>OIWQ01001544.1_pt1 | contig 26891 bp, 19 predicted proteins | sample 1587571 | NCBI WGS metagenome assembly OIWQ01 (sample SAMEA3888910, study PRJEB22519) | human gut metagenome | biome: human gut; feature: human-associated habitat; material: faeces | place: Denmark | collected 2010 | reverse complement strand
GGTAAATGGATGATGGTGTTGGTTTTAACTGTATGTAGTTTTGAAAGTATATAAAATATGGATAGGAATGAGGAGCAGTGCGAAAGCACTGTTTTTTTGTTGCACAAACCTGACAAACGGCATCAGTGCCTGCACGAGATGCAATTTGCCGGGGAGTAAGAACAGCAGTTTTATATCAGTGATCGAATTTAATATAGTTCCGAATCATATAAAAATACCATTTGTCTGATACAGATTTAACAAGTGAAACAAGCCTTTTATTTGCTATAATATAATGAGCTACAAATATTTTTAGTAAAGGGGAAAAAAGATGAAAAAGGTGAGAAAGTACAGGAAACTGCTGAGCAGTCTGCTGATCTTCACATTGATCCTTTCAATGGGAAGTGGAGTTTTTGCAGCAAAGTCAGCAGGAGCTTTCGCAAAAGAAGCAGATCAGTACAAAATTTACCCAATTCCGCAATCTGTGACATATGGAAATAGTAGCTTTATCATGTCAGAGGATGTGAATGTTGTTGCAGAAGAAGGGATTGACAAGTACACTGTCAACTTCCTGAAGGAAGTACTTGAGAAGAATGACCGGACTATGAATCTATCAGAAGATATAGTTTCCGGTAAGACAAATATTCTTCTCGGAGTAAAAGAATCAGGCGGGGTAGCAGATACGTATGTTGCGGATCATATCACAAGAGGGACAGCAGATTTATTTGAAAAAAATGATCCGTATCTTTTAAGTGCAGATACAGACAGTGACGGAAATGAAGTCATTGCAATCGTAGGAAAAGATACAGACTGCACTTTTTATGGAATTGCAACATTACAGATGATGCTTTCTTCTTTTAATAATAAGGAAGGAAAAATTCTGGATGTTCAGATTGAGGACTATGCTGGTGTCGCATTCCGTGGATTTATCGAAGGATTTTATGGCGGATGGGATTATGCATCCCGTGCGAGTCTGATGCGTTTTGCAAGAGATGTGAAGATGAACAATTATGTTTACGCATCAAAGACAGATGTATATCATACATCAAAATGGAATGAACTGTATCCACAGTCTGACATTGATCAGATCAAGGAACTGGTAGAAGTAGGAAAGGAGACGAAGTGTTATTATGCATGGTCTGTACATCTTTCCGGATTCTTTAATGGATTAGATACATCGAATGAAGAGGCGTACAATACCCGTTATAATCAGCTTACAGCAAAATTCCAGCAGTTGTATGATGCGGGAGTCCGTAAGTTTGATATTCTGAATGATGATTTTGGAAAGGGTTCTCATGCGGATGTAGTTGCACTTCTGAACAAACTTACAAAAGAGTTTATTGAGCCAAAAGGATGTAAACCACTGACGTACTGTCCACAGGGGTATAATGAGGTGTGGTCAAAATGGTCATCCAATGCATCAGAGTTGGAGACATTAAAGGGGCTGGATCCTTCTATCAGTATTTACTGGACAGGAGCAGATGTAAACTCGCCGATTACGCAGAGTACGATTGACTACGTGAAAGAAAAGTCAGGGCATGAAGCATGTTTCTGGATCAATTATCCGGTCAACGAACATGCCAAGTCAGGAATCTATCTTGGCGATATTACTTATTATGCAAGAGATGGTGTAACGGGAATGGCAGGTGCGGTATCCAATCCATCCCGATTCGCTGAGAGTAATAAAGTCGGCTTATTCCAGTTGGCAGCGTTATTCTGGAATAACAAAAACTATTCTGAAAATGCTCAGACTGTTTGGGAAGATGCTTTCCGTTATCTTGAGCCGGAAGTAGAGGATTCCTATTTTAAAATTGCAAGCAATGTATCCAACTGCCCGCATTCCAGCCGTATTGGCAATGGATTCCCGGAGTCAGAATATCTGAAGGATACACTGGCAAGTGTTCTGAATAAGATCAACAGCGGTGCTGCACTGAAAAATGATTCTGAAGTTGAAAGTCTTATTTCAGAAATGGATAAGATTGTTGCAGCAGTAGCAGATTTTAAAGAAAACTGTACAAATACAAAGCTGGTTCAGGAACTGAATCCATGGCTCAGTTCTCTGAATGATGTTGCTACAGGAATTAAGGCGATTCTGAAGTCCGCACAGGCACTTCAGGAAAATGATGCAGAAGAGGCATGGACGAATTTCGGTACAGCAGCAAAAGCATTGAATATGTGGAACACTTATAATACAGGTGACGGAACAACAAAGGCAGAGGCGGGAAGCAAGCGTCTTCAGCCATTTTTATCAGAAGTTACGGCTTATGTAAAAAATAATCTGACCCCGTTAATGGATTCATCCAATACAGACTTTACACCAAAGTTCTATGCAGTACTTGGTGGAACAAAGAGAACAGATGATGCCCAGTCAGCGAAGATTTTTGATGGGGATGAGACTACGGCAGGATTATGGAATACCGTTCAGAAGACAAATGATTATTATGGTGTAGATATGGGACGTGTACTGAATGTGACGGATATTTCTATCCTTCAGGGATCCAATGATACAGACCATGATTATTTCCATAAAGCCATTTTGGAATATTCCGAGAACGGAGAAGACTGGACGCAGATTGGTGAACAGTATAATGATACTTTAAAAATTGAGCGGAGTGATCTGGATATTACTGCAAGATATGTCAGACTTCGTCTTGCAGCGACAGGAACATCTTCCAAGGCGGACTACTGGACACATGTCAGAGAGTTTACAGTCAATAAAAAAGAAGTACAGGGAGAGCGGATTTATACAAATGTGGATTCCCTGAAGCAGACAGCACTGACTGTGCAGGGAAAAGAGTACAGTGTAAGAAATCTTACAGATCTTACCCTGAATGCAGGAGAGTATGTTGGAATTAAAATGACAGCTCTGACCTCTGCCTCTGCGATTACTGCAGAAGGAACCGGGCTGGATCAGTTAGCTGTCCAGTATTCCACAAATGGGGTACAGTGGAGCGGACAGGCTGATTTTACAGCACCTGCAGTTCTCAGATACATAAGAATTGTGAACAATACAGACAGTGCAGTGACCTGTGATCTTGAAAAACTGGGAGTGACAGCAGAAAATCTGAAGATGAATCCGAGTGTTCTGGAGCATAGTTTTACGAATGCACTGAAAGAGGGAAAATGGGATAATCTTTTTGACGGAGATCGTTCCACTTATGCATGGACGAATGAAGCACAACAGAACGGAGATTATCTTATCATTGATCTCGGTGCGACAGTTGCTTTGTATGATGTCAATGTGGTGACAGGAGATGGAAATCCGAGATTTTATAATGCAGTACTTGAATATTCAAAAGATAAGACGAACTGGACGCAGATCGGTTCAGTAGCGAACGATAATTCAGAATTTGTTGTACCGTATCGTTTCCTTAAGGGAAATGCACAGGGAGCAGATGCAAAATATATCCGGATCCGTCTGACCGGCAACAGCGGATATTATCTGAAGATCCATGAAGTAGAGATCAATAAAGAAGTCAGCCAGGATGCGGGAGAGGCAAGTGAAGTAGTCAGCAGTATCAGCGGAAATGCAGAAAAATGCGTGGACGGAGATATTTCCAGTGTATTTACAGCATCAGCGGCAACTGTGGATGGTGATTATCTGGAATACAGACTGACAGAGAATACAAAGCTTCGTTCTTTCTCAATCCTTCAGGATGCGGCAAATATATCTGATGCAACAGTGAAAGTACTGACAAAAGATGGTTATGAGAAAGTAGGAACATTTGATAAGAGTGCTAAGAAATTCGATGTTTCAGAAGATGAGAATATCTTTGCAATCCGTCTGGAGTGGACAGCAGGCAGGCAGCCATCTATCTATGAGATCTTTACAGACAAAGCAGGAAAGGATACCGATGACATCGGTGAATATGTACCGCATATCATTTTAGATGGAGACGAAGAAGAGACGGAGTCCAATATTGCACTGAATAAGACAGTGACCGTTTCAGGTACAGAAACTGCAAGTGTAGTACCATCAGCCTGTGTAGACGGAAATGAGAGTACCAAATGGGACAGTAATGTGCTGAAAGGATCTAATGCTCCTGCAGGGGCAACTGCATGGGTTTATGTAGATCTGGGTGAGACAAAGACCAGCATCATCAACAGCATGACCATGAAATATTTTAATAAAGTTTATCCGACAGCTTCTCAGATCCAGGTTTCTAACGATCATGAAAACTGGATCACAGTAAAATCTCTGTCAAAGAATGCAGGACTTACAAACCAGACAGATACTTATGAGACAGAGACACCATTGTCTGTCAGATATGTCAGACTTCTCTTTACTGAAATCAACAGCCAGGCAGCAGGAAATGCGATCGGTCTGAAAGAGTTTGAGATTTATGGTATTCAGAGCGAAGCAAAGTATCAGGTTGAGGCAGCAGAAGCTGTAGAGGGAATTACGGTAGACAAAGGAACAGAAGCAGCAGATCTGAATCTTCCGAAACTTGTCAGTGTACAGTTGAAGCGTAACGGCTCTGAAACTGCAAAGACAGTGCAGATGCCGGTTGTATGGAATACAGAGAATTATAATGCAGCGGCAGATGGTGTCTATACACTGGAAGGAATCATTTCATTAAATGGAACAGTTCAGAACACTGCGGATGTAAAGGTACAGGTTGCCGTGACAGTAGGAAGCGGACAGGCAGCACCGGATAAGACAGAGCTTGCGGCAGCAATCGCGGCAGCAGAAGAAATTGACCGGACACTTTATACAAAGACTACGGCAGCAGAATTTGTAGCAGCTTATGAGAGTGCAGTAGCCGTCAATGAGTCAGAAGATGCAGATCAGGCTGCGATTGATGAGGCAAAAGAGGCTCTGCTCGCAAAGAAAGATGCATTATTATTAAAGATTACGACAGAAAAAGAAAATCTTTCCCTTAATAAGCCGGTAACGGTTTCGGGAACGACTAACGGAAGAAAAGAGAACTGTGTAGACGGGGATGACAGTACGAAGTGGGACAGCAATCTGATCAAAGGAAGTAACGCTACCGATACGAAAGCATGGGTAGTGATCGACCTGGGAGAGGATTCAGCAAACCTGATCGATAAGATCACTGCAAAATACTTTAATAAAGTTTATCCAACGCAGTATGAGATCCAGGTATCAGATGATAATGAAAACTGGACAACCGTAAAAGCTCTTTCTAAAGAAGCAGGACTGACCGGACAGACGGATGTGGTTGAATTTGAGCAGCCGGTAGCCGGCAGATATGTAAGATTTTATTTTACAGAACTGAACAGTGAAGCTTATGGTGACGGCATCGGAATCAATGAGATCACAGTAGAAGGAAGAAAGATCAATGAGACAGCAGCAGTGACAGGAGTTCCGGCACTGAATCAGATTGAAGTAGCGAAAGGAACGACAGCAGAGGAGATCCGTGATCAGCTTCCGGCAACGGTCACTGTAAAAGTAACAGTAGACGGAGTAACCGAACCAGTTGATGTAGTCCTTCCGGTTCAGTGGGATCTTTCAGCATATTCCGGTGAAAAGGATGCAACCTATACACTTCAGGGAACACTTGTAACGCAGGGAACGATTGCAGAGGCAGCAGAACTTCCGGCGGAAGTGACTGTAAAAGTTGGAACAGGCGAAGAAGTGGTAGTCAATAAAGAAACACTCAGAACAGTACTGGAAGCACTGGAAGAAAAAGATCTGTCAGGATATACAGAAGAGTCCGTTGCGGCATTGCAGGCAGCGTTACAGACAGCAGAGGCAGTGCTGGCAGATGAGAGTGCAGATCAGGCAGCAGTAGATCAGGCACTTGCAGCATTGCAGGCGGCAAAAGAGGGATTGAAAGTAAAAGACAATTCAGGCAAAGACGATTCGGGCAAAGACGATCCTGGTAAAAATGATCCGGGCAAGAACGATCCGGATAAAAATGATCCAGGCAAGAATGATCCGGGAAAAACTGATCCGGGATCAGATCAGCCGGCTGCAGATGTTCCGTCCAATGGAACAACCGGAAATGATGCTCAGACTTCCGGTAAGGGAGATGCAGGACAGAAAAATACAGCAGTGAAGACCGGAGACAGCAGTTCCGGTGTGTATGCGGAATTGATGCTTCTGAGTCTTGCAATGGGTTGTGCAGGAATTTATCTGAAGAAAAAAGAGAAAAACAGATAAAGCAGCAGAAAATTTAAGAAATGCACAGAAAAGGCAGTGGCGGGAAAAATCCCGCTGCTGTTTTTTTGACGGCTTGGGGGTGCTGCCGGGGAACTTTAAGCTTATGTGGTTCAATAAAGTCAATGGAAATAACTATTGTAAGAAAAAAATAGAGTGCGATCCATTTTTTACTTGACAAATACAGAGAATAAGAGCTAATATATCCATGGAGAAAATTTATTTTTAGGAGGGATTATTTATGAAAATGCTGAAAAAAGCAGCAAGTATTGTACTTGCATCAGCAATGGTTGTTTCACTGGCAGCCTGCGGAAGTAGTAATGACAAAGGTTCATCAGCAGATACTGATACATTTAAGATTGGTGGAATCGGACCTACAACAGGAGATAATGCAATTTACGGAACAGCGGTAAAGAACGGAATCCAGCTTGCAGTAGACGAGATTAATGCAGCAGGAGGAATTAATGGAAAGCAGATTGAGTATAAGTTTGAGGATGACCAGTCCGATGCTGAAAAATCTGTCAATGCTTACAATACTCTGAAAGACTGGGGTATGCAGATGCTGATCGGTACGACAACATCTACACCTTGTACAGCAGTAGTTGAAGAGTCACATAACGATAATCTGTTCCAGTTGACACCGTCTGCTACAGCAGTAGAGAGTATCCAGTATGATAATGCATTCCGTATGTGCTTCTCAGACCCGAACCAGGGTAGTGCATCAGCCGACTATATTGCTGATAATAACCTGGCTAAAAAGGTAGCAGTTATCTACAACAGTTCCGATACTTATTCTTCAGGAATCTATCAGAACTTTGTTACAGAGGCAGAGAAAAAAGGCCTTGAAGTAGTAGCAGCAAAGGCATTTACAGCAGATAATAAGACTGATTTCTCAGTACAGATTCAGAAGGCAAAAGATGCCGGAGCAGAGCTGGTATTCCTTCCGATCTATTATCAGGAGGCATCCCTGATCCTTGCACAGGCAAATAAAGCAGGTTTTTCACCGAAGTGGTTCGGATGTGACGGAATGGACGGTATTCTGGATCTTGAAGGATTTGATGCTTCACTGGCAGAGAACCTGATGTTCCTGACACCATTTACAGCCAATGCTACAGATGATGCAACTCAGAAGTTCGTGGCTGATTTCAAGGACGCATTTGGTGATACACCAATCCAGTTTGCAGCAGATGCTTATGACTGTGTTTATGCAATCAAGGCAGCAGCAGAGAAAGAGAATATTACACCGGATATGAGTGCTTCTGATATTTGTGATGCACTGAAAAAAGGCATGACAGAGATCACTTATGATGGTCTTACAGGAAAGAGTATCACCTGGAGCGAGGACGGAGAGCCTACAAAAGATCCAACCGTTGTTGTAGTACAGAACGGAGAGTATCAGGTACTCGAGGCAAAATAAAAGATCAGTAAGAGAAGGTTGTCGGCAGGAAAAAGCCGTAGACAGATCATAGAAAAATGAACGAAAAAGAGAAGGTGGGAGAACGATTGATTGTTCTCCTGCCTCCTCTTTTTATACCCAGATATGCAAGAAGACCTGCCAACTGGCAGGTCTTCTGTATGGAGAGGCTCAAAGGATAACTTAACTTCTGATATTCATTCTGATCTTACAGATATCCTCTCTTCTCAAGAGTATTCAGGATGTTACGTCCTTCTTCTGTACCTTCGATGATTCGTCTTGCTCTTACGCTGTCTCCGATATTGACGATCTCGATATTCTGATCATCTTCAAAGGCATTTTTTACCTGCTGGAGAACCGGATTCTCGGCTTTCATACCCAGGCAGACAAATCCATAATCAAATGGAAGTTCTTTCAGTTCTCCGTCGGCTTCTACAAGGAAGTTGTCCGGACGGACTTCTTTCAGTGCTGTATTCGGCATCTGATGTACGCCGTATTTCTTCATTAATGTACCCATATCAACTTTGGATACCGGATCAATTCCATTTCCGATGATCGGCATCATCTCTACGATGCTGACATCTGCTCCGCGTGGAGCGAAAAATTCAACAACATCAAGACCGACAGCTCCACCACCGATAACAACCACTTTCTTTCCTGTCAGGTCAGTCGGATAGTCGTTGACATGATTGATCATGGTCAGGATAGAAGCAACTTTTCCGCCTTCTTTGTCAATGTTCTCATGCAGTCCCGGGATTGGTGGGAGCAGCGGTGAAGAACCGGTTGCGTTGACAATGATATTTGGCTTCAGGTTCTTGATAAAGTCAACATTTGCATCTGTATTTGTAAATGCAAAGAGATTTTTCAGGTTATTTGTGCGGTGGATCATATAATTCGGGAAGTCAGCAAGACGTTTCTTGTCCGGAATCTTTGAGATCTCTGCTGCAAGACCGCCAAGGTATGGTTTCTTCTCGAGAAGGAAGGTTGTACATCCGACTTCAGCGGCTGTGCAGGCAGCTTCCATTCCGGCAGTTCCACCACCGATAACAACTACGTTACAAGGTTTATTAACTTTTAATTTCTTATATCCTTCTCCGTCCGGTACATTCGGATTTACAGTACAGCGGATCGGACGGTTGATTCCGATACGGTTTCCGGCACATCCGATATTACAGGAAATACATTTACGGATATCACAAACATCCCCAAATTCTACTTTATTTACCCAGTCAGGATCAGCGATCAGTCCACGTCCCATACCGATCAGATCAGCATCACCTCTTGCAAGAATATCTTCAGCAACATGTGGGTCACGAATATTTCCCATTGTTACACATGGTTTTCCGAAACGCTCTTTTACAGCCTTTGCCATGTAAGAACGCCATCCATCCGGGAAGTGGTTGGCATCGATCTGATACTGAATTGAACCGTTCAGGCCACAGGATACATCGATTACGTCTACTTCTTTTTCAAGATATTTCAGATATTCCAAAGAATCTTCCAGTGTATTTCCACCTTCCATAAATTCGTCAGCACTGATACGGAGGAAGATTGGGAAGAATGGTCCGACCTGTCTTCTTACTTCTTCAATGACCAGGCGTGCGAATCTTGCACGGTTTTCAAGAGAACCGCCAAATTCGTCTGTTCTCTTATTTGTGATCGGTGAGAGGAACTGGCTTAACAGATAAGAATGTCCTCCGTGGATCTCTACAGTATCAAATCCGGCGATCTGAGCCCGCTTTGCTGCTTCCCCATATTTCTTTACGATTCGCATGATCTCATCTTTAGAAAGTGGACGAGGAATCTCTCCACCGGCTTTGGACGGAATATCAGAAGCGGATACCGGCTGCATATTTGTTCTTGCAGACTGTGCGGAAGCTCCTGCGTGATTGATCTGGATACCGATACATGCACCATGCTTGTGAACCGTCTCTGTCAGTTTGAAAAGACGAGGCAGGTAATTATCGTGGTCGATACGGAGCTGAGTGGTTCCGTTAGAACCTTCCGGAGAATCGACGCTGGCATTTTCTACCATAATAAGTCCTACACCGCCTTTGGCTCTCTGTTCATAATAATTAATATGGAGGAAACTCATTTCTCCACTGGATTCTCCGTAGTTCGTTCCCATTGGAGTCATCATGATACGGTTCTTCATTGTCATACGGCGAACTGTAAAAGGTTCAAAGATATGCTGATACTCTTTTTTCATAATTAGTAATCTCCTGAATTAAAATAGTGAATGAATAAATCTTGTTATAAATGTTGATTGTAAACTGCCATGAGAGGTTGCTTGACATTTGCTTAACAATCTGTTTTACAACCTGTATTATAGAAAAAAATAAAATATAAAACAAATACATATTTTCGGCAAAATTAATAGATATTATCTATGAATTGTGATATTTTATACAAAGAGGGAAAATCAGGAAGACGGAGGAAATACGGAAATGAATCTGAATCAGTTGCATTATTTTGCCAAACTTGCAGAAGTAGAACATTATACAAAGGCAGCAGAAGAACTGTCTATTTCACAGCCGAGTCTGAGTCATGCGGTCAGTTCTCTTGAGAAAGAGATCGGAACAAAGCTATTTGAAAAGCAGGGACGTGGTGTGGTTCTGACAAAGTATGGGAAGATCTTTAAAGAATATGTAGATGAGGCAATCCATTCGCTGGATACCGGGGTGAAAAAAGTACAGAGCATGACCGGACAGACAGAAGGTGTGGTGGAGCTGGCTTATATTTATACCCTTGGCAGTGGATTTGTACCGAGGCTGGTAGGAGATTTCCTGCGAACTCATGAGGAGCTGAAAGTAAAATTCCGGTTTACAGTAGGAAATACTTCAGAGATCATCCAGGGATTAAAAGAAGACCGGTTTGATATTGGTTTCTGTTCCATGGCAGAGCGGGAAGGGGAGATTGGTTTTACTCCGGTGGGGAGAGAAAAATTAGTGGTTGTTGTACCAAAGGGGCATCCTCTTTCTTATGAAAGAGCTGTAGATCTGGAGCAGGCTGCCACATATCCACAGATTTTTTATACACCGAACAGCGGATTGAGACCAGTGGTGGACCGGATGTTTGAGCAGGCAAAGCTGAATCCCAAGATTGCTTATGAAATTGAAGAAGACGGTTCTATGGCAGGACTTGTGGCAGAGAATTTCGGGATTGCCATTATGCCGGAGATCCCCATCTTATCCCAGTTGGACGTGGATGTTGTTCCTTTGCGTAACCAGGATCAGCAACGCTATATTTATATGGCACAGGGGAAGGAAAAGTACCATCCACCGCTGGTACAAAAGTTTGCAGAGTATGTAAAAAGGCGGGGAATGTAAGAAAATCCCAGGGCATCCTGGAAAAATATCAGAGAATAGATCGTTGGAAGAAGGGAAGAAACCTCACAGAGAAGTTCCTTCTTTTTTTATAAAGGAAATAAAATTGCGGACAGCAGGGACCTGATAATGCCCCCGCAGGTAGGCGAGATATACAGTATGATGGAGTGTGACATCACTTAAATGCAGCTTTTCTAATTTGAAGTGATCCAGGATCGCAACATCCGCAACAAGGGCAATCCCAAAATCTTCTGCAACAAGAGAGGCAATGGCGTTTTCATCCGGGGATTCACAGATGATATTCGGATGGAGTGTATAGGAAGTATAAGTCCGGCTGGTAAAGCGTCCAAGACCGGAAGTACGATCATAACCGATGAGCGGGTAATGTTCCAGATCATGGATGGAAACCTGCTCTTTTTTTGAAAGCGGGTGGCCAACAGGGGTGATGATGATCATTTCCTGGTTCAGGATAGGGACGAACTGGATGTCTGGTTCATCTTCTACATAAGATCCGAAAATGACATCATACTTTTCATTTTTTAATCCGTGGATCATCTCTCCGGTATGGCTCTGATGGAAATTAAAGGTTACGTCTTTATTTTTCTGTGTACTGAGAAATCTGCGTACTGTATGGGGAATATAGTGTGCGGCAAGCGGAAAGACATAACCGATATCCACATGACCGGCATTCCCGGACAGTTTCTTCATATGCTTCTGGGCAAGCCGGACTTCATCAAGAATCCGGTCGGCATGCTCTAAAAAAAGTTTCCCATATTTGGTAAGGGTGACGGTACGCCCCTTTCGTTCAAAGAGGATGATACCAAGCTCCTCTTCCAGTGCTGCGATGGAACGGCTTAAGCTGGGCTGTGAAATAGACAGCTCGGCTGCAGCCAGGCGGAAGTGCTGGTGACGGGCAACGGTCTGAAAATAGAGAATCTGATTGAGTGTCATAGGGAGTCTCCTTTCTTTTCATACAGTAGTGGTCTGTTAGTAGAAGTATACTATAACTGATAGCAAAAAGCTATTAAAAATGATAAAAAGATATATTAGAAGTATTGGAAAAATGCTCGTATAATAGGAGGCAGAGAGGTTGTTTGATAATTAACAAACTACATACCGCAGGAAGCGGTGAAAAAATTATCATTCATATTAATATTAAAAGATGGCAGAGGGCTATCAGATTTAAAAGGAGAGAAAAATCATGGCAGAGAGAATCACAGGACACACAGAATTAATCGGACTTATGGCTTACCCGATCAGACATTCAAGTTCACCGGCAATGCATAATGAAGCATTTGCAACACTTGGTCTTGATTATGCTTACCTTGCATTTGAAGTTGACAACAGCACACTGGAAGATGCGATCAAAGGACTTCGTGCTTTAAAGATGGTAGGATCTAACGTTTCTATGCCAAATAAGACAGTAGTTGGACAGTATCTGGACGAGCTGTCACCGGCAGCAGAGATGTGTGGAGCAGTTAATACAATCGTAAATGATAACGGAAAACTGATCGGACATATCACAGACGGAATCGGATTTATGCAGGCATTAAAGGATAATGATATTGATGTGATCGGAAAGAAAATGACGATCTGCGGAGCAGGCGGAGCTGCAACAGCAATCGAAATCCAGGCAGCACTTGACGGAGTAAAAGAAATCTCCATCTTCAATATCCATGATAAGTTCTGGGATAATGCAGTAGAGACTGTAAAGAAGATCAATGAAAAGACAGAGTGCAAAGCTACATTATATGATTTAGATGATAAAGAAAAATTAAAAGAAGAGATGGATTCTTCTTACCTGTTTGTAAACGGAACAGGTGTTGGAATGAAGCCGTTAGAGGATCTGTCAGTTGTTCCTGACAAGTCATTCTTCCGTCCGGAACTGATCGTTGTTGATGTACCATATTCTCCACTTGAGACAAAGATGCGTAAGATGGCAAAAGAAGCTGGATGCAAGACAATGAACGGACTTGGAATGATGCTGTTCCAGGGAGCTGCTGCATTCAAGCTCTGGACAGGAAAAGAGATGCCGATCGACCACATGAAGGAAGTCCTGAACATCAGATATGATGACTAAGGATCAGAAAGAGAATTGAGAGGGAATCATCATTATGAATAAGAAATATATGCCAAGTGCATTGATTTTGTATTTAAATTATTTTATCCATGGTATTGGCTGTTCCATTCTGGGACAGGCTGTTATAAAAGAAGCTCTTGCCGCATCCTGGGGTGTAGAGGCAATGGCGATCACTGCAATCTCAGCGGCATTAGGACTCGGACGTCTGATCGCCCTGCCGTTTGCAGGTCCGTTATCTGACAAACTGGGACGCCGCATTTCTACTGCAATCGGAAGTGGTTCTTATGCAATCTACCTGATCGGTCTTGCACTTGCATTTAATGCAGGAACAAATGGTGGATATACGATCGCTTATGTATGTGCGATCATCGGAGGTATTGCAAACTCCTTCCTGGATACAGGAATTTATCCGGCAGTTGCAGAGATCATCTACAAAGCACCGGGTGTTGCTACAATGGGAATTAAATTTTTCATTGCCATCGCACAGATGATCCTTCCGTTTGTATTGGGAGCAACTGTTGCTACAACAGCTACAGGACTGGTTTCCTATAATATGCTGTTTTATATCTGCGGTGTTATTTATGTAGTACTGCTTGTACTGGTTATGCTTTTCCCACTTCCTGATGCAGATCAGAAAGCAGCAGGAAAGAAGGAAGGTCTGATCGACAGCTTAAAACATACTCATTTCTCTATCGAGTCTGTAGCTATGATCCTGATCGGATTTACCTGCACGGGAACATTCCAGTTATGGCTTAACTGTGCACAGAACTTTGCAAAAGAGAATGTAGGCTGGGCTGATCCGTCCATCATGCAGACATATTATTCAGCAGGAACACTGATCGCACTGGTTGTGACAGCACTGCTGACAAGAAAGATCAAAGATGTACGTTTTATCGTGGCATATCCGGTGATCTGCCTGGCAACACTGATCGTTGTACTGGTAGGACAGAGCAAGCCGCTGATGATCGCAGGAGCATTTATCATCGGATGGGCAGGAGCAGGCGGACTGCTTCAGATCGCAACTTCTGTATGCAATATGCTTTTCCCGAAGATCAAGGGAACGATCACAGCTCTGGTTATGATCGCATCCTCACTTTGTAACTACACGATCCTTACAGCAGCAGCAAAGATGCAGCCATCCCAGGTTATGGTAATGAACATTGTTCTTACAGCAGTAGGCGTGGCACTGGGACTTTTTGTAAATGTAAGATATGGTGTACTTCTGAAAAATGCAGAGGAAGCATAAATAAGAAAATTGTAAAAATGAAACCTGTACCGGAGCAGAACGACCGGTGCGGGTTCCCCTCCAAAGAAGTCATAGAAAGGAATAGAATCATGAATACTGTAAAAGTAAGAAATATTGAAATTGGTGCAGGAATCCCGAAAATCTGTGTACCGATCGTTGGGGTAACAAGAGAAGAAATCCTTGCAGCAGCAGAAACTATCAAATCTACAAAGGCCGATGTTGTTGAGTGGCGTGTAGACTGGTATGAAGATATTTTCGATTTTGCAAAGACAGAAGAGACAATGAAAGCTCTTCGTGAGGTACTTGGTGAGACTCCGATCCTGTTCACATTCCGTACATCCAAAGAAGGCGGAGAGAAATCCATTGAGACAGAAACTTATGTAGAACTGAATCAGAATGCGGCAAAAACAGGACTGGTTGACCTTGTAGACGTAGAAGCGTTTACAGGAGATGATGCGGTGAAAGCAGTTGTTGAGACAGCACATGCAAATGGTGTAAAAGTCATTGCTTCTAATCACGATTTCCATAAGACTCCTGCAAAGGACGAAATCGTATCCCGTTTAAGAAAAATGCAGGAATTAGGAGCAGATATTCCAAAGATCGCTGTAATGCCTCAGAATAAGAAAGATGTTCTGACACTTCTTTCTGCTACAGAGGAAATGGCATCAGAATATGCAGACCGTCCGATCATTACAATGTCCATGTCAGGAACCGGTGTGATCAGTCGTCTTTGCGGTGAAGTATTCGGTTCAGCACTGACATTTGGAGCAGTTGGAAAAGTATCCGCTCCGGGACAGATGGGAATTGAAGATCTGACAACAGTTCTTGGCCTGCTTCATAAGAGTCTGTAAGGATCAGGATTTATAAAACAGCATTCGAATTATTACTGGGAGGAGAGAAAATGACAGGGATGAACAACAGAGAGACATTTCTGAAGACAGAGCCGGAGATGGATATCACGCAGTTTGCAAAGACCGAACTGGATCTTGTCTATGCAGATGAGTCACCGAACCAGATTCTGGATGTTTTTTATCCGGAAGACGGAGAAGGCCCATATCCGCTGGTGATCGTATTCCATGGTGGAGCTTTTGCGGCGGGACACAAGAGGACACATTACATTAAGTCAATGTGTCTGCCTGTGACACAGGGATACGCAGTTGCAACGGTAGAGTATCGTCTTTTACAGGAAGCAAAATGGCCGGCACAGCTAATCGACGGAAAAGCAGCAATCCGCTATCTGCGTGCCAATGCAGAGAAACTGAATTTAGACCCGGATCGGTTTGCAGTATGGGGAAATTCAGCAGGCGGTACAGTGACGCAGCTTCTGGCAGTGACAGCAGACGAGGAAGACATGGATGATCTGAATGTCGGAGTAAAAGCATCTTCAAAGATCGACTGTGCCATTGCATGGTATACGATCAGTGAGCTTTGTTCTGCAGAGCAGTTCGGAACAGACATTTATGAAGTGCGTAAGCAGACCGGTGCAGGCAAGGGAATGATGCCGGGTGACGGAGAATCAAATGACTCAATGTTTACGATGCTGCTGGGATATAATCCACTGTATTATCCGGAACGTACAAGTAAGGTAAGCCCGATCAGTCATGTAAAGGAAAGTTGTCCGCCAATGCTGATTCAGCATGGAACAAATGACCTGGTCATCGACTATCATCAGTCTGTCTACATGGCAGAAAAGGTAAAAGCTGTCTGCGGAGAAGACCGCGTGGAGCTGGATCTCTTTGAAAATGAACCGCATGGTTCTCAGGTAATCAAGGCAGATCAGAATATTGAGAAGTGTATCGACTTTCTTGATAAACATTTTTACGAAGGAAAGAACCCATACCGGAAGCCGCTTGGCAAGATTCGGATCGTGGGTGAGAATGAGGACAAATAATTATGGCAACAACAATATCAGTCATCGGATTATTGCTGGCAGCAATCATCTTTGTAGTAGCAATCTGGAAGGGACTTGATGTATTTACATCTACGATCCTGGTTTCATTTATCATTATCCTGACAAGCTGGATGGACTGGTGGACATCACTGAGTTCTTATGCAGAGGGGTATGTAGGATTTATTCAGAACAATGTATTTGTACTTGTAATCGGAGCAGTGTTTGGGGAACTGATGGCAGCATCAGGTTGTGCTGAATCCATTGCAAATGTAGTTACAGAAAAAATGGGTGCAAAACGAGTTATCCTGTCTATCGCACTGATCACAACGGTATTCGTATATGTGGGAGTATCAGGATTTGTAGTACTTTTCGTACTGGCACCGATCGCAACGATCATGATGAAGCAGGCAGGATACCCATACCGTATGATTCCGGGAATCATCTTTATCGGAGCAACCTGCTCAGCAATGATCCCGTATGCCATCAATATTACAAACATCATGCCGGCACAGTATCTCGGAACTTCCATGGGATCAGCACCGATCCTTGGATGGGTCGCTTTCGTGGTATCTTTTGCAGTGGGATATTTTTACATGGTTCATGCAGCAAAAAAAGCAGCGATCAAAGAGGGAACAGCAATCGATGAATCCCAGCCAGTTAAGATCCAGCCGACAAGAGATGATCTTCCGTCTTTCTGGGTAGCACTGATCCCGTTTATCCTGGTTGTAGTACTGGTACTTGCTCTTTCTAACCTGACAGATATGAATACAAATGCAATCGTTGTACTGAGTATGTTTGTTGGTTCTGTTGTGATTGTTCTGTTCTGTCATAAACAGGTCGGAAGTGTGGCAAAGATTCTTGAAAAGGGTGTAAATAATGGAATCGGAGCAACTGTAATGGCAGCAGCGATTCTTGGATTTTCAGGCGTACTTCAGTCCTGTCCGGGATTCCAGTCCATTATCAACTTTGTAATGGGTCTGAAGATGAACCCGTATCTGACAGAGTTCTTCGGACTGAATATCCTTGCCGGTATCCTTGGAAGCGGAACCTCTTCCATCGCCATGTTCTTTGAACATTTGTCAGACGGTCTGCTTGCAAAGGGTGCAAGTGCAGGAGCACTTCACAGACTGGCACCGGCATGTGCAACCGGTATGAATACACTGCCAAATGCAGGTGGAATGGTTGCACAGCTCCGCTGGATGAAACTGTCACTGGCAGAAAGTTACTGGTATGTATTTATGACATCCGTACTTGCTCCAATGATCGGTTCACTGGCAGCAGTAATTGTAGCTATGATCATCTATTAATGGATTTATAAGATGCCAGGGTTGTGGGAGTGCGTAGCACGGAGAGCAATCCGTAGGCATCAAAGTTGGGGGCTTTTGACCCCGACATCTTTATAAGTGAATTTAGAAAAATAAAAAGAAAACTGATAGTTTGGATCAATTCGGGGGAGTTATCGATGGAGTCTGAGGTATCAGTTTTTTTGTGTGAAGTATACGACAAAAAGATCCGGGGAATCCTTTTTAGTTATGGTGGCAGAAGAAATTTAGAGGATGGACAGAAAAAATAAAAAATGATATATTTTTTGACATAGTCTTTTTTTTAACGAAAAAGATATGCTGAAAATTAAGGAAAAGGTGATGAGATGAAAAAAGCATTACAATGGTTAGATGAGAACCTGGAAGAAGTATTACTGGTCATTGCACTTGCAGCCATGGCAGTGATCATGGGAATACAGGTCATTGCAAGATATATATTCGGAGCTTCACTTTCCTGGTCGGAAGAACTGACCCGGTATATATTTATCTGGGCGGGATTCCTGAGTGTGAGTTATTGTACGAAAAAATGTATTTCTATCAAGATCGAGCAGTTTGTGGCGATGTTCCCAAAGAGGGGAAAAGCCATTTTCAAAGGAGTGAATCATACATTTGAACTGATCGTATTTCTTTATCTGATCCCGTTTGCATGGAAATATCTGTTGTCTGCAATCGCAAATGGACAGACAAGCCCGGCAATGGGAATCCCGATGTACTATGTGCAGGCAGCACCGTTGGTGGGATTTATCCTGTCAGCGATCCGGGTATTCCAGAGATGGATCATTGAGTGGAAGAGAGTATGCAGGAAGGGAGGGGAATGATATGCCGGCAGTGGTTGTATTTTTGATTTTTGTGATCTGTCTGATCCTTGCGATTCCGGTATCCATATCTCTCGGGATTGCATCGGTACTTCCGGGAGCGGTAGATCCGTCCTTTACAGCAAGCGGAACTTATGTCATCCGTTCTATGCTTGGAGGAATCGACAGTTTCCCTTTGCTTGCAGTTCCGATGTTCGTACTTTCAGGAATTATCATGGCACGGGGTGGGATTTCAAGAAAATTATTTGATGTATTTGCTTATTTTATGGGAAAGAGAACCGCCGGGATGCCATGTGCAGTGGTTGTGACCTGTCTGTTTTACGGAGCGATTTCGGGATCAGCACCGGCTACGGTAGCCGCAGTAGGAAGTATGACGATCCCGATCCTTATGGAGATGGGATATGATAAGAAGTTTTCGACAGCTCTTGTGGCGGTTGCAGGCGGCCTGGGTGTTATTATTCCGCCAAGTATTCCGTTTATCATGTATGGAATGGCATCCGGTGCATCAGTCAGTGACCTCTTCATTGCAGGGATCATTCCGGGGGTAATGATCGGCGGTCTTCTGATGGTGTACGCGATCTACTATTGTAAAAAGCATGGGGAAGATCAGGAAAAGAAGCTGGCAATGGTCGGAAAGCTGCATGATAAGGGGCTTTTAAGGGTGTTAAAGGACAGTGCTTTTGCACTGCTCAGTCCGGTGATCATTCTTGGATGTATTTATACCGGTGTGGCATCTCCGACAGAGGCAGCAGTTATTTCGGTTTTTTACGCACTGATCATCAGTTTATTTGTCTATAAAAGTATTAAGATCAGAGATATCTGGACCATTATGGTAGAAGCAATCAGGACGTATGCACCGATCCTTTTTATTCTTGCTGCATCCATTGCATTTTCAAGAGTACTGACACTGATGCAGGTGCCGCAGGAAATCAGTGCATGGATCCTTGCACATTTTACGAATAAGATTGTCTTACTTCTTGTACTCAACGTATTTTTACTGATCGTTGGAATGGTGATGGATACAACTCCGGCAATCCTGATCCTGACACCGATCCTGCTTCCGATCGTTGAGGCAGTGGGGATCCATCCGATCCACTTTGGTATTGTCATGGTTGTCAATCTGGCAATCGGATTTGTAACACCGCCGATCGGAGTGAATTTATTTGTGGCAAGTTCACTGACAGATGTACCGGTGATGGAGATCGCAAAGAAAGCGATGCCGATGATCCTCTATTTCTTTGCTGCATTGCTGATCGTTACCTTTGTGCCGGCAGTAAGTCTTGCGTTATTGTAGAAATGCTGTTACAGGAAATGACATGGAAGGAGACAGATACAGATATGAAATATAGAAGACTGACAGGCGTGATGGTGAGCGTTGCCTTCCTGGGGCTGCTTACGGGGTGTGCCGGAAAAGAAAGTACAGAACAGCGGTATGCATATCCGCTCGGAACAGCCAGCCCTGAGGATACAGTGACGCAGATCTATGCGGAAAAATTCGCAGAAGAAGCGGACAGACTCAGTGACGGAAGGATCAAGATCACAGTATATCCGAACAGTGTACTTGGCGGGGACAGAGAACTGCTGGAGAGCTGCTATGACGGAGATATCCCATTTGTAGTACAGAATACAGCACCACAGGTTAATTTTATTGATGATACAGCAATCTTTGATGCACCGTGTGTGTTTGATGATATTGAAGAGCTGAGAGATAAGGTAGATCAGCCGGAGTTCCTGAGCCGGATGCAGGAGTCATACCGGGATGCGGGATATGAACTGCTGGGATATGCAGATCAGGGATTCCGCGTCATGTCCAGCAATAAGGAGGTCAGCAGTTTTTCAGATTTTAAAGGACAGAAGATCCGTACAATGGAAGATCCGTACCAGTTGAGCTTCTGGAAAAAGCTGAAAGCAAATCCGACTCCCATGAGCTTCAGTGAGGTGTATATCGGATTGCAGCAGCATACGATTGATGCACAGGAAAATCCATACGAAGTGATCGTTTCAAACCGGTTGTATGAGCAGCAGGATTACATTATTGAAACGAATCATGTACCGCATCTGATTTCATTGATCGTGAGTGAAGATTTTTATAAAAAGCTTTCAGAAGAGGATCAGAAGATCCTGCGTGAGGCAGAAGAGATTGCCAAGGAATATGCAAGAGAGAAGTCAGATGAGAGAATCAGTGAGAAGATCCGTGAGATCGAGGAGAGCGGAACCAAGATTATAACGCCTGATGAAGAGACAAGAGAGCAGATGAAAGAGGCGAGTACTCCGGTGTATGACCAGATTGAAAAAGTGACAGATCCGGAATTATTTCATCTTTATACAGGAAGATAAATAGATGTCGGGGTCAAAAGCCAAAGAAGGCCGCAGGAAAAATGAAAGCAAAGACAGAGTGCATTCTATTTTTCTTGCGGCTGATTTTGTGATGTGATATAATGAAAAAAGCAAACTACAATAAAATAGGATGAGAGGAAAAGGAATATGAGTTTTATATCGTATTTGGTAAACGGACTTAGTCTGGGCAGCGTTTATGCACTCATTGCTCTTGGTTATACGATGGTATATGGAATTGCCAAGATGCTGAATTTTGCTCATGGTGATGTGATCATGATCGGTGCATATGTTGCTCTCGTCAGCATGAATCAGGCAGGGATGCCGGTTCCGGCTGCAGTATTGATCTCGATTGTTGTGTGTACAGTCCTGGGAGTTGTGATGGAGCGGATTGCTTATAAACCATTGAGGAACGCATCCTCTTCCCTGGCAGTACTGATCACAGCGATCGGTGTCAGCTATCTGTTACAGAATGTGGCACTTCTGATCTTTGGAGCGAATGCGAAGACATTTCCTTCAGTGATCAAATGGAAAGGCATTTCTGTTGCAGGAGGAGAACTGAAGATTTCAGGAGAGACGATCGTCACGATCGTCGTGTGCGTGGTGATTATGGTCGTGCTGATGGCATTTGTGCAGAAGACAAAGCCGGGACAGGCGATGCGTGCAGTATCAGAGGACAGAGGTGCGGCACAGTTAATGGGAATCAATGTAAACGGAACGATCGCCCTTACATTTGCAATCGGTTCAGGACTGGCGGCAGTTGCCGGGGTTCTTCTTTGTTCCACGTATCCGAGTCTCACACCGTATACAGGAGCAATGCCGGGAATCAAAGCGTTTGTTGCAGCAGTATTTGGTGGAATCGGATCGATCCCGGGAGCGTTTATCGGAGGAATCCTGCTGGGACTGATCGAAATTTTCAGTAAGGCATATATTTCTTCCCAGATGGCAGATGCAATCGTGTTTGCAGTACTGATCGTTGTGCTGCTGGTGAAACCTACCGGACTTTTAGGTAAGCAGATTCAGGAGAAAGTGTAGGTGGATGGGATGTTAAAAAAGATGAATAAGACGACAAAAAATAACCTGATCACGTACGCTATGGTGATCCTCGCATTTGTGATCATGCAGATATTGATCAGTGCAGGAAGTATTTCGAGCCTTCTTCAGGGGCTGATGGTACCGTTATGCACCTATATTATTCTTGCAGTTTCACTGAACCTGGTTGTTGGTATCCTGGGAGAGCTGAGTCTTGGTCATGCAGGTTTTATGTGCGTTGGTGCATTTACAAGTGCCTTCTTTTCAAAATGTACAAGAGATGTGATCGCTTCAGATGGTCTGCGGTTTTTTCTGGCACTTCTGATCGGAATCGTGACAGCAGCGATTTTCGGTATGCTGATCGGAATCCCGGTACTGAGACTGAAAGGTGATTACCTTGCCATTGTAACGCTGGCATTTGGTGAGATTATCAAAAATATGGTGAATGTACTTTATATCGGAAAAGATTCCAAGGGGTTCCATGTGACGACAAAGGATGTTATGGCATTGAATATGGATGCTGATGGAACGGTGATCCTGAACGGACCACAGGGAATTACGGGAACACCGAAGAACTCTACATTTGTGATCGGCTTTATCCTGATCCTGCTGACATTGTTTATCGTGCAGAACCTGATCAATTCAAGAGATGGACGTGCGATCATGGCGATTCGTGATAACCGTATTGCGGCAGAATCAATCGGAATCAACATTACGAAATATAAGCTGATGGCATTTACCATCTCTGCGGCAATGGCAGGGGCAGCAGGTGTCCTGTATGCACATAATATATCTACGCTGACAGCGAATACGAACAACTTTGGATACAATATGTCCATTACAATCCTGGTATTTGTAGTACTTGGCGGAATCGGAAATATCCGCGGCTCAATCATTGCGGCAGTGATTCTGACGCTTCTGCCGGAGCTTCTCCGTGGAATGAAGGACTACCGTATGCTGATCTATGCGATCGTGCTGATCGTCATGATGCTCTTTAACTGGTCTCCAAAAGCGATTGAGTGGAGAGAAAAACTCAATGACTGGAGAAAGAAACATTTTAGTTTCGGAAAAAAAGCAAAGGAGGCTGAATAAGAATGAGTATATTGTTGGATGTAAAGAATCTGGGAATCTCTTTCGGTGGTCTCCGTGCTGTAAATGAATTTGATCTTACGATTCAGAAAGAACAGCTTTATGGTCTGATCGGACCAAATGGTGCAGGAAAGACGACCGTATTTAACCTTCTGACCGGAGTTTATAAGCCGGATGCAGGAAAGGTGATACTTGACGGAAAAGATATTACCGGTGAACGCAATATTGAGATCAGTAAAGCCGGGATTGCGAGAACGTTTCAGAATATCCGTCTTTTCAAGCAGCTGAGTGTCCTGGACAATGTAAAAGCAGGACTGCATAATCATCATTCGTATTCGACTCTGAGCGGAATTTTACGTCTTCCGAGTTACCGGAAGGTGGAAAAAGAGATGGACGACAGAGCTATGGAACTGTTGAAAGTATTTGAGCTTGAAAAATATGCAGATCATCAGGCTGCCAATCTTCCGTATGGACAGCAGAGAAAGCTTGAGATCGCAAGAGCCCTTGCCACAGACCCGAAGCTGTTGCTTCTGGATGAGCCGGCAGCAGGTATGAACCCGAATGAGACCGGAGAACTGATGGATATGATCCGTTTCGTCAGAGACGAATTTCATATGACGATCCTGCTGATCGAGCATGATATGAAGCTTGTAAGCGGAATCTGTGAGGAACTGACAGTTCTTAATTTCGGTGAAGTTCTTGCACAGGGAAAGACGAGTGATGTACTGAATGACCCGAAAGTCATTACGGCATATCTTGGAGAGTAAGGAGGAAAAAGCTATGGCAATGCTTGAAGTCAGAGACTTACAGGTATATTATGGAATGATCCATGCGATCAAAGGCATCTCCTTCGACGTAAATCAGGGGGAAGTTATTGCTCTGATCGGAGCAAATGGTGCAGGAAAGACGACAACTCTGCATACGATCACAGGACTGCTTGCACCAAAGTCAGGATCGGTTTTATTTGAAGGAAAAGATATCACGAAAGTACCTGCTCATAAGATCGTATCCATGGGAATGGCACATGTCCCTGAAGGAAGACGTGTTTTCGCGGAGTTAAGTGTATATGAGAACCTGAAAATGGGAGCATATACAAGGAAAGATAAGAAAGAGATTGAAGAAAGTCTTGCAAATGTATACAAAAGATTCCCGCGTCTGGAAGAACGGAAAAACCAGATGGCAGGAACTCTGAGTGGTGGAGAACAGCAGCGTCTGGCACTTGCGAAGGTATTACTTTTACAGCCAAGACTTCTTCTGATGGATGAACCAACCAAAGGACTGGATGCAGAGTATAAACAGGAACTGGGAGAAATCCTTAAGAAGCTTCAGGAGCATGGTATCACGATTTTCATGATTTCTCATGATGTGGAATTTGTGGCGGAGTATGCAGACAGGGTTGGGCTGTTTTTCCAGGGGAATGTGGTGACCAGTAAACCGGCTGCAGAATTTTTTGCAGGAAACAGTTTCTATACCACTGCGGCAAACCGCATGGCAAGACATTATTTCCCTGAGGCAGTTACCGGAAAGGAGGTGGCTGCGTGCTTGAAGGAAAGGCTTTAGATCAGTTTATGGACCGGTTCTGGGGAGAAACCCGGAATGAACAGCTGTTAAAACCCGGAAAGTCCGTGATGGAACAAAGTTCTATGGCAGACACTTCCGAAGATGACCTGGAAGAATATGAGTTGAAAGAGGATGGCATCATTATTCAGCCTATACACAAAGGAAAGATCGAGAAGCGTACCTGGATCGGACTGATCATGTTTCTGGCATTTGTGCCACTGGTGCTTTTTATCCTGGTACATAAGTTTCATGGCAAACATGATGTTATCATCAGCCTGTTAGTGCTTGCCTATTCCATGATTCCATTTTTTATGGTATTTGAGGGGCGGCATCCACAGGCAAGAGAGATTATGGTCATTGCTGTAATGGCCGCCCTTGGAGTGGCAGGCAGAAGCGCTTTCTTTATGATTGGAAGCTTTAAGCCTATCGCCGCTATCGTAATCCTTACCGGAGTATCCTTAGGCGGTGAGGCAGGATTCCTTTGCGCCTGTCTGATCATGATGATCTCAAATATGTTTTTCGGGCAGGGACCCTGGACTCCGTGGCAGATGTTCTCCTATGGAATGATCGGATATCTGGCTGGAATTCTTTTTCAGAAAGGGATTCTCAAAGCCAGAAAGATTGATCTGTGTATCTACGGATTCCTGAGTGTGTTTCTGATCTTTGGAGGAATTATGAACCCGGCATCTATCCTGATGGCTTATGGACGGATCACTAAGAAAAGTCTGATCGCATTTTATATCTCGGGTGCACCGGTGGATCTGGTACAGGCAACTTCTACAGTGATTTTCCTGTGGATCTTAAGCAGACCTCTGCTGGAGAAACTGGAAAGAGTAAAAAGAAAATACGGGCTGCTGCAGCGGCCCGAAAATAAGGAGGAAAATGAAAATGACAAAGAATAAGTTGTTACAGGCTGTGAAAGGCCTGACTCTGGCAGCCGGAATGGCTGTTGGAATCTTTGCACTTGGACAGACAGATGTCCTGGCAGACACTCTGACTCTGACAGTGGAAAAGAATACTATCGGACAGGGTATGATCCTGGAACCTACACAGGTAGAATTTTCCAAAGGGGAAACCTGTGCAGATGTTTTGCTGCGTGGATTAAGCGAAAATGGGATCACACCCCTTTATGACACAAATTCAAGCTATGGTTTTTATCTCAGGGGAATTGCAAACTGTGACAGTGGCAGCCTGAATACACCGGAATGTATCAAGAGAGTTCTGGCGGAAACATCTACATGGACAGGAGAACCCTATAAGCTGACAGGAAATAAATATTCTCCGGATCTGACAGAGTTTTCCTATTGTTCAGCTTCCGGCTGGACCTATACTCTTGATAATGTATTTATGGGTGTAGGCATGGGGGCAAGCCATCCTTCAGACGGAAGTGTACTGTTTGCCCTGTGTGGCGGTACGGATATCACCGGCTGTGATCCGTATAACAATAATAAACAGATTTTTGAAGCCGCAGATAAAAGCGAGCTGATCCGTATGATGGGAAAAGCCAATGCGGAGCGTTCCAGATGGTCACAGGCCAGCGGTTTCTCCGGAGCCTATGCTGAGGCAGACAGCGCACTGACTACTCTGGATGCTTCTGCAAACAGGGTTTATGAAGCAACCCAGCTGCTGAAGGCCGTTGAGGCCGGGCTTCCGGCATCACCAAAGCATATTACTTTGAATGCTTCTGAGCTTTCTCTTTCCAAAGGGGACAGCTATACCCTGACTTATACACTCCTTCCTTCTGATTCAGTGGGAACAGTAACCTGGAATTCCTCCAACAGTTCTGTTGCAAGGGTAAATGACGGAGTGGTAACAGCAGCAGGGGAGGGTTCGGCAGTTATCACTGCCAGGGTTTCCGGAAGTGTTTATGCAACCTGTAATATTTCCGTATCTTCCAGACCGGTTGACATTACAGGTATCAGCATTTCCCCGTCAAGCCTGGCGCTTTCAACAAAAAGTGGTTCCAGAACACTGGATTATACCATTTCTCCAAATGGCGCGAAACCTTCTTCCCTGAACTGGGCATCTTCAAATACTGCAGTGGCAGCTGTAGACGGAAACGGAAAGGTAACTCCTGTTGGCACAGGCTCAGCAGAGATTACCCTGACTTCTGATAATGGTACCAAGGGTACCTGTCAGGTAACGGTAACTGCCCCTGCGGAGGGGATTACTCTCAGTGATAAGACTCTGACCCTGGCAATTGACAGTGGGGCTCATGCACTGACATGGACCTTCAGCCCTCAGGGAAGTGGTGGAGAGCTGGTATGGACTTCTGACAATGTACATGTTGCAAAGGTGGATCAGAAAGGAGTTGTCACACCGCTTTCTGTAGGTGAGACAGATATCCGCGTAAAAACAGATCAGAATGTAACAGCTGTGTGCCATGTAGTGGTAAAAGGTACTGCAAAGGATCTTTTTGCAGCAGGAATGCCGACTGTGAAAGCATGCAAGGCTTCTGGAAATACAGTAATGATTACCTGGGATAAATATGATGCTGCAGATTCCTATCTGATCCTCAGACGCAGGATGGGAGAGAGCCGGTTTACACAGATTGCGGAGACAAAAGAGCTTACTTACACAGATGCCAGGACAGTAGGGGATACTCTCTATTATTACAGTGTACAGGCTGTTTCAGGCAAATGGGGCAATGCTGTGAGGAGCAGCTACGACAAGAATATC
>OIWQ01001543.1_pt1 | contig 26911 bp, 34 predicted proteins | sample 1587571 | NCBI WGS metagenome assembly OIWQ01 (sample SAMEA3888910, study PRJEB22519) | human gut metagenome | biome: human gut; feature: human-associated habitat; material: faeces | place: Denmark | collected 2010 | reverse complement strand
AATAATAGAATTTAATGTATTTAATAAAAGCGTTAGAAAATCTATTGCACCCTTAATAAACTCATTATTTGCTAATCCCATAGCAAACTGGTCCCAAGCATTCTTTAACTTTGTTAATTTAGCATCTAAACCATCTAAAGTTTTCTCAAACTGTTCTTGGCTCGCCCCCGTACTATTATATGCCGCACTAACTAATTCTTGAGTACGACTATAATCACTCATCATTGCAATAAAACGAGACTGTTGTCTTGAACCGGCAGCGGTTGTTGCTATATATCTTTGTGTAGTAAAATCAAGAGTATCCCATTTACTTGCTAATTTAAGTAAAACATCATCTAATCCTTCTGTCCCTTTAAAGAATTCATTCATAGAGATGCCGACACTTCTTAGCGCTCCTTGAATTTTATTAACATCTATAATTTCGCCTTCGGTATCTTCACCAGTTAATTGACCTTGACTTACTAACTCCTTAATTTCAGAGAAACGAGCAATAATTGTTTTCATTGCGGTACCAGCAGTTTCTGGAGCCTCGCGAGTTGTCTCAATTATCTGTGACAATAATGCCGCGGTTGTTTCAAATTCCATATTAGCAGATGAAGCAATAGACGCCGTTTTAGACATAGCAATACCAATCTCGTTGGTGTCTGCTGCTGTTATAGCTGCTAATTCAGAATAAATATCATTAACTTTTTGAGCATTGGTCTCATTAACTTCCATATTAAATCCACGCAATGCTGCTGTCATAAGATTGGTTGCCTCTGCTGCTTCTATATTAGCAATACGAGCCATTTTTGTAGTTTCAATACCCAAAGCCATTGCCTCTTTGGTTTGTAAACCTTGCTGATAATATAAGGTTGTTGAACTATAAAGGTCATTGATTGCAGCACCAAGTTTATTTGCTTCTGCGGCATATGTAGGTAGTTTATCCCACATATCACTAACAGTAAAATCTGTTACTACGGCTGTTTCAGTCATAGTGGCATCAAGTTCTTTTACTGTATCAAAAGCGGATTTTACTGCTCGTTTAAGTAATTGAACAGCATTTCCAATAGAGAAGAATTGAAGAACTTGATTTTTTAATTGCTCCATTTCTTGGTTGGCGCGATTAATATCTTTTGCACTATCACCAAGTTCAACCATTGTACCAGTTAATTGTTCAACATACTGCTTGGCTTGCTCTGTATTTATGCCCATTTCAGATAATTTTTTAATTAATTCAGATAAACTTTTATTATCAAGTTCATTTAACTGATTTTTTAAACTTTCTAATCCTTGTTCGCTTTTAAGTAAATCATCTGAAATGTCAATATTTAAAGCATTTTTTAAAGCCTCTTTTAATCCCTTTTCACCAATTTTAACTTGTAGCCCTTCAATAGTTTGTTCTAATTGTTTAATTTCTTGAGTTTTTTGACTAATACCCGAACTGGTTTTATTTATTTCTTTTTCAATTCGAGCATTTTCTACTTCTGCTTCAGCAAGCTTTTGACGAGCATTTGTTTGCTCTGAAATTGCTACATTAGTAGCTTCCATGGCTTTTTGAACTTGCGCTATTTCATCAGTAGAAAATCCCATTTTAGCTAATTCTTTACCTAATTTTCCATCAGCTATATTATCAAAACTCGCCCAAGCCGTTTTAAAATTTTCTAATTCTTTCTCTTGTTCTTTAATCTTTTTATTAACAGCATCTAATTCATTAGTAATATTAGAATAATTTTGAAGAGCCTTTATTGCACCAACTTTTTGTTGTGAAGAAGCTTTAGAGGCCTTGCCAATTCCTTTTTCCCATTCGCTTAAAGTGGCACCCTTATATCTTGCACTACGTCCAGCAGTGTTTATATTTCCAGTGCTATTGGCGCGATTTAGTTTTTCTTGAAGATTATTTCTATTTCCTTTATTTTTTATTAAATCTTTTTCTATTGTATCAACTTTTAATTTTAATTCTTCTTTTAATTCGCTTTTTAGTTCTTTTACCTTGTTTGTCATTTCTTCCACTTTTTGATCTGCGGAAGTTGTATTTACTTTTAAGGTATTAGTATCAACCAAACTTGTTTCTAACTCTTTTAACTTATCAGTCAATACCTGTAATTCAGTTTTTGCTTGGTCTAATTTTAATTGTTTTTCACTTATTTTGTTCCAATTATTGCTAAAATCTTTTAATTTTTTACTCGCATTCTCAACTTTTTGATCAAAAGCATCTGGGAATAATTTTTTCGCATCAATAACAGTTAAAGAATTTAAATCACCTATTATTCTTTGTAATTCTTTATATGTGTCAATTAAATTTTTCCCACTTTTTAAAGCTTCTTTAGTATTTCCAATATCTAATTTATTATTTTCTGTTAACTGATTAAATTTTGAAAATTCGTTTTTAAATTTATCAACTAATTTAGAAACAGAAGCTCCAATACCTTTTGTAAAATCTATTTTTGTATTAGCTTCACTTAAACCAGATTTTAATTCAGTAACAACTTTATCCATTCCTTGTAAGGTAGCAATTACATCGGCTTTAATTGTAATAGTTTGTTGTTTTGGCATATTTTTCCTCCTAAAATAAAAAATCAGCATTAATTAAAATTAATGCTGATAAATACTTAAATATCACTATCTATATCATCATTCAAGGAGTATAAATTACAAACATAACTCGTTCCCCTTCCTCCAGTTGGAACTCCTACAGCTTTAAAAGTTACCGTAGCTGGATCAACATTTCGCCCCAACCTAATAGATAAATCAGACATTAATTTTAATTTTGGTATTTCAAAAATACCAGTTACAGTACGTCCGTTTGTATCTTCCTTTAATCGCGTTTTTGCCTGTAATTTTAAATATCCACGAAATAGTCTATTTCCTATTTTAATTATACTACCACCATTAACATATTCAGATTCATATGTAATATAGGTATTAATGTAAGGTTCAGAAATAGTAATTTCTTGCCCAGACAAAGTATGTTCAAGTTTTTCTCCAGTCTCCTTGTTATAAACAAAAGTTTTTCCTACTGGAACTTGTTTTAATTCTATCTTTCCATTTTCATCACTTTCGTGATATTCTCTATGTGTAATTAATATTACTGAATTATTAGGTTCAAAATCGATTAATTTTGAATTACTTAATAAAGCTAATTGGTTTTTTGAAAAAATCCCTTGGGAAAAATTTAACGGAAGCTCTTTTGTTGTTTCCCAAGTAATCAATTCTCGATTATCAAAACCACCTTGAGCAACAACATAATTTTTTACTTCATTCAATCCAGCTATCTGAATATTATCAAAAGCAAGAATGACTTCGCCTTCTTCAATTATTCTTTTCCCAACCTCTATAGGATAAGTGGCTTTTAAAACCACATCATACAATTCCTTCATTCCCATTAAATTTTCCATAAAATTTTTCTCCTTAAATAAAAAGCGGAGGATTTCCTCCTCCGCCTATCTTTGTTTATTTATTAGTCTTGTGCTACATCAAGATTATATTTTACTAACTTCATCATAGAATCATTTGAAGGACGAAGAACTCTTAAATTCATAGAGAATGTTGAAGGATCGCCTTCTGCTTCCATTGTTAAAGTTACTTCAGACTGTACTTTAGCTTTTGGAATAATAAACTGGAAGAATTCATCTAATCCATCTGTTTCACGTCTCGCATAAGTATCTCCAGTAATATAATATGTACCTGGGAATGTTTCTGCTGAAATATTGATTACGCTAACATCTTTTACACTAAGTGGGAATGTTACATAATCATAAGAGGTGCTTGAACCAGTAGTTCCATCAGCATTGTAATAAGATGTACCTTCTGTTGGTATAGTAATACTTTCGCCATGAATAGTAACTTTTCCGCCTGTAACATCTGCCTTTCGAACAGTTTTTAGAATTGACGCGCTGGAATCTATTACTACATCTCCATCCGTTTCAACAGAACCAAACATAATAGCCATTGATTTAGCAGAGAAAAGCGCATCTTCAAGAGTAACAGTAATTTCTTTACTATAGTCCCAAGTAATCAATTCTGGGTTACTTTTACCACCACGAGCAGAAGTATTTTCAGCAGTCTGTTCAATAGTAGAAACTTTTAAAGTATCAAGATAAAGTACGGGCGCGCCGATGCTTCCATCTGGCTGAATTTTATAAAATGTTACGTCCGCAACTTCCTTAATACCATATCTATCAAGAATACTTGCCATTTATATAGCCTCCTATATATTAATCTTTATCTAAATCCCTAATCCAATATTTTAGTTTTACATCTTTCGCACCAGCTAACATACTTTTTATATCAACTTCATATTTTTCTTTAGCTTGATATCTTTCCATAATTGCTGACACAGAAGCATAACTTATCTCTCCGATATTAAGTGGAGTAATACCTAAGCCCATACAACAAATTGAAACTAAAATCACGCTAAGAGGAATTCCATCTTTTTTTGCTTTTACTTTATCGCGTAATCTTGCTTTAGCTTTCATTCGTTTAATACGAGGATTTTCATTAGGATCGGGAGGTTCTTGAATTTTTTCTCCAATACTTTGTCTTAATAAATTCTGAAATTTTAAAAAATTTGTTTCATTAAGTATTGGAAGTTCATCTATATTATTAATAGTTTTTAGTTTTTTTTCTAAATTACCTATTACAACTATTTTTTGTTCTATTAAAAAAGTTACTTCCTCGTGTATAAAAAATCTAAATCCTTCTTTAGCCAACAATTCAATTCTTTTATCTTGAGCGATAGAATTAAATAAAAATTCAAGCGGAGTTGGCATTTTATCAATTTTAAGTTCTTTATTTTTCTTTTTCTTTTCTTCAATATCATCTTCAATATCTTCTTGTGATGACATTAATAATTTTCTAAAAATTGGAAAATAAGATTGAGTTATAACTTCTTTAACAGTTGGTGGATAAATTTTTACCCCTTTTTCAAAATTTAATGGAGCATTAATAAAAACTTGTTCATTAATCATAAGTAGTAATATTAAAGTACATTTCGTAACAAGACATTTCATCGGTAAGGAAATTAATTTCAAATCCACCAGTTGACATTTTACCTAAACCGTTAATTGTTTTACCATCTAAACTTTTTTCTATTTCACTCATAATAAGAAAAGGTCTTAAACTATCACTTTTCATTATCCATTGAGTTAAAGGAACAAATACTTCAAAATTTAATGAAATATTTCGAAATTCATCATTAGTAGATGTCTTACTACCTTTTACTACTCTAAAAGCAATAACAGATTTAGCTGTTTCGCGCGGTGTAAGTCTTGGAACGATTTTCACAAGTTTTTCAAAAACTTCTTCTTTAATTATATCTTTTGTAAGATCTGGTTGAGATAAAGGATCTTTATCGGTATAATATAATAATTTTAATAATGTCTGATTTGCCAATAATCTTTTTACAATTAATTGTAAATTTTCGCCCATTTCTTGTAATTTTCTAACAGCCATATTATTCTCCTCCATTTAACCAGAAAAATTCATCTTCTGAATCACCTGGTTGTTGTTGAGGCGCCGGTGTTAAATCATATTCGTAAGTAGGATCAACAGTTACATATTCTACGCCTGGTGTTGATTGTATATCATAACCAGTTACACGATATTGCTCTTTAAGCTCCCCTGTACCTATTTCCAAATAATCATCTTTTTTAATTTTAGGTGTTGTTGGCATTACAAAAAAGCTCATTTTAAGATTTTCTGCATAGATAGTATCCATTCTACTTCTTGAACGAATTTCATCTTTTAACATATTATCTTCTTGACCATACATATATGCCCAAGATTCTTGCTGAGAACCATCACGCGCAGTCCAAGTAAGATAATGTGTCATTTTTAACACTATATATCTATTATATCCACTTGCCTTTATATCTTCTAAATAATAAACCAACCAAGGTTTTTTTATTTTATCTTTATCTGGAATCATTAAAATGGTTCCATTTGGCATATTAACATTTGTTTTTGTAAGTAAATATTGTAGAGTTTGAGTTTCATCTTGTTTATATTTTTCTAAACTACCAGCAACTTCTTCATCTTCAAATAAGAAATCAACTCTATAAATAGTTTTTAATAAATATAAATCAAATAATTCTTCTCGTTCTCTTTGAATACGAGATTGATAATCTAAACCATACCTATTAACTCTTTTTTTATAAATATCTTCAAAATATCCCATTAGTTTTTCCCTAATAGACTCATACAATCAAAAACTGTTGAGCGAAAATATTCATATTTTAAATAACGAAGTGAACTTAGTTTAAAATAAAGAATGTAATAATTAATTGTTCGGCGCTCTTCTGGATAGCCATATAATTCAATAAGGATTGAATCTAAAAATTTTTCCCATTCTCTATTTTTTTCTCTCTCACAAAGAAGACCATATAATTTATTTTTTAGCTTGTTGTTATAGCCTTCTTCCATACCACACGCGAATAACATTAATTATTCCCCCGCGAGATTACTATATTTAAATGGCTTACCTTTAATAGAACGATAATAAATTCTTTCTAATTTTAAAGCATTATATTTTTCTGCTTCTAAAAGTTGATTAAATTTATCTAATAAATTTGCTTGAGAAAAATCTCTTTCTTCATATAAAGGTTTTACATTTTCCCAAGTTAAAATTGTTCTATTTAACCACTCACACTTCATATAACAAGCTAATATTTGAATTTCTTCGTTATCTAAATCATTGATGAAACCATTATCATCTCTATCCAAAGATATTCTTGGGAACTTAAACCAAGAAATAGCTCCTTCTAAGATACCTTTAAGATCTTGAGAAACTTCTTCTTCTGTCCAGTTAACCCACTCATCTTCTAACATTTTTACAAGAAAAGCATCATATACTTTCTGGTAAGGAGTCATAATTAATCCTCCTTATTTTTCCTATTTAATTGAATCATTGACATAGCATTTAGTCCAGTAATCTTTTCAAGAAATTCGGCTTTATCGAAAGTAATAGTTTCTTTTTGTACAGCATAATCAACCAAATTTTTTGCTTGTTCAATAGATAACTTTTTAACATTTTCTTTAAATTCGTGTAAAGGCATAACTGTTAAATATCTATTTAGCTGTTTTTCATCTAATACGATAATATTTACAGGTTCTGTGGCTTCTTCTGGTTCGAGGCCAATTTCCTTTTTAATATCCATATCTTCTATATATAACATACCAGTTCTAAACATATACTCTGAACCTGGGTCATACATAATATCCTGTAAAAGTTCTTTATCAATTTTTTGTTTTTGTCCCTTTCTCGTCCACTCTTTCTTAAAACGTAAATCTGGTAAATAAATACCAACTACACCATTAACTGTACTAATTACTGTAACCATTTCTTTTTCCATAATCTTTTCTCCTTTTATCTCCTTATATTAAAATCAAGGAGGAAGGAATCCTTCCTCCCCGTAGTCTTTATCTATAATTATACTCCATAGGGATTATCATATGTCTGAGTAATTCCAGTATTCTGATAAATACCCCAGTTATAATGTGTAAGAATTGCACAACCCATCTTTTTATAAGCATGAATTTCCATAGAATTATCTCTATTTGTAAAATCATGAATTTGAGTAGCACCCTCAAGAACAACTTTAACAACCTTTTCTTTTCCAGCAGGTAGAACATAAGCTAACTGAGGATCAATCCAGGTCTTTTCATTGTTTTCATCAATAAATGACTGAGGAATTTGAACAATAGGTGTGCCGCGGAAAATATTAATATAGCCAGTGTCATGAATTGCTTCAATATCCTGTGGAGAGTATACACCTTTGTTGTTTGCACTTACAGGAACAATTGCATCTGCACCCATCGCTGCAACGAACTCTGGTGGTGCAAAAATTACTGCGCTTGGACCATAAGCTCTTACAACATTAATAAGTTTTACCATATCATCTGCTACGAATGTGTTCTTAGAAACTAAATTTACAGCAGGACGAGCAGTAGCAGAAACAGCAGCTTTTAGAGCTTTCTGAACCTGTACAAATACGGCATCTGTTAAACCTGTTGTAATAACATCCATGATATCAGCCATATCTTCGGCTCCATCAAGGAAGCGTTCAAAATCAATAGTAGCAGCTCCACCAACGGCCATTACTGGTACTTCGAAAGTTTCGTTATCTAAACGGAAAGTTTCATAAACACCAGAAAGACCAACCTGTGTTAAGAATTTCTTTGCGCGGTTTTTGCCAACACCCTTCTTAAATAGAGCTTTATCACCTTGTTTTACAACTTGTACTTCAGCGAACATTCCTAAAGCACTAATAACTTTATTAGGAACTACTTCATCAGCGGTTTGAATTATAATATCATAAATATCATAACGATTTCTCATAAACTCATTAACAGAAGAAGCTAATCCTCTCATTTCTTCACGAAGTGCTTCATCTACATTTTCGACGCTGAAGTTAGCTGGCGCAGTATGTTTAGCAGCATGTAATGCTAATTCTTTAATTTCTTTAATTGTAGCCATTATTCTAACCTCCTATTACGCACCAATAACTTGGAATTTAATACCAAGCTGACCATCGGGCATTGTTGTCTTTTGAATAACTAAAAGCTTGATTCCAGTAGTTGGAGCGGTTGCAGAAACTAAAATAGAACCGTCAGCGGACTGAGTACCATAAAGCTTAGTTGTACTAATACTACCAAGAGCTTCAATAAATTTTTCCTCTGTTGTCCATGTGCTATCTTTCGCTGAATCATAGCTTACGCAATTTGTTGTAAATTTATCACCAACTGCAAGATAGCCAATACGAGGATAAAATCCATCTTTTGTAGTTAATTTAAAATTCTTTAAAGCATTAGCCCTTTCATCATAAATATGTTCAGAAGTATAATTTAATCCAACTGGGCAAACTTCTGATGCATCAGGCATCCTTACTGTGCCTGCTACTTTATCAACAGCAAGTAACATTCCATTTTCAGCAGGAAGTGTTGCAAAGTCAGTAGCATCTAATGCACACTGAGCTTCGACACGGCCATCTCTACGGAAAGCTACGTTATTTAGCTCTAACTGACCAAAACCGTCAATTACCAATCTTTTTTGTGCCATTATATTATCCTCCAATTATTTTTTATACTTTGCTAAAATTGCCTCAATACCAGTATTTGGTGTATCTTTTGGAAGATATTGAGGAGTCTTTGTAAATACTTCTAAATTAGTTTTCTTCAATTCATAAGCAAGTTCTTTATCTAATTCAGTTGCAGAACTATATTCAGAAATTTTAGATTTATAAGAATCAAGAATTTCATTATTTAGTAGCTCTGAATAAGAAGCAATAACTTGTTCTTTTTCTTGAGTTTCAACACTATTTTTATAGTCTTTTAATGTTTCTAATTCATTTGTTAAAGTAGAAATTTGTGCTTGCGCATTATTATAATTTTCTACGCTTGTATCTCTTTCCGTTGTTAAAGTAGATACTGTATTATTTAGCTCTTCAATTTTTGTGCTAAATTCTGAATTTTGTTGTTTAATAGTATCAATTTCTTGAATATTTTCATCAATTTTTTCGTAAGTTCCACCATTAAACGCTCTTAATGCTTCAAGTGCAGTTTTTTCTTCTTCTGTAACATCAATTACATAACATTTCTTACGTGCACCTAATTCTATACTATCTGTTTCATCATTCTTTGTATAATAAACACGTTCATAGCTTCCGGCTTCATAACTATATACTAAAGCATAATCATCATAAATATCAAGAATAGTATAAGTAATTTCCCAATTACTTTCTTCAGTATATTTATCATTTAGGAGAACCCAGATTGCATCATGTTTCTGACTATCAGAAAGTTTAAAATTTAATTTTGTCATTTCTGACTTGCCTCCTTTAATATTAGAATCTAAAGAATATTTTTCTAATTTCTTAATTGCATTTTTTAAATCATTATAAAATGTGAAAAAGGCTGCGCCTTCAAAACAAGGTTCTACATCATCACCAAGAATTTGTAATCCAAGAAAACAGCCGTCTTCAAATTTAAATAATTTTTTGCCATTTATTATTGCCCAATCACCCTTAATAGATGGTTGATATAATTCCATAGATTGAGATTTTCCAACTATTTGAGAGGCTTCTTCGTATAAAGCGGTGAAAATATAAACATCACAACAAGCGTATTCTCTTTCTATCTCATCTTCATCTAAATGTTTCTCCCAAGAAAAATTTGGATTTTCTGGAACTATACCATATATACGACCTAAATCACGTTTTAAGCCATGGTCAGTATAATCTTCATCAAAATTATCATATATTCCTTTAACTGGGGTATATGGTAAACTACTAATAAGTTTTTGAGCAAACTCATCTGTTATATAAGTACCATTTCTATTTTCATACTTATAAAAAATTCGGCATCTTGCTTTTGAAAGAACTGGATTTAATTCTTTTAAATTCCCATAAATTGTAACCGGAAACTCTTTAATAATATCACCCATTATTCAGAGCCTCCTTGATTATCTAACGATTCTTCATTTTGTAATGTTTTTGGAGATTTTTCTTCAGCACTTTTTTCTGGCGCACCTGGTTCATTTGAATTGGCGCTTTGAGTATATGCTGAATTTAATGGTTTTAACTTATCTCCTAATTCTAATAAATTATTTTCTAAATCTTTTATATTATTTAAGTCTCTTTGTGACATTCCCAAAGCTAATGCTGGCATTATAAAACTATAACCACTTTGAGCCAATTTAAATGTATCAGTTATATATGTAGATTCATTATAATATGTAATTGGGAAAATCGTATATTTAAAGCTAACATTTGTATTAGAATATAATTTATTAATTAAATTAGTAATAAATACAGAATATTTATTCGCTAAAACCATCATTAGGGCGGTATCATTTTTTATTGAGGTTTCTATTGATAAATTACCAGTAGCAGCAAATATTTGACCACTTACGCCGCCCTCATAATAAATATTTTGAACCATTTTATCTAAATTATTAGATACTGAATCAGCAGTTGTTTTAGATATAATTGAATCTACATCTGCATAAGTAGTTAAGACAGAAACATTTTTATTTTGTTTCATCATTTTAACAGTACCATCATGAATTTCTGCTGCTTCTTCTGGTTCAAATAGCAATCCCCCATCTTGCAAATGAGGAATTTTTTGCACAATAATTTTTCTTATCTCTTCTAAATCACGCTCGCGCTCTGTCTCTACCGCTTCATCATATTGAATAGTTGCTGGTATGACATTCAAAAATAATGGCCTTCCATCAAAAAATGGAAAACATACTCCTATATCAGATGGAATTTTCATCCAAGGGGTAGATTCTTTGCCTTCTCTCCAACGTTTAAAATATTTTGAAATTACATTAGGATATAATGCTAAGGCTTCATTTCTTGTTGGAATATCTGTAATTGTTAAAAAATAACTGACATTAAATTCAACTATATCATTACCTTGAATATCTTTAAAACGAGAACAACAATATCCGCTTGGTAAATCTAAAAGAGCAAATGATTTTTTATCTAATGTTTGAATTACACCATAATAAGCCCCATCAATTAATGCTTTTGTAGAACAATTTGTAAGCATTACTGGTAAAGACAGTCTTTCTACAAAATCTATTGCATTATTATACTTTTTTGAAATAAAAGGATTAGAGAGATTTTTACCGTTTGCTGGATTAGGAATAAGCATACCGGCATATTTCAAAAGAGTAGCATAATAAATTAAAATTCTTTTGTAAAATCCATCTTTATAGAAATAATTACGAGAAAGTTTTTGTTGTTCTTCTAAAGAGCCAGATTGAATAATCCTATCTATTTCTTCTGGTTTATAATCTTTAACTTTCGTAATATATCTACGTGAACTATATGGCGGATCCCAAGCTCTTTCATTAGTAGAAATCATTTTATCTTGTGCACGCTTGAAGGAGGTTAAATCAAAAGTAGACTTTACTGCTTCGTTTTGATTATTTATTTGATTATTCATTTATTGTCCTCCTGAGAAGAACACTAATTTACGTTGAGTACCAGTGTTTCCAAATCTTCTTTGTTTTTTATAGGCTTCTTCTTCGATTTCTTTAATTCTCCAAAGCCCATAAGCAAAAGCAGAATATTTATCTTTTGGAAATCTTGAATTAATTTGTTCTAAAGTAATATCAAGACCAGTTCCAGTACGTTTAAGGCGCAAGTTAGCCATTTCTTCAAAAAGTTTAGTAGTCATTTCGTGAGGAAGAAGCCTTATAACTCTTTGTTCTAAAGTCATTTTCTGACCAATTTTAGTCGCCATTAAAGCATTTTTTGCTTCTTGCTCTTTAATTAAAAATCTTACCATTCCGCTATTAATTCTTGAATATGCGTTACCGTGAATTTTTGAATTTAAAGTACCATTTGCTTTAATACCGTAAAGAATACAAATTGAATCTTTTGGTTGTATTTTTTTATAGTCGGCATCATTAGTAAAACCATATGCTGGTAAAAGTTCTCCTTTTTCATCCATTTGAGTTCTAATCATTTCATCTGCTAAACCAACACCCAAACCATTAGTATCAATTACAACCTCTCTTGGTTGAAAAGCTTTAATGATAACCTTTAAATCTGCGGCTTGACGATAAAATGGTTTAGTTTCAGGGGTTCTTCCTAAAACATAAAGATTAACTAATGTAGCATAATATTTTCCATCAACAATATTAACTCTAAATACGCATACAACTGTTTGGTCATTTAATCTTCCTACGTCTACTGATAATAAGTAGAATTGATTTGACCCTTCTCTAAAATTCGCACGCTTTTCGGGATTTTTTATTTTACGATATTTTTGTAGTTTATCAAAATTAAACCAAGATTCTTCTGAACCTCCACTCCATACAGAAAGATACTCTCTTGCAAAAGTTTCTTCTTGATAGGTTGGAGACATTTTCAATTCTTGAATAAATTGTTTATCAAGTAATCCGTGCATTACTGGCACACGATAGTCGCAGCCCCAAACAAAAGCTTTTTTAGGATTTATAATACTCATTTCTAAACAATCTATTAATTTTTCGTACTTTTCTTGGACTATTTCTTAATCTAAATATTCCCAAATAAAACCATAAGCTGTTTTTTGTTTTCCTTGAAGAGCATTATCTATATTAACACGGCTCTTTCCAAATGATTTTGCTGCATCAACAATAGATGGATATTCTTCAATCAAAACGTGATTTTTATTAAATTTACCAATTTTTCTTTGAGAAGTTTTTGTTTTACCTAAAATTTTCTGTCGATGTTTTTGATTTTCTGATGGTGTTACCCATTCTAAATTATCTACATTATTATTTAATTTATTACCATCTTTATGATTAACTTCTCTTTTATTGTCTAAATTTTCTAAAAAGTAAATTGCTACTAATCTATGTATATAATAGTTTTTTTGTTTCTTAGTTTCTTTATCTGTTAAATTAACTTGTAGATATCCACTTTTACTTAATCTACCTTTTAAGATATAATTAGTTTTTGTGTTTCTTATGTGTCCTAAATCAGAAACTTCATAATTAGTAACATTTTCTATGGTTTTCCAATTTTCCATTATAATTCTCCTTTTCTATTATTTTGCCTTACACAAATAAGTAGAAAATGATTTAAAAGATTATAATAAATTGGGAATTTTTAAATTCCTCGCGCTTCAGAAAAAAGAATTTCACTTTTCCCCTACTCTACTCACTTCTTTATTTATAAATTACTTTATAAACTATGCTTTCGATAGTCTCTGAACCTTCCTTTTCAGGCTTGGCATAGCGTTACCAAAAGGCTTCACTATTAGCAGATTTTATCCACACCCCATTTTTATGGGTTCACGAGGTTTTAATACGCCTACGAACTATATTGTTTAAGCGTATGATGACTTTACACCGGCAGAAGTCATATATAATTGTTGTTGATTTGGTTCATTATCATTAACTTCTCCAAGTGCAGTTCTTCGTGATACGTTCATTAAAGGTAAAACAACAGAGTTTAAAATTTCACCATCGTGGTCACGTATCTCGTCGATTAATCCTCCATGACGACGTCCGCCTCGTTCGGAATCAAGCGCGCCAACAACGTCGAAAATAGAGCCATTTCGAAATGTTAGTGTTACATAATCCTTTCCAAAATTACCATCCCCAATAATTTCTTTTTTAAGAAAAGGCAATTTATCCCAAATTTCATAAATTTTATCTTTTGCAATTTTAGCTGATTGGTTTTTACCTGGCGCGCAAATAAACAATTTTACACCTGGTCTAAACATACATTCTAAATAAAGAGCTAAAATTGAAATAAAAGTTTTTGAAAAAGCACGACAAGCAGTGCAATAATGATATCTATAACGCATGCACGCGCGCAAGAAAATCCTTTGAAAAAAGAATAATGAAAAGTTTGATTCTTCAGGAGTAATTAAATCAATAAAAATATCTGGATAAGCACTAAATAAATTAGCATATTTTTTAAATAATTCTTCGTGTTTAAGCAAATATTCTTCTGTAAGAATAACTCCTTTTTCAAGTTCTACTCCCTCTTTATAGTGGCGCTGAACTTGAGAATTTAAGTCATCGATATCACAAGCAATTAATTTAATTGGCTTATTCATCTTCATCACCTATATTCGGATTAAATTCTTCACTTTTCATTAATTCTTCATATCCAGCATTATCATACTCATCTAAATCATATTCTTTATTAGTATCATAGTAATCTTCTAATTCTTTTGCGCTTTGTAATGCAGCAACACGTCTATCTATTTCTTCAGAAATACCAGTTTCATTTGTATATAAACGTTGAGTAAAATTCTGAATATTTTTCATAGTTTCATCAACTATATCGCGTGTTACATTATCATAAAATTTATTTTTCCATCCACGCTTTTCCAACCAACGGAATAGTTCTCCAACTGAATCAAAATCGGTAGCATTTTTAACATTCTTAGGAGTGAATTCAGCAGTTTTAACTAATTTATCATAACTTGTTAATAATTTATCAAAATCGGCGCCTTCCCTAATACGAGAGTCTATCTCAAAAGAAATTTTACAAATTTTTTGAGCTTGGTCTACTTGTAAAGCACCATTAACATTTTGTGTGGCAAGTAAGCCAGTATATAATCCTTCAAGGTATACTAAATCTTCATCGGCATAATTACCGCCCCATTTTTCTCTTAATTTCTTAAATTTCTCATCGCGCAATTTAGGTAGTTCATCTTCAATTAGTCCAACTTCTTTTAAGTTTTTAAATTGTTCGTAGTAGCTATCCCAGCCTAAGCCTTCATATTCTTCACCTTGAAAAATAGTAGCGTAAGTAGAAAATAAGTTGTCTTCATCTGTCATTTCCTTCAAACGTTCCCATTCTTTAGGAATAAAAGGAATATCAGCATATTGGCAAACTTTATCAACGTCGCGCCAATTAAAGTCATTTTCTTTTAAAAAATTATTTAAACAGGTATTGCAAATAGGTAAATATCCATCTGTACAAAATATTGAACGACTTGGTGAAAAATTTTCAGGTCCAAATGAACCTCCGCAACGGTTACATTTTTTTATAGTAAAACTATAATTATGTTTAATTTTTGGTTCCAATGACATTTTCTTTTTTCACTCTTCTTAAAACAGATAAAATTTCTCTACGTTGTTTGCGGGCAAGCGTATGAAATTTATCTATTATATCATTTAATATATCATAAAAATCACGAGTTGTTTTATTTTCTTCGTTTATAATATCAACACATAATACTCGCGCGAGGCCAATAAATTCTACTGGTTCAAGTTCGGTAATTAATTCTATTAATTCATTTTTTTTGTTCATTTATTTCTCCTCCTAATTGCCTTATTTCTTCTGTTGTCTTATTTCCTTATCACAACGTTTACATTGGTTTGAAAATCCATCAGAAGAACGAGATTTACGAACAAAATTGTCGGTATTCACAAGTAATGTTTTTCCACAATGCCTACACTTTTTCCAATTTTCTGGATAACATAAATTTTCAATTATTTCTGCGTGTTGGCGCGCGGCTTCATTAATTTGTGGAATTATTTTTTGTCTAAATATTGTGCTTATATAATTTGCTGTATAGGATTTTCCATATTTTTCATTAATTGTATCTGCAATTAGTTGGTTTTTATAATGTTTCATTTTCAAGTTTAAGATGTCTTTATGAATTGGTGTTAAATATGCTCTATCTATATAAAAATTCAGCGTGTCCAAAAATTCTGGTGAGGTCGACATAGCAGTCGCTTCGAGAGAATCATCTTCTAAATCATAAAAAAGTAATAAAGCTTGATAAACATGTTCTAATTCAGCAAAATTAAAAATTTTTCCGCTTTGTGTTTCTTGCTTTCGCTTCCAATAAAAAGATATAAGTTGTTTTAATTCTTCTTCAGTAAAATCAGTAGGAATTGGAAATCTATCTATTGGAAAAAGTTTTGATGTAAATTCATCTTTATACTTTAATCCTACCGGCGCGCATAAAATATCTGAATCCATAGTGGGTGGAAGTACAGGCAATGTTATTGCTGTTTCCATACATACAATGGGAGTTATGTATGTATCTCTTAATGTAAATTGTTCTCTTCGCAACTCAACTAACAAATGTCTTAATTTTAAATAACGAAATTGAGAAAGACTTTTAGCTTTATTTTGAATACTTTGAATTTCTTCTTCTGTAAAAAGTTTTAAGAGTTCAGGGCGAGGGGAACTTTTTCGTTTTCCTACTTTTAAATCATAAAAATTCAATAAAAGGTCTAACTCATCAATTTGTTTCCAAAGTTCCTCTAATCGTTCAAGAACTTCTGAAGAAGCATTTTGTCTCGCCTCTTTACGAGAGAATACTACTCGCGTAATTTTTGTACGAGGTTCTTCTGGTTGTTTTATCATAATTTCTGTAAATCCTGGTGCTTCAAGTAAAGCGTCAAGAGATTCAACTGGCTGCGCGTCCCAAGTTTTATTGCGCGATTCAAGTTGGATTTCTTTAGATTGTTTTACGTTGAGACCGGTTTTTGGGTCTTTGCCCCAAAGGACGTAATTGGCCATTGTTTCAAGTTCGGTCTCGTTTGGGGTGAAGTTTAGTGTGTCTATATATTTATTTAAAAAATTTGTTCGTTCAACAGTAGAGTTAAGCGAAAAATCAAGTTTAAGTCGATTCAAGTTAGTTATCTCCTTTTAGTTTTTTCTTACTCTATAATTATTATATCACAACGACTACAAATCCGTCAAATTTTAAGTATGTTTAATTTGAAAAAATTTGAATTTTGAGTTATAATATAAATAGAAAAGGAGGAATAAAAATGAAAGATTTAAGTTTTTTGGGTGGGATAATATTAGTGTTAGCTTTTATAATTGCTTTGTGTAAATATGGTGTTGGTATATTATTGGCGCCGATTGCTATAATTTTTATTTTGTTTTTGCTTATATGTGGTTGTAAGTTTAAGTAATTGTTTTCAAAATTTTAATTCGTGGGTTTTATGCTCCAGGGGCATTTTTTGCCTTGTGAAAAAAATCACAATTTTCCTAAAACATACCGGGGTGATAGATTTTAGCGTGTTAAAGTGTTAAAGCGTTAAAGCGTTGAGGCAGTTAGCCGTTGCTAACTCAGGCGAGGATGGTTGTGATTATTTTATCAATTAATCAAAAATTTTTTTTTGAAAAAATGATAAAAAAGTATTGACATATTCAGACGTATCATTTATAATAAATACTGTCAAGGGGATAAATACCCACGGCAAATACACACACAACGGAAGGAATTAAAACAATGAAAGCGAAAGAAGTTAGAAAAGCATTAATCGGACAGTATGCAAGCAATCTCGATGACCCAGGACGTAATGGACGTATTAAAGAACTTGAATGGGCACGTGACAAGAGTCGTAAAGCTCGCGTATCTAAGCAGGGCGAAATTGATATCCATGTTAAGTTTATCAACGAAAACGGAAAAGCCTATTATGTGCCTTGCGAGGCTAAGACCAATGGAGGACGGGTTGACGAGCTATTAAACGATTCAAAGGCTAAGTATGTTATCTATGACCTGCACTTTGTACAGAAACACAAGGCGACCAAAAAGCATGACGCATGGGAAGAACATCGTGACCTCGAACAGCCTGTAATCATTCCGAAAACACTTTTCCTTGCTAAGCTGACTGAATTCGGAATAATAAAGGCAATCAACAAAAAGGGCAAATTTGACGGCTACGGCATACAGGTAAGCAGTAAAAAGTGGTTTGATTGGTTAAGCGATTATCCTGTCAAGTTCGACAATGAAAACGCCTATGAGGCATGGGAATTTGAGGGACTTGAATAAGTCCCTCGCCCCACGGCTTAGCCGGTACAAGTCCGGCTTTGATGAGCAAAAGCGAAAGCCGAATACAAGGAAGGAATGAATAACTATGACAATAAACCTGCTTAACACACTTGAACAAGCCGAAGCCCTGAGGGAAAGCTATGATGCGGAATATATCACCGCAAGAGAAAACGCATGGAATATCTATAAAACAGTGCGTGCCCTTGAGGAAAAATACGAGGAAAATCAGGACGAGAAAACAGGGGAAAAACTTGATGAGGCGTATGATATTTACGAAAAAGCCAACGAGGCTGAAACAGAAGCCTATGACAAGTACGATAAAATTGATAATGCTATACTTAAACTACAGGATGCGCTTGACCTGTTAAATGAGTTGGGGCTGTAATGCCCCAACCCTTGAAGGAGGATTAACCTATGTTAAGAGAATTTATTGATATAATGCGTGAGTGGTATGGCGATGATTACATTGAAACAAAACACGGCTACATTAGACCGTTTAGCCTGTTGTGGTGGATTATCCGCACGGCGCAAAGCCTCGGCATAGTCGCAGGGCTATGGGTGCTCTATGTGCTTATGTGGACGGTGCTTGCGTGAACAAAATGAAAAAGAGGACAATTTGTTCTCTTTTTTTTTGTGTTAAAATTATTTAGACGTGTCGCGTCTAAATGGTATAAAAATTGTACTTGCGTTCTCGGTGTTGGCGAGGTATAATATAACCGTAATCAAGGGATACCAAAGGAGGCAAGCAATGACGATTTACTTTGATATGGACGGTACAATAGCAGACCTGTACGGCGTGGAGGATTGGTTAGGCAAACTGAAAAATGAGGATGCCTCTCCATACGCTGAAGCTACACCTCTGCTTAATTTTAGAAAATTCGCAAAGCTGCTAAACGCTGTTCAGCGTCGCGGCTATGAAATCGGCATTATTAGCTGGCTATGTAAAGAGGCTACACCTGATTATGATGAGGCTGTGCGAAAAGCTAAAAAATATTGGCTTAGAAAACATTTGCCCTCTGTGAACTGGGATGAAATTCATATTATTAAATACGGCGCACCAAAGCATTTTAATTGTCAAAATAATTCTGGAATTTTATTTGATGACAATGAAGCTGTGCGCAAGCTGTGGAACAAGAGAGGCAAAAGTTTTTCTGAAAAAGATATTACAGAAGTTCTTTCAAGGCTTCTCTAATATAAAATTCCTTTTCTTGTGTGGGGAAGTCGGGACAAAAATGTCCCGATTTCTTTTTGGAATTTTATTTAGACGTTTAACGTCTAATTTTTTTTGAAAAAGTTCTTGCGTTTTTTCAAGAATGAGGTATAATTAGATTAAAGAAAAGGAGAAAGTTCCCAAAATTAAAAGGAGAATAAAAAATGAAGAACACAGGTATTGTAAGAAGATTGGATGATTTAGGGAGAATCGTTATTCCAAAAGAAATTAGAAATTCTTTGAAATTTATGGAGGGTGATGCATTAGAATTATTTGTAGAAAATCATAGTTTGATTTTAAAAAAATATGATAATAATGATGAAATTGCCCAAAATTGCGCAGACTGGGTTAATAATAACAAAAAAAATATTATTTCAGTTAGTTTTTTAGGAAGAGAAACCATGTGTTCTTTTCTTGTAAATGGTCTTGTTAGAAAAGGTTATGTAACTTTTGATTTGCGCGATAAATTTGATTTAAATGTAGCAATTTGTTATTGCGCAAAACAGGTGGGCTTTGAGATTGAGGGAATTTAATATTCCCTCAATCTCCCAAAACTTGATTTTTCGTTAAATTTATGTTATAATGATTTTAGATAAAAACGGAAGCAGGATTTTCCGATTTTTATATACTCTTAAAATTTATTTAGACGTGAAGCGTCTAAATATCCCAAAATTAGTTATTGACTTTATGTATAGGGTGATGTATACTTATAGTGTCAAAAGGGGATAGGAAATCCCCAACAGATAAAAAAAATAGGGTTGCGACCAACGCAAAGTCGAAAGACAGAAAGAAAGATTTACTATGACTAACAGAGAATTCTACAACGCTATCGCTAATGGAACAATGAACGATGAAGTCAAGGCTTTTGCTGAGGAGGCAATTACAAAGATGGATGAACGCAAAGCAAAGCGTAGCTCTAAGCCGTCTAAGACTTCTATTGAAAATGCACCTATTAAGGAAAGTATTATGGAATTTATTTCCAATAGAAACGAATTCTGTATTGCAGGTGCTATTGCTGAGGCTCTTGAAATCTCTACTCAAAAAGCAAGTGCTCTTTGTAGACAGTTGGTAAATGATGGCAAGTTGGTAGAAAAAGAGGTAAAAATTCCCAAGCAGGGAAAGCGTAAGGCATATGGACTTGAATAAAATTAGAGGGATTTATCCCTCTTTTTTTTGGAAAAAAATATTTAGACGTTATACGTCTAAAAAAAATTTGACTTTTGAATAAATTTATGTTATAATAGTAATAGATAAAAAGGAAAAAGAATATAAAAAGGAAATAAAAAAGTGTTGACAAATTAAAAATAGTGTGCTATAATAATACTGTAATAAGGAAAGAGAGGTAGTATATATGGCAACTTCAAATAAAAAATTAAATGACGAATTGAGAAATAAGTATCTTGAAATGTTGAAAGCTTTTTTTGATGAAAACGGCGATGAGGTTTTGATTACAGGCACAAATGAAATTTGCCTCCCTTGTGTAGACAGTGAACAGAACGATAAATTTATTCAAATTGTAGTAAAAGTTCCCACAGGTTCACGAGATGGTGAGGCTTTTGATGGTTATAGTTTGGCAGAGGATTTTAAGATTAAACAGGATTTGAAAACACAAAAAAAGAAAGAAGATGAAGAAAAAAAGAAAAAGAAAATTGAAAGAGATAAAAAATTACGAGAAGAAAAAAAGAAACTCAAAGAACAGGGAGAATAAATTTCTCCCTTTTTTAATCTGTTTAGACGTTATACGTCTAAATAAAAAGTTGGCAAGTCGTACCTCGCGCGTTATAATATGTATATAAATTAAAGAAAGGAAAAATAAAAAATGAAAACAATCACTTTGAAAGAAGCATTTGCTACGATGAATGGAATGGCTTTTATTATCACAGGTTCCAGCGATGTACTTGAAATGAAAGTTGAAGATGTTGAAGAAGTGGCTCGTTCTGCATTTGAAAGATACTGTGAATTAGAAGGAATAGAAGCAATAGAGGTAGAATAAAAGAAAAAGAAAATTGAACGGGATGCACGATTAAGAAAAAAAAGAAAAGGGAGAGTAATCTCCCTTTTTACTTATTTAGACGTTTAACGTCTAAATTATTTATTGACACACTGGGCGCCATATGGTATAATTTAACCGTAATCAAGGAGGGGTAAATATGATAATTAGTTATATACTTTTTAATGTACTCAATGTAATTATTCAAACTATAAAGTCAATTGTTACCATCAAATGTAATAAATATATCGCCTCAATCGTTAATGCGATTGCGTATGGTTTATATACTTATATTATTATTTTAACAAGTATTGATATTGAATTATGGGTAAAAATTGTTGTAGTTGCTCTTGCTAATTTGGTCGGCGTTTTCGCCGTCAAAGCGGTTGAGGAAAAAAGAAAAAAGTCAATGCTATGGAAAATTGAATTTACAGTAAGTGGCGTACTAACAAATACTATTGATGAACTATTAAAATTGGCACGGGTGCCTCATAGTTATATTGACAAAGTAGGCAAATATACTATATTCAATGCTTATTGTGCGACTGAAAAGGAAAGCGAAAGCGTAAAAGAAATTATAAAAAAATACAATGCAAAATATTTTGTTAGTGAAACTAAAATTTTGTGAGGGAATTATTCCCTCTTTGTTTTTGTTTAGACGTATCACGTCTAAATAAGTTATTGACAAGTTAAAATTACTTTGATATAATATATCCATAATAAAGATGGAGGGGACTTAAAAATGATTGATTATTATCGGGCAAAATGTATAACTTATGTTAATGGAAAAGAAAAAAGTATTCATTCTTTTTGTAGTTTATTTAAAGAGGAACAAATACAAAACGAAGAAATTAAAATAACTTGGGAAAATTTAGATAAAGTTTATTATAAATGGGGTTTGATTTTACCGTTTAATTATTATCAATTTAAAAAAGGTAGAGTTATCTCATTTTTCCATGGTTCTCTTTTTAATAAAAATAATTGGGATATAAAAGAATGGAGACAAAAAGAACTTGATATTGTCCTAAAAATTCAATATGAAAAAGAAAAAATAACTTTAAGAGAATTACAAAATTATGATGTTGAATTGGTCAATCAATTTCTTAAAGATAAAAATCTTGATATGATAAGAATGTGAGTAATCACATTCTTTTTTTTTATTATTTAGACGTATCACGTCTAAATATTTTTTATTTTGGTATTGTATTTAATATTTACTTGTGATATAATTTAGATAATCCCAAAAGGGAAAAAACAAGAAGGGAATTTTGTAAAATGAAAATCGACAACAGAAAATCTTATTATCTCACAATCGATACCGAAACAGCAAACAATCTCGATAATCCTATTGTTTTTGATATTGGAGGCGCGGTACATGATAAAAAAGGAAAAGTGCTTGAAACATTTTCCTTTATCATTAAAGAGGTGTTTTATGAGATGCCCGAACTAATGCAGGAATGTTTTTATCTTGCTAAAATTCCTCAATACAATGCGCAAATTTACAAAGGCGAACGAAAAGTAGTTAGCCTTTACGAGGCAAAAAAGCACATTAATGAATTGTGCGAAAAATACCATATAAAGGCAATTATCGCACATAATGCCCGCTTTGACTATCGGGCAACAACCACAACACAACGCTATATTACAAAATCAAAATATCGTTATTTCCTGCCCTATGGCGTTGAAATATGGGACACTTTGAAAATGGCACAGGATACCATTTGTAAACAAAAAAGTTATATTGCATGGTGTGTTGAACATAACTACACAAAGAAAAACGGCGCACCGAGGGCAACAGCGGAAATTTTATATAAATACATTACAGGCAATAATGATTTTGAAGAAGAACATACAGGTTTAGCGGATGTACTAATTGAAAAAGAAATTTTTGCGCATTGTATGAAACAGCATAAAAAAATGAGAAAAAATGTCTGGGAATAATTCCCAGGCATTTTGAAATGATTTAGACGTTTGACGTCTAAATAACTTATTGACATTGCGCCAGATAGGAGGTATAATCTATCTGAAAATAAAGAGAGGATGTGGTCTAATGAAAACGGCAAATGCGAATAAATTTCGGGCAAAGGCAATTGAGGCAATTATGACATATTTTATCGAGGCTGGCGAGGATTGTGGAATGATTGCCTCAAATAGCTTTAATTTTCCTATTGTTGCCGAGGATGGCGAGGAGGGCTGGATTGAAGTTGTGGTAAAAATTCCCAAAGAGGATGACGGCTATGAAAAGCGCGAGGAATATAAAATAAAAGTGCGTAACCGCGCCGAAAAAGCAAAAGCGCAAGCCGAATCCAAGGCAAAGAAGATTGCCAAAGATAAAGCGCGCAGAGAGGCAAAAGAAAAAGAAAAGGAGTGATCCTTTTCTTTTTTAAAATGGTTTAGACGTATTACGTCTAAATAGGTTTTAAATTGATGTTGACATTTTGGTTGAGGTTTGATATACTATAATTGTTTCAAAGAGAACAGAAGGGAAAAGAAGCAGAATGAAAAAGAAAGTCGACCACATTTATTTTATTCGTGTTGGCGACCCAAGCGAAAATCTTTATAAGATTGGCACAACCAATAATTTAAAGCGCAGAATGCGCGAACACGAAAAGAACTATCAAAAGCCTATTGAGGTTTTATGGGTGTCGCCCGCTTATTCAAAGTGGACAACATTAAGAGTTGAAACCGCAACAATTGAGCAATGGAAACAGACGGAGGGATTTGAATATATAAGAAATGATAGATTTATTATTAATTCAACAATCCGCGCAGTAACAATTAAAGTAAGAAAAAATTGGGTAGTGGAATTTTAATCCATTATCCAATTAAATTTAGACGTTAAACGTCTAAAAGTTTTTGGAAAATATATTGACTTGTGGAATTTATGATGATATAATTTAAGTACAGTAAAGGAAAAGGAGAAAATAAAAAATGTATAAATTAAAACACGAACCCAAAGCAAGAGAACTAAAAAACATAGAAAACTATCATAATACGCATTATGTTGATTATTGTAAAGTATGGTTTAATAATGGAGAAAAGGGAGAATATGAGAATAATTGTTCTGTTATCTACTATAATGCCGAAGAAAAATATTATATAGTTGATTTTTATAATCCCATTATTGGAAGAGGAACAGGACAATTTGGAGCAATGGGGATTATTAGAGCAAAAAGAATAATTCGACAAATAAAAAAAGACTTGACAAATAAGAATTAATAAGTTATAATAATATTGACTAAAAGGACTTTTAAGTCCTTTTTTGTTCATTTTAATTTAGACGTATAACGTCTAATTAAGGGATTTCTCGGAATCGAACCGATATATCTTGCGCGCAGACCATAACCGTTATGTCTCCCCGAGAATTCAGAAATCAAGTAGATTTTTTTTCGGCGTTCCGTCTTTGTTCTCTCAATAAAGGACTTGGCTTTGTTTTAGAGAATTTACCTTTAAGGACTATTCCGTTTGGGTCACTCATGGCGCCTTTGTTCCTGCTTTGTCGTCCACCAACCTTTACTGTAATTATAGTATAACAAAATTTATATTTATTGTCAATAGATAATTTAGACGTTTAACGTCTAAATTTTATTTTTGTCAAATTTTCTCTTTTTGTCAAATTCTATGACGTCGCCGGCGCGATGTCAAATTTTTATTGCGACGTCAAATTTTATATCTTGTCAAATTTTAATAGCAGCTGCGAACCAGCTACATCAGCTGGCAAATTTTAATACCAGCTACATCAGCTGACAGCTGTCAAATTTTGAATCAGTTGTAAAATCAGCTACAAATAAATTTTAACGTACAATCTCTTTATATTTATATTTCCCCTTTTATTATAACACAAATTTTAAAATTAATCAAGCTACAAAAGCTGTCAAATTTTCACGCGCAAATCTTAAATGTTTTAAACTTTGATTTTCAATTAAATTTTAGTTATAATATATATAGAAAGTGAGAGAGAAAGAAAAACAAAAAAGCTCTCTATCACCTACATAGCCGACGCAGTCCTCGTAGAGAGGCAAGCGAAAGAAAACTTGAAAAGTTCTAAAAAATCGGCTATAATATATATAGAAAGTGAGAAAAGGAAAAATAAGTTCCTACTCATAAAAACTAAATTAAATCTAATTGGCGCCACTCGCCTTACAGTGGAGAAAGAGGAAATATTATGACGAAGAGAGAATTCTATGTAGCAATCGCAAATGGTGAGATGAATGACGAAGTAAAGGCTACCGCCGCAGAGTACATTGTAAAGATGGATGAGGCAAACGAGAAGCATAAGAACACTCTGTCCAAGAAGCAGGAAGAGAACGAAGCCGTAAAGGTCGAAATGTTGACACATCTTGGCACTGAACCCAAAACTGCTACTACGATTGGCGAACTAATGGGTATTTCTACGCAGAAGGCGTCCGCTTTGCTTAGACAGTTGGTCAATGACGGCAAGGCTACTGCAACCGAAGTTAAGATTACGGGTAAGGGTAAGCAGAAAGGTTATGTGAAGAATTTTACAGAGTAATGTATACGTAATACGTATACGTAAAAGAGAGAGCATACGCTCTCTCTTTTTTTATATATATTATTTAAAATTTGATTTGTGTTAAAATTTGGCGCAGGTAACTTTTCACAACGAAAGGAACATTTTTAGACCGAAAAATATCTTTCCACATTCAGCGCCGACCAAAATGCTATTCTCCTACATTACGCACACCTTCGCCTATGTTGTCGCACCAGCTCCACTGCCATGACTACCAAGATAACATGTACATTTTTACGTATACGTTTTACTTGTACGTCCTGTGTACAATCAAACACCCTAAACGTATACATTTTACTTGTACGTCCTGTGTATCGGTCAGCCAGACACCCCCAACGCTATCCCTTTGGCGTACGCCCCTTTAACCCCTTATACGTATACGTTTGATTCCCCTTATACGTATACGTATTACTTATACGTTTAATATTACTGCCCCCTTTAACCCCCTTATACGTATACATATTACTTATACGTTATACTTATACATTATACTTATATATAATACTTACTACTATTCCAAATGTAAACTTTTTTCTCTCTTTCTAATAATTTTTTCAATTAAATGCTCTGCATCTTTAACACGGTATCTAACAGAATGGACATGGGGCATTTTCGACAAAGAGCGAAAAATAGAAATGGCTGCCTCCTCTAAATGAGGTGTCTTTTTTAAATAGTCATTATATATGTTAGAAAGTTCCTCCCATGTTAATTTTGTGTTGCTAAAATCTTCTTCTTTGATATTATATTTTTCAAAGAAGGCCACTTGATCTATTAATTGAGCCATGGACTAATACTTTAATACATTCGTTTTCACAAATATAGCACATAAAATGTGCATTATTCCAATTCTTGCTGTTAATTTCTAAGATCAAGCCAGCATAGCCTCTGTAATTATGGATTGCAGATTATTCCAACCCTCAATTATCGAGAACATGCCGACTTA
>OIWQ01001542.1_pt1 | contig 26917 bp, 24 predicted proteins | sample 1587571 | NCBI WGS metagenome assembly OIWQ01 (sample SAMEA3888910, study PRJEB22519) | human gut metagenome | biome: human gut; feature: human-associated habitat; material: faeces | place: Denmark | collected 2010 | reverse complement strand
CCTGCTCACGGCTGGTGATGTTGAAGGCAACGCAGGTCTCGGAGTTGAGGCCCAGTTCCTTATAGTTCTCGACCTTGGCCTTGGACGCGTTGTAGACGACGAAGTCCGGCTCAAAGTTCTCCAGTTCTTCCGCAGACGGGCGGATGAACATGTTGGTGACGAAGTGTGCCTGCCAAGCAACTTCCACGATGAAGCGGATGGCCATGCGGGTGTCCTTGTTGGCGCCGCAGAACGCGTCAACTACATACAGCTTCTTGTTGCACAGTTCGCCGACAGCCAGATCCTTGACGGTCTTCCAGACCTGCTCAGACATGGGATGGTTGTCGTTCTTGTACGCGTCGGAGGTCCACCACACGGTGTCCTTGGAGTTGTCGTCAACGACGATATACTTGTCTTTGGGGGAGCGGCCGGTGTAGACGCCGGTCATAACGTTGACGGCGCCCAGTTCGCTGACCTGGCCGACCTCATAGCCTTCCAGACCGGGCTTCGTCTCTTCGGCGAAGAGCATCTCGTAGGAAGGATTGTGGACGATCTCGGTGGTGCCGGAGATGCCATACTTGCTCAAATTCAGTTCTGCCATCGTATATTAACCTCTTTCTAAAAAAATTAAAATTTCTGGCTGGTGAAGCATGTTTCCAGTTAGGCCATTGTTCACCAATTAGCAGTATATCACGGTTCGTCAAGAATATCCACAACAATTTTCTGCATTGTGCTTTTTTATTGATTTTGCCGGTTTTTTCCGCGTGTATTCGGCAAAATTGTCCCAGAACCGGTAAAAAGCACAAAAGCATGGAATGGAAAAAAGCATGAAAAACTAAAAAAATTTCAGGTGTCAACAGACACAAACGCCGGTGTGCCCGAAAATGGGGCACACCGGCGGAAACATGTGCGCGCTTATCGCGTTTCGGAAGTATCCGCTTCCGTTTTTTTGGACAGTCGCTTCTGCAGCCAGTCTTTGCCGTCAACATAGCGGGAGACGATGAAGGAGACAACGTAATCGCCAGCAGAGTTGACCATCGTTGCGGGGGGATCGACCAAATTGCCGAGCGCCAGTGCGATAGGGAAGGCGACGGCCAGATGCTCCGGGAAGAAGATCGAGCACAGGACGAGTTCGCCCGTGCCGCCGCCGCCGGGGATGCCGGACATGGCGACCGAAGAGAACACGGCAACGATGATCGCAAGGATTGCGCGGCCCGTCGTGAAGTCCTGCCCGAACATTCCGAACAGGAACGCGACCTTGATGATGGCGGACATGGCGGAGCCGTCCATGTGCATCGTCGCGCCGAGCGGGATGACGATGTTGGAAACATCCGTGGAGATGCCGGTTTCCTCCGCAACCTCCATGTTGGTCGGGATCGTTGCGACAGACGAGCAGGTGCCGAAACTCATGGCAGCTGGGCGGAACAGCTTGGAGAACATGACTTTCGCGGCCCCCCTGCCGCCGCCGAAGCGGGCGTAGATCGGGGAGAAGACGAGCATGTAGACAAAACTCAGAATATAATAGATCGCAAGCGCGCGGCCATAATCGCCGATGAGGTCAGAGCCGTGGTAGGCGATGAGATACGCGAAGAAGCCGAAGAAGCCGATGGGCGCGTAATAGGTGATGATCTTGAACGTCTTCATGATGCAGTTCGTGACGTCCTCGAGCAGCTTCGCGGTCTTGGTCTCCGCGCCGCCGGCCGCCTGCACGCCGAAGCCGAACAGCACCGCCGCCACGATCAGCGGCAGGATGGCCTTGCGGCTCCAAAGCTCTGTGAAATCGGGCTTGGTGAAGAAGTTGACGATCATATCGGCCACGCCCAGCGTGCCGCCGACCTCGCCCTCGATCAGGTCATATTCGCCCGTGACCGGCGGGATGAGCCGCACAACGATGTAGGTGATGACTGCGGCGATGGCTGCCGTCACGAGGAACGTCGCAATGGTCACGCCCATGATCTTACCGGCGCGCTTGGCGCTCTGCATATTCGCGATCGCGGACGCGATCGAGCAGAACACCGTCGGGACGGCGATGCAGAACATCAGGTTCAGGAACACGGTGCCGAGCGGCTCGAGCACGGTCGCGCCCTTGACGACGACCACCGCCTCACCGTCAACGACCTCCTCGACCGCCGGCCAGATGGCGCCGACGATGCAACCGGCGACGATACCGATCAGCATCAGGATCAGGAAGCCGTAGTTTTTCAGAAAGCTGCCCTTTTTCATAATACTCCCTCCAAATAACAGATACCGGCGGGGACGGGACGTACCCGTGCAGCCGCAGATCCTCTTTCTGTCCCTATTATACAGGCGGGAGCCGCGCAATAAAAGTAAAATACTGCCCGAAACATTGCAAATCGTGCGCAATATGCGTCAGATTTCCTGCGGCGGCAGAATTATCCGCTCACAGGACGTGCAGAATATAGCCCTTCAGATACAGCGACTGCGCGGCGGCAAGCTCCGCCGGATGGTCGCGCGACTGCATGAGCGTTTCGATGAGGCGGACGGTGCGGCCGCTGTCGGCTGCGGCCTCGCGGAGCATTTTCAAGAACAGCTCCGGCGTCATGAACTGGCTGCACGAGCAGGAGACCAGGAAGCCTCCCGCCTCGACGAGCTTCATGCACCGCAGATTCAGCTCCTTGTAGCCCCGGTACGCGCCCTCGAGCGCGTTTTTGCTCTTGGCGAACGCGGGTGGGTCGCAGATCACAAGGCCGTACTGCCGCCCGGCATCGGAATATTCCCGCGCGAGGTCAAAGACGTTGGCGCAGGTCGTCGTGATCTTATCCGCCACGCCGTTGAGGGCCGCGTTTTTGCGCACGAGCGCAAGCGCCTCCTCCGAAACGTCCACGGCCTCGACGCTTTTGGCGCCATAGAGCGCGGCGTGGATGGAGAAGCCGCCCGTGCAGCAGCACAGGTCGAGCGCCGTCCGTCCGGCGCAGTAGGGCCGGATGCGGCCCCGGTTCTCCTGCTGATCGAGGAAATGGCCGGTTTTCTGGCCGTTCTGGATGCTGACGAGCATCCGGGCATCATGCTCCCGGATCTCCAGCTCCTCGGGAACGGAGCCGTAGACGCAGCCGGTCGTCTGCGCAAGTCCTTCCTTTTCGCGGACGGGCACGTCGTTGCGCTCATAGATGCCGCGCGGCGAGAAAATTTCCGCCAGCAGCCCGATCAGCTCCTCCTTCCAGCGCTCCATGCCGAGCGAGGTGATCTGGAACGAAAGGCAGTCGGCAAATTTATCGACCGTCAGGCCGGGCAGGCCGTCCGATTCTCCGAACACGACGCGGCAGGAATCCGCAAAGCCGAGGCTCCGGCGGTATTCCCATGCGCGCAGGAGGCGGCGGCGGAAAAATTCCCGGTCGATCGTCTCGTCTGCGTCGCGCGTGAGCACGCGGACGCAGATCTTGGAGTCCGGGTTCCAGAAGCCGCGCGCGGCAAAGCGCAGGCGGCTGTCGAGCACGTCCACAAGGCCGCCCTTTTCGCAGGTGTCATCGGCCCAGTCCAGCTCGTTTTCAAAGATCCACGGCGCGCCGCCGCGCACGCGGGACTCTTCGCCGCGCCGCAGGCACACCTGGCCGGATACGTTCATATGCATCCTCCCCTGCCGTCCGCTCAGCGAAGGAAGCCCTCGAGGATCTTCTCCTCGGCTTCCTCCGGCGTCAGGCCGAGCGTCTCGAGCTTCAGGATCTGTTCGCCCGCAATGCGCCCGATGGCGGCCTCGTGGATGAGCGCCGCGTCCACATGGTTGCAGGAGATCTCCGGGATGGCGCGCACCTTCGCCTCGCCCATGATGATGGCGTCGCAGGAAACATGCCCGAAGCATGCGGTGTTGCCCTGCACGCGCGGATAGAAGATCTGCGTGGAGCGCTCCTTGGCGACGCTGCGCGAAACGACGCGCGTGCGGGAGCCTTCGCCGTCGAGAATCACGTCCATCTCGGATACGGCGTGCTGCTCGCCGTGCGTCAGGAGCTTTTCCGTGATGACGACCTCGGAATTCGCGCCGCTGGCGACGCACTTTGTGTAGCGCTTCGTGTCGTCCACGCCCGCGATCTGGCTCGTCTCCATCGTGATGGAGGCGCCCTCCTCAAGGTAGACGATGGTCTGGGGATTGAGGATGCGCTTGCCGCTGCCCTCACCCTCGCCGTAGTGCTTTTCGATGTAGGTCACCTTCGCGTTTTTGCCGACGTAGAAGGTGTGGATGCCGTCGTGCTGCGAGTCGCAGTCGCCGCAGTTGTGAATGCCGCAGCCCGCGACGATGCGCACCTCCGCGCCCTCGCCGACGAAAAAGTCGTTGTAGACCATGTCGTGCATACCGCTGGCGGTCAGCACGACGGGGATATGCACGTCCTCATGCTTCGTGAACGGCTTGATGCGGATATCAATGCCGTCCTTGTCGGTCTTGGACGTGATCTCAATATTTTCCGTGTTGTGGCGGTACGCCTTCTTGCCGTCGGAGCGGATGTTGACCGCGCCGTCGGGAATGGAGGCCATGTCGGCCACCACGCTCAGGATATGCTTCTGAATGTCGTTCAGCATGTTCCGTTCACCTCCAGCATGTTGCAGCCCGTGACCGTGTCGGTCAGGATCTGCGGATACAGCTCGTCCACCGAGCCTCTGGCCGTGATCTGGCCTCCGGCGATCAGGACGATCTCATCGGCCAGACGGATGATCCGCTCCTGATGGGAAATGATGAGGATGGTGCGGTCCTGCCGGTCGTGGATGGAGCGGAAGGTCTCCGTCAGGCGCGCAAACGACCACAGGTCGATGCCCGCCTCCGGCTCGTCGAAGATCATGAGCTTTGCGTTGCGCGCCAGCAGCGTGGCGATCTCGATGCGCTTGACCTCGCCGCCGGAGAGGCTGGTGTCCACGTCGCGGCCGAGATAGTCGCGCGCGCACAGGCCCACCTGCGTCAGATAGCCGCAGGCCTCGTCATGCGAGAGCTTTCGTCCCGCCGCGATGGTCAGAAGGTCGGAGACCTTCATGCCCTTGAAGCGCGGCGGCTGCTGAAAGCCATAGGAAATGCCGCGCCGCGCGCGCTCGGTGACGGACATGGCCGTCACGTCCTCGCCGTTCCAGAGAATCTGACCGGAGCTTGGCTGCATGATGCCCATGACGGCCTTCGCCAGCGAGGTCTTGCCGCCGCCGTTCGGGCCGGTGATGACGAGGAATTTGTTGTCCCCGACGGTCAGATCGATGTTTTTCAGGATTTCCGTCTTGCCGTTTTCATCGTTCGCGGTCAGACAGAGCTTTTTCAGTTCCAGCATATCGTGTCCTCTATCGTTCTGTATTTTTTACTTATTTATATAGTATGTCCGGTTTTCGCGGAGGCCGGAGGCCGCGCCCGCTCAGGTGCGCGGAGCCTTCTGCTGATACCACGCGATGAGCAGATCGGCCACCTCGCCGTAGCTCTGGACGCCGGTCTCCTCCGAGAACGCCTTGAGATAGGCGTCGTTGACCTTTGTCGCCGCGTCCTGCACCTTGCCCTCGTACTGGGCATAGTGCTCGTTCGCGGCCTGCGCGTCGGCGCGGATGCCGGGATCAACGCTGTTCCAGATCTCCGTCGCCGCCGCGCGGTCGGCCTTCATGAGCGCGTTGCTGCAATAGATATACGCCGCCAGCGCGCCGGAATACTGGAACTCCGCATCCGGATTCTCCATGCAGGCCAGATACGCGCAGAAATTCGCCCCGTCCTCGGCGGCGACGGCCTGCCGGTGCGCGATCTCATGGCACATCGTGAACGGGAGCCATGCGACATAGGTATCCGGATTGACGCAGGCCTCGCCGGTCACGCAGATGAAAATGCCGGTAATGCCGAAATGGCTGAACAGCTTCCAGCTGGCAAGCTTTTTCACCCGGTCGGTCGAGCCGGTGAAGAGGGCGTATTCCTGCCCAAGCTTTTCATAGCCCTTCCCGGCCTGCTTTGCAAGCGTACTGAAATCCGAGAACTGCCCGACCTGCTTTTCGTCGCGCCGGACGCCGGAGGCGAGGCGCGTGGCCTGCTGGGCATAGTAACGTGTGGCCTCCGTCAGCTCTGCGTCGGAGTATTCCCGGACGGAAAGCCCGAGCTGCTGCGACACGTCCGGGCCGAAGTGATTGAGGCCCCAGACGCCGACGAATGCAAAGAGAAATACGCACAGCGTCAGCACGATCCCCGAGAGCCACGAGAGAATGCCGCGGCCATGGTGCCGGAACACGCGCACGAGCGTGTAGACCAGCCACAGCACCGCCAGCAGCACCGCGACCTCCCAGATGCAGAACGGCACGACCGCCGTCACCGAGGAGACCGCCGCCAGCACCTTGCGGGAGAGAGCGGGATAGAATGCAAAGACCGCGTCCGGCGCAGTGCGCGCAGCGGCGGCCATCACGCCGGTCAGAACCAGAAAAATTGCTGAGAGGATCAGCCGTCCAACGGTTTTCAAGGCTGAATGCTCCTTTCGATAAAAATGCTATTTTGCAGTATAGCACAAAAATGGGAAAAACAAAAGCGATCCCGCAAAAAAAGACGCCGCGCAGTTGACTTTATGGCCAGTTCTACTATAATAATGAATTATGATCCAGAAAATCAACTGGCGACAGGAGGAAATTCTCTTATGATGAAAAGCTCTGAAAAATCCATGGATAAGATCATCGCGCTCTGCAAGGGCCGCGGCTTTGTCTTTGCGGGGTCTGAAATATACGGCGGTCTGGCCAACAGCTGGGACTACGGCCCGCTTGGCGTGGAGTTCAAGAACAACGTCAAAAAGGCGTGGCTCAAGAAATTCGTGCAGGAAAGCCCGTACAACGTCGGTCTGGACGCCGCGATCATCATGAATCCGCAGACGTGGATCACGACCGGCCATGTGTCCAGCTTCTCCGACCCGCTGCTCGACTGCAAGGCCTGCAAGGCCCGCCACCGTGCCGACAAGCTCATTGCCGCCGAGCATCATGAGGTCAATGTGGACGCCATGAGCTTCGAGGAAATGGACAAGTTCATCGCCGAGCATGAGGACATCGTCTGCCCGGTCTGCGGCAAGCACGACTTCACCCCCATCCGCAAGTTCAATCTCATGTTCAAGACTGCCATCGGCGTCACCGAGGATTCCTCCTCGACCTGCTATCTCCGCCCGGAGACCGCGCAGGGTATCTTCGTCAACTTTGCCAACATCCAGCGCACCACCCGCCGTAAGCTGCCGTTCGGCGTCTGCCAGGTCGGCAAGGCGTTCCGCAACGAGATCACGCCGGGCAACTTCACCTTCCGTACCCGCGAGTTCGAGCAGATGGAGTGCGAATTCTTCTGCCAGCCGGGCACCGATCTGGAGTGGTTCGCCTACTGGAAGGACTACTGCAAGAACTGGCTTCTGAGCCTTGGCATCCATGAGGAAAATCTGCGTCTGCGCGACCATGAGCCGGCGGAGCTGGCGTTCTATTCCCGCGCCACGACCGACATCGAATATGCCTTCCCGTTCACCGACTGGGGCGAGCTGTGGGGCATTGCCGACCGCACCGACTACGACCTCAAGCGCCATCAGGAGGCGTCCGGCAAGGATCTGACCTACTTCGACCAGGAAAAGAACGAGCACTACATCCCCTACGTCATTGAGCCGTCTCTGGGCTGCGACCGCGTGATGCTGGCGTTCCTGTGCGAGGCGTATGACGAGGAGGTCATCGACGAGGCGAAGAACGACGTGCGCGTCGTGCTGCACCTGCATCCGGCGCTGGCCCCGTACAAGGCTGCGATCCTGCCGCTGTCCAAGAAGCTCTCCGAGCCTGCGCGCAAGATCTATCAGGAGCTGAGCAAGTATTGGATGATCGATTTCGACGAGACCGGCTCCATCGGCAAGCGCTACCGCCGTGAGGACGAGATCGGCACGCCGTACTGCATCACCGTGGACTTCGAGACCATCGGCGACGACAAGACTCCGGCCGACAACGCCGTCACCATCCGCGACCGCGACACCATGCAGCAGGTCCGCGTTCCCATCTCCGAGCTGAAGAGCTGGCTGGAGGAAAAGCTCGCGTTTTAAGCGCGTCAACCGGGAAAAGCCGCCGGTCTCCGCGAAAAATTTTTGCGGAGGGACTGGAAAAAAGATCGGTTTTGCGGTATGATAGAAGCGCAAAACAACAAAAACGAAACAGACCGCAGGAATGACTGATCGCAAAACAGACAAAATCCAACATCCTGCGGGACAGAATCTGCAAAGGAAGGAATTCATATGGACAAAACCAAGGAAACCCAGCTCCGTCTGGAAGCCGCCAAGGCGCGCCTGCTGTGCGTGCAGATGGTCCACGACGCGGCCTCCGGCCATCCGGGCGGCTCGCTGAGCTGCATTGACGTTCTGACCACGCTCTATTTCGATATCATGCACATCGACCCGAAGGCGCCGCACGATCCTGACCGTGACCGCTTCGTCATGTCCAAGGGCCACTGCTCTCCGGCCATGTACCCGGTGCTGGCGCTGCGCGGCTTCTTCCCGGTGGAAGAGCTGAAAATGTTCCGCCGCGTGGACGGCCACATGTCCGGCCACGTTGAGATGCATTACGTTCCCGGCGTCGATATGTCCACCGGCTCTCTGGGTCAGGGCATCTCCGCAGCGGTCGGCATGGCGCTGGCCGGCAAGCAGTCCAAAAAGGACTACCGCGTCTACGCCATTCTCGGCGACGGCGAGGTCGCCGAGGGTCAGGTCTGGGAGGCCATGATGGCCGCCAACAAGTACCATCTGGACAATCTGTGTGCCTGCGTGGACGTCAACGGTCTCCAGATCGACGGCGCAACGAAGGACGTTATGCCCACAGAGCCGCTGGACAAGAAGTTTGAGGTGTTCGGCTGGCATGTGATCCAGATCGACGGCCATGACTTCGCGCAGATCGAGGCCGCCTATCAGGAAGCCGCCGCGACGAAGGGCCAGCCCACGATGATCCTTGCGCACACCGTCAAGGGCAAGGGCGTCAGCTTTATGGAAAACAACGCCGGCTGGCACGGCAAGGCTCCGAACGACGAGCAGTTCGCGCAGGCCAAGGCTGAGCTGGAAGCGGCCATCAAGGAACTGGAGGGTTAAGTCATGGGTGAAAAGATTGCGACTCGTAACGCCTACGGCCAGGCTCTGGCCGCTCTGGCCGACAAATATCCCGAGCTTGTCGTGTTCGACGCCGACCTTGCCGGCGCGACCATGACCAAGTTCTTCAAGGATGCCTGCCCGGAGCGCTTCTTCGACATGGGCATCGCGGAATGCGACATGGTCGGCGTTGCCGCCGGTATGGCGACCTGCGGCTATAAGCCGTTCGTCAACAGCTTCGCCATGTTCTCCGCAGGCCGCGCCTGGGAGCAGGTCCGCAACTCCGTCTGCTATCCGCGCCTGAACGTCAAGGTCGTCGGCAGCCACGGCGGCCTGTCCGTCGGCGAGGACGGTGCGACGCATCAGTGCGTCGAGGACTTCGCCATCATGCGCGCGATCCCCGGCATGATGGTGCTCTGCCCGTGCGACGGCAATGAGATGCGCCTCGCCACCGAATCGCTCCTGAACTACGACGGCCCCGCCTATATGCGCCTCGGTCGTCTGGCGGTCGAGACTGTCACCGACGAGATCCCCGGCTACAAGTTCGAGCTGGGCAAGGGCGCTGTCCTGCGTGACGGCACCGACGTGACCATCATTGCCACCGGCATGAACGTCCAGATGGCGCTCAAGGCGGCGGAGCTTCTCGCAGCCGAGGGCATTTCCGCCCGCGTGATCGACATGCACACCATCAAGCCGCTCGACGAGGAGCTGGTTTTGAAGGCTGCGAAGGAGACCGGCTGCATCGTGACCTCCGAGGAGGCCAACGTGCTCGGCGGCCTCGGCGCGGCAGTCGCGGAATACCTGTCCGAGAATTACCCGGTGCCCGTCGTGCGCCACGGCGTGAACGACGAGTTCGGCCGCAGCGGCAAGGCGCCTCTGGTCCTCGAGGCCTACGGCATCACGCCCGAGGGCATCGCGGAAAAGGCCAAGAAAGCCATTGCGCTTAAAAAGTAAATCCGATATAATAAGCGGGAAGCCTTCGGCTTCCCGCTTATTTTGAAATTTGGAGGCTGCTCCATGAGACAGACGCTTCTTGCCGGGCTTCCGGCGTATTCCGTCACGCTGTCGGACGGTCAGATCGACACGCTCTGCCGCTTCGGCGAGGCGCTGATCGAAAAAAACGCGGTCATGAACCTGACCGCCATCACAGAGCCGTCCGCCGTGGCGCAGCTGCACTTTCTGGACTGCATCGCGCTTCTGAATGCGGCGGACTTCCACGGAAAGCGCGTCATCGACGTCGGCTGCGGTGCGGGCTTTCCGGGGGTACCGCTGAAGATCGCGGAGCCATCGATCCGTCTGACGCTGCTCGACTCGCTGGCCAAGCGGATGAACTGGCTTTCCGAGACGCTGCCGGCGCTTGGCGTGGACGCGGAGATCATCACCGCCCGCGCGGAGGAATTCGCCGCGCAGCGGCGGGAGCAGTACGATCTTGCGACCTCACGTGCCGTCGCGCGGCTGAACGTGCTGGCGGAGCTGTGCCTTCCGTATGTGCGCGTGGGCGGGAAATTCCTCGCCATGAAGGGCGCGCTCGCGCAGGAGGAGGTCGAGGAGGCGCGCCGGGGCATCGAGCGGCTCGGCGGACACGTCCTGCGCATTTTTGAATATCCGGTCGCAGACGCCGTCCACAAGGCCGTCGTGATCGAAAAGCTGCGGCCGACGCCGCCGCAGTATCCGCGTGCCTTCGCAAAGATCAAAAAATCGCCGCTGTAAGGAGAGCTTCGGTATGAACGCAGAAAAAACGCTGGAAAATCTCAGCCGGAATGGCTTTGACGCAAAATATTTCGGGACGGCGGCACAGGCCGCAGACTATCTCGCCGCGCAGCTGCACGGAAAAACGATCGGCTTCGGCGGCAGCGTCACGCTCGACACAATGGGCCTTTACGACCGTCTCAGCGCGGACAATACGCTCTTCTGGCACTGGAAGCAGCCTGCGGATGAGGCCCGCGCAGCCGCCGCACACGCGCAGGTCTATCTGACCTCCGCAAACGCGATCGCGGAAACCGGCGAGATCGTCAACATCGACGGCAGCGGCAACCGCCTGGCCTCCATGCTCTACGGGCACGAGGCGCTCTATATCGTCGCGGGCGTCAACAAGCTCACGCCCGATCTGCCCGCCGCGCTTGACCGTGCGCGGAACATCGCCGCGCCGCGCAACGCCCGCCGTCTGAACTGCAAAACGCCCTGTGCGCTCTCTGAGCCGATGCGCTGCCACGACTGCCACAGCCCGGCGCGTATCTGCAAGGGCTTCTGTGTGCTGACGCGGCCCATGGGCGGCGTCGGACGGACAGAGGTCCTTTTGATCGGCGAAACGCTCGGCTATTGAGCGGCCAGGAGCCGCGGCAGCCGTATTTCGATGAAAAGCCTCCGGCGCAGAAGCTGCGCCGGAGGCTTTGGCTTTGCTTATTTCGCGCCTGCGGAATCGATCTTTCCCTCCTTTTTGTACTTCTCCACGCAGTCGCGGATCAGCACGACGGTCTGGCTGCTTGCCGAACGGCCCTCATAGTCTGCAACGCGGTGCAGATCGTCCAGAAGCGCTTCATCGATCCGGACGGTTAAGCTCTTGATTGCCATAGCCGTAGCCTCCGTCAGGTGTTGTGAGCGGAATCGATCTTCCCCTCGCGCTTGTATTTTTCCACGCAGTCCCGCACCAAGATCAGCATCTGACTGTTTGCGGAGCGCCCCTCGTAATCGGCTACACGATGCAGCTCATTGAGCAGCTCCTCATCAATTCGGATGGATACACTTTTGATCGCCATAATTACCTCCCACTGTAGATATATTATGGCTTTACAATAGATGCAAAATGTGCTAATCTGTCATTGATGGATGCATTTTATATCTATAATGCGTTCACATTAAAAGAGGTGAAAATATGCCAGACTATCAGGAACTCTATCACAAGCTTTTCCGGGCGACAGAGGATGCCATCAACCGTCTGATCCAAGCGCAGCAGGAATGCGAAGAGCTGTATATTTCGGAAAACAAGCCGGAAGCTGCAAAACAGGAGTCGGAATAAAGAAAAACGTGCTGCCCACCGGGCAGCACGTTTTCATTCTGCATTCACCAAGGCCGCTGATAGAGGCCGCTTTTTTCTCCTGCGCTGAAGCTTCCGTATGTAAAGCCGCATTCGTTCCACATACGGTCATAGCTCTCTTCGCTGCATTCGAGCGACATTTCAGAGCTTCCGTCGAAGGCCATGACGGAAATATAGCTCCATCCGTCCGGAAGCATTATATACATCAGCGCGGAGCAGTCCGCGAATGCAAGGCGCTCAATGGAATCGATGCTCTGGGGAAGATATACGGTTTGAAGGTCCCCATTGCCCTGAAACGCGCGGGGCGCGATCCGGGTCACGGGATACTGGCCGCCGCCCTCTTTCCAATCGATGGCCTCCGGAATATGAAGCTCCGTCAGGGTGCCGTACTGCGGCTCACAGCCGGTGATCTCAATGGTCTGATCCGCAAGCACCTGATAATACAGGAAAGCGCTGTCATTTCCATACGTGACAGTGGCTGTACCCGTACCCAGAATGCGCGGATGCTGGAGCGCGTGCGCCAGCGACTGCGCAGCCTGCCGCCGCACCTTCTCTACATAGGGGTCATCCTCATCAAAAAAGCTTGCGGAATAAAAGCGGCCGTGGGGCGTGCCGTTATAATAGACCGTTGTATCCGCCGGGTAAGACTCCAACGCCGCATCGATCAGATCCTGAACGGCCTCCGTATGGCTTTCCGAATCCTCGACCAGCTCCTGCAAATAGCGGAATTCTACGCCGTACTCGCTGGAATCGAGGAAGCTCTGCATATCGCTGCGCATAAGCGCCCAGTTGTCCAGCATGGTCTGTTCTCCGGCGGCGGTGAATCCCGGGCCGTGTTCCTCCGTGTCCGGATCGTAGCTGCGGAGGCGTTCGTCCTCAAGAACGCTCTCGTACAGCACCGATACGCCGGTGTCCATATCCAGATAGTCCTTCCAGACCTCGGAAACCGTCTCCACCTGCGCGTACAGTCCGGCGTCGCGCTCCGCCTGCGCGGCGGAAAGCTTGTCGTCCTGCGTCTGGATGGCTCTATAGCGCTTCAAAAACTTGTCCGCCATGCCGAGCGCCGTTTCCGGATCCTCCTCGGAGAGCAGCTCCGTGCGGCAGGTCAGGTAGTCGGCCATTTTGGATGCCGTCGGAGAATCCATTTTTTCCAGCACATCCAGCGCGGATGCGATGTCCTCATTTTCCAGAAAAGCATTTGCTTTCTGGCTGTGGTAGTGGTCGCTCGAAAAATAGGCGATCAGCCCGGCAGCCAACAGCAGACACACCGCCGCCGCGACGAGCTTCCGCGCAGTGCCGGACCTTCGCGGCGCGGGCTGCGGCTCCGGCACAGGTATGGGGTTTGGCACAGGCTCTGGCGCGGGCGGATGCGGGACGGGTGCGGGCTTTGAGCTTCTGCGGGTTTCCTTGCCGCAGACGGAGCAGAAGCGCGCGCCTTCCTCGAGCTGCGCGCCGCAGTGGGTGCAAAACATCGCTTTTGACCTCCTTCGGACTCTCTTTCAGACTCTGCGGCTCCCGGAAAAGCCGCCGCGTGGGCGCTCCGGCTCAGTCGAGCTTTCCGGCCAGCTCGCTGTAGGGGCTGTCGGTGCAGGACTGCTCGTCGGCCTGCTTCATGTGCTCGGTGAGCTTTTTCTTTGCCGTGTCGGCGGAAATGACCGTACCCGCGCCCGCGATGCAGCCGCCGGGACAGGCCATGCCCTCGAGCAGATAGCCGTCGAGCCGTCCGGCCTTGGCCAGCATCAGGAGCTTGCGGCACTCGCGCAGGCCGTCGGCCCGTTGGGTCTTGACCTCCAGCTCAGGATGCTCCTTTTTCAAAATTTCCTCCACGGCGGCGGCCACGCCGCCTGCGGCCGCGAAGCCGCGTCCGAGGCCGCTGCCGTCGTGCAGCTCCTCCGACTCGGGAAGCGCGGAAAGCTCGATCTCGCGGGCCTCAAAAATGCCCATCAGCTCCTCATATGTCAGGACGAAGTCCACGTCGTTCCGCAGCTCCTCCTGCATGGCCTCGAGCTTTTTCGCCGCGCACGGGCCGATAAAGACGACCTTCGCCTCCGGGTGCTCGCGCTTGACGAGCCGGGCGGTGTAGATCATCGGGGTATAGGTCATGGAGATGTTGCCGGACTCCTTCGGGAACAGCCGCCGCGCCATCATCCGCCACGACGGACAGCAGGAGGTGGCAAGGAATTTCTGCTCGTTCGGCACCTTTTCCATAAAGTCGCGCGCTTCCTCGATGGCGCAGATGTCTGCGCCCGCCGCGACCTCCACCACGCCCGCAAAGCCAAGCTGCTTCATGGCAGACAGGAATTTCCCGACAGTCACGTCCTTACCGAACTGGCCGATGAAGGACGGCGCGACGATGGCATAGACGTTCCCGTCCTCCAAAATCGCGCGGATGACCTGATAGATCTGGCTCTTGTCCACGATCGCGCCGAAGGGACAGCTCACGAGGCACTGGCCGCAGGAGACGCAGCGGTCATAATCGATCTGCGCCTTGCCGTATTCGTCCACGCCGATGGCGTCCATGCCGCAGGCTGCCTGGCAGGGGCGTTCGAGATGCACGATGGCATGATACGGGCAGGCGGCGGCGCACTTGCCGCACTTGATGCACTGGCTTTCGGTGATGCGGCTGCGGCCGTTGACAAATTTGATCGCGCCCTTGGGACACACGCGCTGGCAGGAGGCCGCAAGGCAGCCCTGACACAGCTCCGTCGCAAAATAGCGGTGGGTCGGGCAGCCGTGGCAGGCGTAGGGGATGATGTTGACGAGCGGCGGCTCGTAATACTGCTCGGCGATGGCCGCCTGATCCATGCCCTCGGACAGAAGCGTCCGCTGCTGCACCGGCTGGAGCGACAGGCCCATGGCCAGACGCACGCGCTCACCGGCGATGGCCCGCTCCAGAAATACGGATTCCCGGTGCAGCGGGCTTTGCCCCGGCACGATGCGGAAGGGGATGTCCTCCATCTGGGTGTAGTCGCCGGAATAGGCCATCCGGGCGACCTCCGTAAAGACCTGCTTGCGGATATCGGTGATCAATGAGGGGATTCCTCGCATAATGCTTCCTCCTGTTCAGATAAAAGGCTGTCACAGCCCGGCGCGGCGCGCATCTGCCCAGCCGCGCAGATAAAAAGAGAGCCGGGCGCTTACTGGTTCCCTTACAGTAAGCGCCCGGTAAGGGTTTCAGGCAGAACCGGCGTAGGGGGTACGCCGGTGGTCTTGACTGCTGAAAAGAAAACAGGCTGCTCTCTTTATTGTACTGCGCTGCCTCCCATAGCAGGCGCAGGCACAAAACAAAATCCGTCCAGCCATCACAGCTGCACGGAGAGAGCACCCATATCCATATCAGACTGGGATCGTCTTCGGCCCCGGTGACGGCGGAGGCACAGGACAGCGCTCAGCGTATCTGACTTATCCCCGAAGGGCATCACAGTGACCGACTCGCGGGGCTTTTCACCCCATTCCGCCTGCGGCATGGCCGCACGCGCCGTCCATCTATTCAGTTCTGCTTTATTATAACACAGTTCCGGCAAATTGCAATGCCTTTTTCAGAAAAACCACATTTTACCGGGCTGAGCGCCCGGAAGCGCCGCTGCATACGCAGCGCGCGTCCGGGATCACTCCTGCACGCTGGAGGGGAACAGCTCACGATTGGTATGCGGCAGGAAGCAGGCCGCAACGAATTCGTCCATGTAGCGCGGGTTGGTGGACAGCTCCATGTAGGTCATGTTCGAGGCCAGCTCATGCACCTTCGCGTCGGCGGTATCGCTCAGCACCATGGCGTAGGCGCCCGCGAGCGAGGAGTTGCCGATGTACTCGAAGAGACTGCGGTCGATGTCCGGGAACATGCCGATACGCACAGCGTTTTCCATGTTGATGCCGGAGCCGATGCCGCCCGCGACATAGACATGCTCGAGAACGCTCACGTCCATATCGAGCGAGGAGAGCATGATGTTGATGGCGGAGAAGATCGCGCCCTTGGCGCGGATGAAGGAGTCGATATCCACGCCGGTGATGGAAATTTCGCGGCCGGTCTCGCTTTCCTCCGGGAAGGCGAGGATGTAGCGGCCCATGCCGTGGTGGTCGAACTGGACACGGCGGCCCTCGCGGACAAACTGACCCTTGGCGGAGATGATGGAGGTGCGGTACAGCTCGGCGATCACGTCAATGATGCCGGAGCCGCAGATGCCAACGGGCTTCTGACCCTCCGCGCCGACGATGCGGAGCGTCGGCTCCATGGTGTCGCGGTCGATCTGCACGGCCTCGACGGCGCCGTCCGTGGCGCGCATACCGCAGGAAATGTCGCCGCCCTCAAACGCGGGGCCGGCCGAGCATGCGCAGGACATCATGAAGTCCCGGTTGCCGAACACCAGCTCGCCGTTGGTGCCGAGGTCGATGAAGAGCGAGAATTCGTCCTTGTCCCAAATCAGGCTTGTGAACGCGCCCGCGGTGATATCGCCGCCGACGTAGGAGCCGATGTTGGGCGCAAGGCGCACCTGTGCCTCTGGATGTGCAGGCAGGCCGAGATCGGCGGCGCGCAGGCCGTCCCAACGGAAGAAGGTGGGGATATACGGCTCCATGCGGACGGGATTGGCGTCCACGCCGAGCAGCAGATGGTTCATCGTCGTGTTCGAGGCGATGCACAGCCGGAGGATCCGCCGCGCGGAGATCCCGGCGGACTTGCACATGGCCGCCAGCATCGGAACGAGCGTCTCCTTGACGATCGCGTCCTGAAGGCGCTTGACGCCGCCGGGCTTCGTCTGCTCGATGATGCGGTTGATGACATCCGCGCCGTAGCGGATCTGACCGTTGCCGGCAGAGGCCTTCGCCAGCAGCCGTCCGGTCTTCAGATCGGCCAGCACGCCGGTCACGGTCGTGGTGCCGATGTCGATGGCGCAGCCGACCAGCGGCGTTTCATCGTCCGCCGGGACCACATCCAGCACATGGAATGTGCCGTCCGTCAGCGTACCGGTGACCTTGACGTTAAAATTGCTCTCCCGCAGCGCGGCGGCCAGCTTTTTCACGACGTAGTACGGCAGCTTCACATCCGTGCATTCGATCGCGCCCTTGACGCCCCACTCCAGACGCTCGGTATCCGGCATGGTGTCGTCGAGCGACGGCTCGTCGAGCTGGATGCAGAACTCCGTGAAGTCGTTTTCAAAGTCGATCCCGGCGGCCTTGACATCGGCCTCCAGCTTCTCAAAAATGGCGATCTCCGCGCCGGAGGAGAGATCGGCCGTTTTCATGCGGCTCTGATAGGCGGACGCGATATCCGGCACCAGTACGGTCACATCGCCGGTGACCTTGCTTGCGCAGCTCAGCCGCCATCCGGCTGCGTAGTCCTCCTCGGAAATGTGGCTCGAGGGATAGCTGTCCACCTCGCCCTCGACCAGCTTCACGCGGCACTTGCCGCACGAGCCGTTGCCGCTGCACGGCGCGTCGATGGCGACGTTGGCGCTGCGTGCGGCCTCCAGCAGGGTGGTACCCGGCGTGACGGTGATCACGACCGGCTTCGCGTCATTTTCAAACTGGAAAATGACCTGAGACATGTTTCATTCCTCCTTTGTATCGGCTCGGACGGCGGCGGCCGTCCGTTCTGCGGGCAGCGAGGCTCCCCGGCGGAGACTGCCCGGCAGCTCCCCGATGATACCCTGATTCTAACATGCCCGCCGCGCGATTGCAACGGCGGAAGGAAAAATCGGCCCGCCGGCAGGCGCGCCGGAGAACGCACATCCCTTCTTGTGTATGAAAATTCGTCGGGCACAACATTTTGTGCTTTCGAAAACAGGCATTTTCTGTGCAAAAAATTATGATTTTCCTCCAAAAAAGAGTTGAAATTTCCGATGTTCTGTCATAGAATAGGGATGTTCAATTTTTTGAGACGTTGCGTAAAGATTTACGCGGAAAGGCTGCCATGCTGCACGTTGTTCTGGTCGAACCGGAGATCCCTGCAAATACCGGCAACATTGCCCGGACCTGTGCGGCGACGGGCAGTGTGCTGCATCTGGTCAAGCCGCTCGGCTTTGATATCTCCGACAAGGCGGTCAAGCGGGCCGGACTCGATTACTGGCATCTGGTGGACGTCCGGGTGTATGAGAACCTGGATGATTTTTTTGAAAAAAACCATCCGGCGTGTCTGCGGCTTTTCAGCACGAAGGCGCCGAAAAGCTACGCGGAGGCCGATTACCCCGACGGCTGCTATCTGATGTTCGGCAAGGAGACGAAGGGCCTGCCGGAATCGCTTCTGGCCGAGCGCTACGACGAATGCGTCCGCATCCCGATCCGCGCGGAGGCGCGCAGCCTCAATCTCAGCAATTCCGTCGCCGTCGGCGTCTTTGAGGCGCTGCGGCAGCAGGATTTCCCGCATCTGCTCGATCAGGGAAAAATGGTCAACTGGTAAGCACTTTATCACAGGAGGAACATTATGAACTACAACAAGAAATCTGTAGAGGATATCGACGTTCGCGGCAAGCGCGTTCTGTGCCGCTGCGACTTCAACGTACCCACCAAGGGCGGCGTTATCACCAGCGACAAGCGCATCGTCGCGGCTCTGCCGACGATCCAGTATCTCGTCAAGCACGGCGCGCGCGTCATTCTCTGCTCCCACATGGGCAAGCCCAAGAACGGCCCCGATCCCGCGTTCTCGCTTCAGGTCGTCGCCGACCGTCTTTCCGAGCTGCTGGGCCAGCCCGTCAAGATGGCAAAGGACGTTGTGGGCGAAAGCGCCCAGTCTCTGGCCGCCTCTTTGAAGGACGGCGAGGTCATGCTTCTGGAAAACACCCGCTTTGAAAAGGGCGAGACCAAGAACGATCCCGAGCTTTCGAAGAAGTTTGCTTCTCTTGCCGACATCTTCGTCAACGATGCCTTCGGCACCGCGCACCGCGCACACGCCTCCACGGCCGGTGTCGCCGACTATCTGCCTGCCGTCTGCGGCTACCTCGTCCAGAAGGAAGTCTCCATCATGGGCAAGGCCCTGTCCGATCCCGAGCGCCCGTTCGTGGCGATCCTCGGCGGCGCGAAGGTCTCCGATAAGCTCAACGTCATCAACAACCTCCTTGAGAAGGTCGATACGCTCATCATCGGCGGCGGCATGGCCTATACCTTCCTCGCAGCCAAGGGCTACGGCATCGGCAAGTCCCTGTTCGACGCCGAGAAGGTCGATTACTGCAAGGACATGATGAAGAAGGCCGAGGAGAAGGGCGTCAAGCTCCTTCTGCCGGTCGATACCGTCATTTCCGCAAACTTCCCCGACCCCATTGACGCCCCCATCGACGTCAAGACCGTTTCCGTGGACGCCATCCCGGCGGACATGGAGGGCATGGACATCGGTGAAAAGACCCGCGAGCTCTTTGCCGACGCCGTGAAGAACGCAAAGACCGTCGTCTGGAACGGCCCGATGGGCGTTTTCGAGAACCCGACCCTCGCCAAGGGTACCATCGCCATGGCGCAGGCGCTGGCCGATTCCAGTGCGACCACCATCGTCGGCGGCGGCGATTCCGCAGCGGCCTGCGAGCAGCTTGGCTTCGCCGACAAGATCACGCACATCTCGACCGGCGGCGGCGCTTCCCTCGAATTCCTTGAAGGACTCGAGCTGCCCGGTATTGCCTGCCTTCAGGACAAATAAATTGGGCCGGCGGATCTTTTCCGGCAATACGGCGTTTGTAAAGGCTTGAAGTACACCCGGTACGTCTGCGCCTTTACACCTTGTCTAGCCGGAAAATCTCTCGCCGGTGGCGAGCTTGGTTGGGCTGAAATTTCTCACCTGTGGTGAAGTGGGGCGGACGTTCCCGTCCACCCATTTCAGCTCTCATCCGTGCAGCCCTTCCGAGGGCCGACAGTGTCGTCGGCCTCTACGAGCCAAAACAGACAAAATGTTATTTTGATTTAGATATAGGAGACTTTACATCATGAACAGAAAGTATCGTAAGACCGTTATCGCGGGCAACTGGAAAATGAATAAGACGCCGACCGAGACCAAGGCGTTCATGAACGAGTTCAAGACCATCATGCCCAAGGGCCGCTGGTGCGACGTCGCGCTGTGCGTTCCCGCCGTCTGCATCCCCGCCGCCGTCCGCGCCATGCGCGAGACCCGCGTCGGCATCGGCGCTGAAAACTGCAACGCCAACGCCTCCGGCGCCTACACCGGCGAGATCGCAGCCAACATGCTCGTGGACGCAGGCTGCAAGTACGTCATCCTCGGCCATTCCGAGCGCCGCGCCATGGGCGAGACCGACAAGGACGTCAACGCCAAGGTCCTGACCGCGCTGGAAAACGGCCTCGTTCCCATCATGTGCGTCGGCGAAACGCTGGAGCAGCGTGAGACCGGCATCACCACCGAGTGGATCACCATGCAGATCAAGGCCGGCCTCAACGGCGTCGCCGAGGACAAGATCCGCAAGATGATCATTGCCTACGAGCCGATCTGGGCCATCGGCACCGGCAAGACCGCGACTCCCGAGCAGGCGGAAGAGGTCTGCGAGAGCATCCGTGCGGTCATCCGCAAGATGTACGGCGCGAAGATCGCCCGCGCGATCTCCATTCTCTACGGCGGCTCCATGAACGATAAGAACGCTTACGATCTGCTGGCTCAGCCCGACATCGACGGCGGCCTCATCGGCGGCGCTTCCCTCGTTCCCGAGAAGTTCGTCAAGATCATCGAAGCAGCCAACCAGCCCACCATCTGAATCCGATAACAGCAAGCGCCCGGGATCTTGAATCCCGGGCGCTTTGCGCGTGTCAAAATATTTTTGACACGCTCTCAAACGGAAAACGCTTCGCTGGTTTTCCGTTTGAATGGGCTTGCGTCCTGCTGCGCGCATAATTTGTGTGCCGCAGGCACACAAATTCCACACTTGCAGGACGTAGCGTGTGTTTTCCGAGGTACACGCCCTCGGAAAACACGATCAACATTTTATTCCGCCGTGCGCGGCGGAACTCTGCGAGGCTTTTTCTTATTGTGCCACAGTGAACAGCGCGTAGAAATAGCCCTTTCGCTGCATCAGCTCGTCGAAGCTTCCGCTCTCGGCGAGCGTTCCGTTTTTCAGGACAAAAATGCCGTCATAGCGGCGCAGAAGCGCTTCCTCCAGCGAATGCGTCACGACGATGCGCGTCATGCCCGTCAGATTGAGGATGTCGCTCGAGACCTGATGCGCGGTCTGCATGTCCAGCGCGGCGGTCGCCTCGTCCACCAGCAGGACGGAGGACTTTTTGAGCAGGCTCCGCGCGATGGAGACGCGCTGCTTTTCGCCGCCGGAAAGTCCCTTCCCGTTTTCGCCGCAGAGATAATCCGCGCCGCGCGCGTCGAGCAGCTCCCGGAGGTGTGCCCGGCGGATGGCCTCGTCCTGCGCCTCCTGCGGGAATTCGCGGAACATCGAGACATTGTCCCGGATAGAGGCGTTGAACACGAACACGTTCTGCTGGATCACCGACATCAGCCCGTACAGCGCCTCTGGCGACAGCTCGCGCAGCTCCGTGCCGTCCAGCAGGACGCTGCCCCGGTAGCCCGTGTTTTCCGCCAGCAGCAGATTCAGGAGCGTGGACTTTCCGCTTCCGCTGCCGCCGACGATGGCATAGGCTCTCCCGGCCTCAAAGCGGGCGGAAACATGGCGCAGAACATCCTTTCCCGCCTCATAGCCGAAGGAAACGTCCCGCAGCTCGATGCCGTGCTCCAGCCGGGAGAGCGTCCGGCTGCCGCCCGCGGAGCCGTCCTTTTCCAGTGCGTCGGCCAGCTTCCCGATCAGGCCCAGCGCCGCCCGGCGTCCGGCCAGAAGCGCGGGCAGCTCGCTGACCGGCCCGATCATGAAATTCATCAGGTTGACGAACAGAATGACCGTGCCTGCCGTGAGGCCGCTGCCCGACAGCGCCAGCCACGCACCGGCGAGAAATACGCCCAGCTGCGCAACGAGCCCGGTCACGGCGCCGATCATGCCGATCAGCACCTTGAGCCGCCTGCGGCTGAATTTTTCCTGCTCCAGCGCGCGGTTGCTCTCGGCAAACAGCTGGAAGATCTCCCTTTCGGCCTTGAACGTCTTGACGACCGCGAAGCCGCTGAGACAGTCCGACAGCGCGGCGGTGAAGTCCCGGTTTCGCTCCGAGACCTGCTTTTCCGCCGCTTGCAGCCTCCCGCCGGTCAGGAGCGACGCTGCCAGCGGCAGCGCCGTCACACCAACCGCGATGGCGGTCAGCAGCGGAGAATACCAGAGCATCATGAACAGCGCGCCGAAAAACGTCACCGTCTTGGTGATCACGGCGAGCTGCTGCGCGAGATAGTCCGCCTCCACGCTGGCCGCGTCGTTGGTCAGCGCGGAGAGATACGCCGCCGTGCTCTCGTCGCGGAAGGAGGCGATGCTCTTTTCCGTGAGCTTCTGAAAGGCAAGCTCCTTATACTGGCGCATGGCGCGCGCGATAAAGCGCGGCTCGGAGGCGTATTTCAGCAGGAACAGCACCGCGCACAGCACCACGAAGCCGCCCGTGATCTCCGCCAGCGCTGCCAGCGGCAGCGCTCCCGGCGCACCGGAGGCCGCGTCGATCAGCTGCTGCATGAGCCACGTCACGATCAGATTCAGCGTCCCTCCCGCCAGCGCGGCAAACACGGCCAGCGCGAAAACGCCGCGATTTCCCCGGTAGAACTGCGCCCGCAGCTGCTTTTCCAGCGCCTTATGCATGGCAGCGCAGCTCCTTCCACAGCGTCAGCAGCTCCGGGCTTTCCATCTGCTCGACCGCCCGCTGGATGCTCTGCATCCCGCTCGTGCCGAGGTCGTCATAGACCCCGGCCTCCTCGTCGTCCCGCACGAACCGGAGCGCGCCCGCGCGGTGATCCGGCGCGGCGTCGAAGCGCTCCGCCGCCGTCCGCGCCTCCAGCAGCGACGCCCGGGCCGCCTCCGCGTCTCCGGCCTTCAGCTGCGCAAAGGCAAGGCAGGTCAGCAGCGTGGCGTTGATCTTGTTGAGGAAGGACGGCTTTTCGTCCTCCTGAAGCCCCGTGAGCACGCGCACACCCCAGCGCAGGATGGCCTGCGCGGAGGGATAGTCCGCCCGTGCAAGGTAGACGTTCCCATAGCCCATGATGATGCGAATGACGGACGCCGTGCTGCGCAGGAGCGCCGACGAGAGGAACGGAAGCGCCTCCTCCGGCCGCTTGCAGTCCGCCACCAGCGTCAGACCGATCTGGTCGTCATAGATGCCGCCCGCATTGTTTTCCTTCAAAAGCCGGACGGCCTGCTCATGGTCGCCAAGGCTCAGCAGAATTTCCGCCATCTCGCCGCTGAGCGTGCTTTCGCTGATCTTCGGGTCGGTGTTCTGCGGCAGCAGCAGGCGGGCGCATTCCGAAAGCTCCAGCGCCCGGTGCAAAAGCTGCGTCTCCTTACCCTCCATGCCGAAGACCCGGTAGAGCGCGGCGCTGTTGTAGACGACCTCAAAGGCGTTCGGATATTTTTTCAGTGCCTTTTCCGCCTCGGCCAGTCCCATGCGGTCCTTTTCCCAGCGGCACCTTTTCAGCCGCGCGACCGTCGCCTCCAGCCGGTTGTCCTTCATTTCATAGCCAAGCAGAACGTCCACAGACGTGTCGAAAAAATCCGCCAGCTCCATGAGCATTCCCAGCTCCGGCTGCGACAGCCGCGCTTCCCACTTGTAGACCGCGCCCGTCGTGACGCCCAGCACCTCGGCCAGCTGCTCCTGCGTCAGGGAGCGCGCCTTCCGGAACGTGCGGATGTTCTCCGCAAGCTTATTCGTCATATTTGCAGCCCCTTTCTGTTTCGATAATCAGCATAACAGAAAATGGGCAAAAACGGAACACACCATCCATACGAAAAGAAGATAAATAATTATACCGTTGGTATATTTCTCTGCGATGGACAGACAGCGCGGGCCGGTGCACCGCACCGGCCCGCGCTGAAACAGGTTTCTGAATGAGGTCACTTCCCGAAGTGGAACAGCCCCTTCTTTTCGTAGGGCTTGGATTCAAACGCCAGCACACCGTAGCCGGTCGGCTCGATGGCCGCGCGGACGGCTGCCTCCTCCAGAGGCTGTTCGGAGAGAATGACGGTCTCGCCCTTGCTGTGCGAGGACGTCACCTTTTTGACCGGAAACGCCTTGCGGACAGCGTCGTTGACATGGCTCTCGCACATGGAGCACGCCATGCCGTCGATTTTCAACGTGGTCTGATACATGAAAATGCCTCCTTTGCCGCGCATTGAAAGCGGCATATGTCGATAACCAGATTGTACCGCACTGCCCCTCGAAAGTCAAGCCCGATGTGCCGCGTGCGCGGCGGATATCCCGCGCACGCCCATCTGCGTGCGTCTTAGGGAAGGGAGCCTGCCCGGACCTTCCTCCGTCAGGAGGTGCGCTTATCGACCACTTCATAGATATATATTTTCGCCCCAGGTTCGTAACAGTATCCGCAGAAGCTGTCGCCGGTGGTCGTAAGGATCTGACCGCCGATCAGATCGGCGATCTCGCCCTTATGGGACAGCTTTGCGATAATTTTGAAGGTCGGGTCCGCAACGTATATCCGGTGAACTCCCCGAAGCAGCAATTCGCCGGTCGGTAGGAATCCCACAGGGTCAAACCAGTTGGGCAGGGCCATAGTTTTTCCACGGTATTCCGGCGGGCATTCCTCTGAAAAGGTGACCTTGCCGGGAGTCCCATGATCCAGCGTAAACCGGGGATCTTTGGTACGGTATGGGATCCGTCCCTGTGCAAAGGTATCCGGATCGATCGCTTCCAGACTGCGGCCGGTAAACCGCACAGGCGTCAGGGCGTGATAAGCCCCGCCGGCACTTTTATCCGCCGTATATCCATACAGAAAGAAGTGCGGCTTGATCGTATCGTGCTTCCCAAACACATCCGTAAAGAGCTTGCCGGGATATTCCGCGATCAGCCTGAGCGCCAGTGGCGCCGCCTTTCCCGTCAGCGCCTGCTCCTCCGCATGATAGGCCCGGTAAATGGCGTCGCCCCGATCCCGGCGAAGCGTCTCGCCTTCCTCCGGCATTTCCGGCTCATAGCACAGGCAGACGCCGAAGAGCTCCTCCAGCATGGATATTTTCAGGTCGGTATCCGCGCACGCGAGGATCTCGGAAAAGCGTTTTTTGCTGCCGCCCGCGCAGCCAGTCATGGCCGGAATGTCGGAAAGCTTCTTGTTTGCGGGAAACCCTTCGTCAGAGTATCTTGCGGCGAGCTTTCCGCCGCAGAAGATCGAAAGCCATATCGTTTCACTGTCAAATACGCCGAAATACAGAACCGGCGCGTCGATCTCTCTGGAGATCCGCTTTGCCGTCTGATAGGAGGCGTCGGGCGTTTTCCCGGAGAGATCCTTCACGCAGGTCAGCCAGCCCGGCGAAAAGGATCGGAACGAAAGCTCCGCGCCCTCCGGCGCTGTCGTTCCAAAAATGTGGATGCTGGTCAGGGAGATCCCCATGCGCGCACCGCCTGTTTCAATAGATTTTGGCCGGAGCATCGGTCTGCAAGGCCAATGCTTCTTCCGTTCTTATTTTATCATAAGGGTGCGCAGCGTGCAAGAGGGAGGCGGTCAAATGACCGCCTCCGGCATTACGCTGCCGCGTCCAGCATATTTTCGATGAAGATCCCATAGCCGGTATCCGGCGAGTTGACGAGCACATGCGTGACCGCGCCGATCAGCTTCCCATCCTGCAGGATCGGGCTTCCGGACATACCCTGCACGATGCCGCCGGTCTTTTCCAGCAGGGCGGGGTCTGTCACCTTCAGCAGCAGATTCCGCCCATTCCCGGCGTCCGGATAGAGCTTCAGGATCTCCACGGTATATTCCCGGATCTCCGTGCCGCTGACGTTCGACAAAATCGCCGCAGCACCAGTGTGCGCCTCGCCGGCCTCCGCGACCGGAACCGCCGCCTTGCGCGGCAGGCTCTGCATCACGCCGAAAACGCCGCATTCGTTGTTGGCCGTCACGCTTCCGAGCGCGCATGACAGGTCAAAGTCGCCCTTGAGCATCCCCGGCGTGCCGCGGCTGCCCCTGCGCACCTCCACCACGCGCGAGGACACGACAAAGCCCGAGGCAGCGGGCGTCAGACGCAGGTCGCCCGCGCTGCTGACGCCGTGGCCCAGCGCGCCGAAGCGGCGGCTGTCCGGGTCATAATAGGTGACGGTCCCGATGCCCGCGATGTGGTCGCGGAGCGTCAGACCGAGGCGGCAGCCGTCCTCCGTTTTCTCCGGCGAAACGAGGAATTTTGCCTCCTGTTCGCCGCGAAGTACCGTCAGAACGACCGGCTTTCCCTCCTGAAGGTGCGCGCAGAGGCTCTGCGCCGTGCGGACGGGGTCGCCGTCCGCCGCGAGGATCGTGTCCCCGGCCTTAAGTCCGGCAGCCTGCGCGGCCATGCCGTCGGAGACCGCCGTTACGACCAGTCCGCGCGTATATAATTTGATTCCTACCGTGTTCCCGCCGGGGATCAGGTATGCGGGCACGGCAGCCAGCACCTGCGTGACCAGCAGCGCCAGCAGCGTCAGCGTCACGCCGAGCTGCCGCACGCGATTTTTGATTTGTTTCATCATCAAGCATCCTCTCCTGCGCCAAATCTCACAGTGCTTAATATGCCTGTCTCCGCGAAATTCAGTCGGACAGGGGATTAGTAAAAACATGCGGCGTTTCCTTGTCAGAAAATGCGCGGGCGCGGTTTTCCGGCGGCTTCCGCATCCCAGCCGAAAAAAGGCTGGAAGCGGCGGGGGATATTTCCGGCGCATTTTCGCCGTTCGCGCACGAAAAATATTCTCACCTTAATTTTTGCAAAACCGATGAAATTAGTCTTGACATTTTTGCGAATCTCAGTATAATAATACTTACGTTTTGACGCAAAGCACAAATAGGGGATTTGTGTAACGGTAGCACACCGGACTCTGACTCCGTTTGCGGGGGTTC
>OIWQ01001540.1_pt1 | contig 26928 bp, 17 predicted proteins | sample 1587571 | NCBI WGS metagenome assembly OIWQ01 (sample SAMEA3888910, study PRJEB22519) | human gut metagenome | biome: human gut; feature: human-associated habitat; material: faeces | place: Denmark | collected 2010 | reverse complement strand
CCAGATCGTAGACTTGGAGGCTTTCCCAAGAGAGTCCCCAAAGTGGTGTTCCTCCATTAGTTGCCAAAATTTCTTTCCGTGATAAATCAATTTACAGGAGTCACGGAAAATGCGATACTCTTACGAATTCAAAAACCACGTTGTTTCACGCCTTTTGACTGGTGAGGTTACCATCCCTCAGGCTCAAGAGCAGTATGGCGTTTCGACCTTCAGTCTTCGAGAATGGCGTAAGAAGGCATTGAGCCAAGCCAGCGAGTCGAGCGCGGCTGAAACACATGCACAAGAGAGCCCCCAAATGAGCAAGCTGCGTCTCCCCAAGGGAGTCACTTACCTTCAAGCCTATGAGGCAGTCGCTGCCAAGCGGCTACTTTCAGAAACCGACTACGGTGCTTATTGCCGCAAAAACGGCCTTGTCAACACCACCGTGGAAGTCTAGAGCAAATGGTTCGTCGCGCACCCCGATGCCTGCAACAGCGAGGACCTGCAGGCTGAGCGCCAACTGCGAGTGCAGGCCCCGCGTGATGCCGCTGCCAATCTAAATTGGTACGGGCACGTACGTAGGGGCGTCAGCCCCCTACGTCAGTTGAATCAAGGTACCCATTCAGGGATCGTTTCGTAGAGATCAGGAAATCCGAGCCGACGTGCAATTTCATGCTGCTTGCCGGTAACTTCCAGCCAACGCTTCTCGCCGGAACCGGTGTAAAGCATGCGGATAGAGCTGAGTCTGTTCTTCAATTCATTCACAGTCATTTCCTTGGACAGCGGCTGGATGTCTTTCACAGGTCCCTTTTTCTGCTCAAGTTTTGTCGGCTGACGCATTAATCTGCGTAGTTCACACAGAATCGACATGGCCACAAATCCAACCAGGAAACGGCCTTCCAGCGTATTGTCCTTGTGTGCTCTCGCAACATCGATCTCAATATCCGTCTTGCCGCCCTTAAAGGTCTTCTCAATCACGTCACGTGTCTGGTAGATGTCCAGGGCTTCAGCCGCCGTGCACTTCATTGTGGAGACATTGCAAAAGAAACCGAAATACCGCGTAGCGTCATCAATTGCGGCGCTGTCGGTCTCCAGCCGACACTTTCCGGGCTCTCTCTTTGGCGCTTTGAAATACTTCAGCAGAGGGCTGTGCAGCAGCGGGCAGACGGTATCTTTTTTATGTTCCTCTTGCCGCCAGTTGGCCCAATCACTTTCGAAAGCCTCCAGCACGCGGTAAAAGGCAGCGTTTTCAGTATGTAACTTGGCATCGCTGCGATAAACATGGACCCACACTTTGTGCTTTTGTCCGTCAGGAAAAGTCTGCTCTTTCTCGACAGTTGCTCCCCAGCAATCCTGGCCGGGAATACGTGATGAGTGTTGCCACATCCGCGGCATGACTTCTTCGATCGACTCGTTGATCCACTTGACATCGGTCTTTGCAGCCACGATGACATTGCTCTTGGCAACGATGAAGCGGCCGAGGTTTTCAAGGGAGAAGTATCCTCTGTCAAGCACAGCAGCAAACACGCGCTTTTTGTCAGTGATTTCATCGAAGCGAAACAACATGTCCTGCACTGTTGTAACGTCGGCAATCTGACCTGGTAAGAGACGAAATAGGACCGGCATTCCAGATTTGTGGCCGACCAAAAGAATCATGCCTACTTGCTTTTGGTACCCGCCTTCCTTACCAAGACCGAACTGAGCATACGAGATATTTGCTGCCTCTGTTGCAATTTCAGTCGCATCAAAGGCAAGCACTTCATCTTCCGGCAGCCGTGCAATGCGCGCATTGAAGAAGGTCTTTCTCCAATCCGGCTGCGTGGCCAGAGCTTCAAAAAAGTCACTCATCTCCCTGGAGCACGGAATGGTAGTGCTCGGCAGGAGTTTGCCGGGTGCCCATGTCTTATACAGGTAAGCCGCATTAGCAGAGGTGTTGAGCCAATGATAGGCAACCGACAGAGTCATATCGGCCAACGCTTTTCCAAAAGTCTCCCGCAGATCATGTATCAGACCGATTTTGGCCGCGATCGCGTGATAAACAGGAAGTTCTGCGGCCAACGACGAGGACAAGCTGTCGCACATCTTTTCATCGGCCTTTGTCTTGGTCTTCTTGGTGTCTTTTGTTACCAAGCGCGGGACTCCGTTTCTCTTGAAGTACTTTCGGTAATCGGCCGTTGCATAGTAGACATCATCGACGATGTACCCAAGGTAAACACGCTTTTCCTTGCCGCGGTCAGCTTGAGGATCCCAATAGTAATTCCGTTCTACGACGCGCAACACATCATTGACCCTGTCGTAGATGATCTTTGCCCTCTTATTGTCATGCGGGAAATTCTTAACTGCCGCCGGATTCGGGATGACTTTTTTCGCTGCAGGCATCATGGTCTCATACGTATTTATTACTGGCATCTAATCATACCAGGTAAATACGTATTGGTCAAATAAAAATGCATTGTTTTTCAATGCATTTTTAACAAAATTTGTCTGTTATCCGTACGCGTCTGTACCAATTTAGACTGAAGACAGGTCAAGCAAAAAAATCTACGTAACTGCCACCCTGTTGCGTTTCGTGTTTGAATCTACGCCTATATTAAAAGAAGCTTCCCTGGAAATTTTCCTATGTCAATAGCTTTATCTATTAGTAATTCATAGGGCCCTTTCTTTAAGGCTTCATCACTAAATGAATCGTATTTTCTCTGGAAATATTTCAGATTGTTAGATCTCTCAGTCTTGTATTTTTTTAGATTTCCTCTTTTATGATGGATATGCTTTGCAAATCTACCATCTTTTATAGCATCTATCGCGAATCTCGATAATACCAATCTAAGTCCGTCAACTTGCAAAAAAGACTCATAAATGTCGTTTTTAATCGTGATTTCATCCTTTCTAATTAGCCCACTCTTCAATAGATATTGAATGATGAAGTCAAAATCTTCATACCCATGTCCGATAAAATTCTCATCAAATTCAGTAACGCCATTATTTATCAAAATCAGCGAGGAAGGAATTGCAATATGAGAAAAATTCCGTCTAAGCTGTCTCAGAGTCGCAATTCTTAGATCAATGTTTTTCGAGTATTTCGCCTGATAAAGGCAGGGGATCATCAAGAATTCTCTGTTTGATTGTTGCTTTATCCAATCAAGCAATGTCTTCTCATATGTAATATCAACATCCGAAAGAAAGACTTTCTCACCACACGCTTTTAATCCTCTGTTACGAAGTCGTGATCTGTTTACATTTCCAGTATATTTTTCTTCAACGAAAACCGCGTTTTCAGAATTAACAAATCGCCTAATAGCTGTGATTGGGATTAACCCTCGATTATTTATTGAAAAAACTATGCGAAGACCTGCCTCACTAGTTTCTCTACTAATTCTTCTCATGTGCCACAATAATTGAAAAATCGACCTTTCAAAATCAATTGGCACCAAGACATCTATATTACTCATAGATCTATTGCGACCTTCGTTGCAATCGCAACCTGATAGATCAACTGCATCACATCTTTCGCCAGCAATGCAAATTTCGTATCAGCCTTTGGTAGTACTATTATGCGATCTCCAGGTCCTATCCCAAGACTATCAGCTAATCCAATCTCGCCATTCTGCTTAGCTACCAGAATCTGCTCATCATTTGCACGAGCCGAAACACCACCAGCTGAAGCCAAATAATCATCCAGAGTCATTCCGTTCTCATAGGCAACAGCCTTGGGAAGCACAACTTCACCAGTCACCATAACTACGTTAGACTTCTGAGGAATGACAAGCTCATCTCCGTCCTCAAGCCACAAATCTGAGACCTGACCACGTCTAGAAATCACCACAACACCATCAGGTTCAAGCAAAGACGCACGTTTAACGAAATCCTGAATTAATTCGGCCTCCTTAACACGAATTTGAGCTTCTTCCGGGGTGCTAGAAGTTGCCGTCAACGCCGTCTGTTCTAGACGACGTAGTGAATCCTGAATGACAGCCTTCTGATCTCGAGCTACGCTCTTACGACGTAGATAAATTGCATCAGTTGCAGCAAGTTCCGGCTCTACCTCAATTTGGCGAAGCAAATCACGAAGTTTCGTTGTCTTAAGAATCGGGTAGCGAGATGCTCCAGTAATAGCCCCTTCCACCGTCGCCATTATTGTCTCGCCCGGCTTGTCAGCTACAAATTCAACAATATCGCCATCAGCCAAAGAAAAGGATTTGAACTCGTTAAGAGAAAAATACCGGTTGAATGGAGACTGATTCCTTGTCCCCGTTACGCTAACATGAGAAACATTACGTTCCGGTGTACCTAATTCAATGAGTCCTGCCCCCTTGGCAACAGAAGGTTTAGAGAACTCATACGCAGCCTGTTCGCGCAACAATCCATAAGCAGATACAGAAATACCCTTCTTCTTGACAAGAATGACATCGCCGTTCTTCAAGCGAAGGTTCGGAACTGTCCCTTCAAATGCAAAGCGATATAGGTCAATCTTTTCTACAACCTTTTTGTTGCGAATCACCTCGATATGGCGATAACTTCCACGTGTAGCATCAATGCCCCCTGCTCGATCAATAAAAGACATTATCGAATCAAGAGATCCGCCAGCATAACGACCCGGACTATTAACAAACCCTGTCACATAAACAGCAACGGGTTGAGCACTTTGCAGATTTACATAAACCTGGACGTTATCGGTAAATACTCGACCAATCGCCTGCTTCACCGTAGAAAGAAGACTCGCCTGACGCAACCCGGCAACATGAATAGGACCAACTTCCGGCAGGAAGAGATTCCCTTGCTGATCAACAACTAGAACATCATCATAACTGCGAGCACCCCAAATGCGAACAACCACGCGATCTCCGGGGGCAAGAATGTAATCAGAGGACGTCATGTCGCTGAACGTCCCAGCAAATCTTCCTTCAAACAGATTGGATGCAAATGGTCGCAACACAACCGAAGTCGCATTAGACAACGGTCCCTGAGCCCAAGCCGGTGCGGCTACATTTGTGGTTGGAAGAGTCGTACGACGATAGTCATTAGAAGAAAGACTGCCGCTCAACTGCGTACCATTTGGCCCCATCATTGTTGCCATCGGCATCGCCGATGCTGTCGCGGGCATCCCCAAACTGGACGGGGTAGGATTAGAACTTTGACCGAGAACAGACGGATACGCTGCGGCGGTTTCGGCTGCGGCAACCAGGCTCGACATTGTCGTCGAAAGGATGGCTCCCATCACTGTGATTTTCAAGGTATTGAACTGCATTTTAACTCTGATAATTAGAAACCAGCGTGTTCACGAATGGAAGCGATAATCAATCGTACCATTCCATACAAGAAAAAGAATCCGAAGAAAGCACAAAGCGTGAAGATCCAAGTTCGCGGATAACGAGACTCATCCGGAAACGTCGGCTGCTGAATCGGCACAACATATTGAGTTTTAGCCAAAGCCATTGCACGTGCCTGTTCTAGTGCTGTCATGGCAGAAATCAATTGCTTCTGTGCAAACTCGCTTTCCAGCATCAGATTTTCATATTGAGAAACCCATGCATTCAAAGGCACGGCCATTTTCTCATTACCGGCAATCCGCGCTTTCTCTGCCTGAAGTTGGGCTTCTACCGCAGCCAAACGCTTTTCAAGGCTTCTAACCATAGGAGCATCGGTACGCATATAAGAGCGGGCTTCTTCAAGTTGAGCATTGACTTTAGACCGCTCTCCTTCCAGTTCGAACACCAAGGTCTGCAGGCCCGAAGCTGTTGCCTTAGGATCCAACTCACGATGCTCATCTCGGAAAGATTCCAAAGCCTTCTGAGCTTTGGTCACACGCTGTTGAGCAACCTTCACCTCATTCGATGCCAACTTTATCGAATCGTTACGAGAACGCTCATTCATCTCGTTGACAAGGGCTTCACTAGCCTTCAGCGCAGCCTGTGCAATGCTCTGAGCCATTTTCGGGTCATAAGCACGAACATTGAAAGTCACAATTCCACTGTCAACGTCAAGCTTCGGTTGAGAAACACGAGACCAAAAAACCTCCTTATCCCAAACTGTCGGCTCTTTTGACAATCGAGAAATCAAGTCATGAGAGCTTGAAGAATAATGATCGACTACCTTTAGTTCACGATCCAAAGCATTGAAGAGATCTGGGGACTGAAGATATGCCTCCACAATTCGAGCATTCTGAACAGATGAAGAGGAAGTTTTGAAAATTTGTGACGCAATATCAATGCCGGCACCTTGTTCAACGACATCCTTGACTGCAAACTGCGTTTCCGAAACATACATCGGCGAGGCAATCAGGCCGAAGTATCCGAAAGTCAGCAACGTCGGCAGCGCAACAAAATTGCAGAATTCCTTCTCGAAAACGCTACGACCATGCCACCAATTCTTAAGTTTGGACAGTTTTGGTTCTCCAACTGTGGAAGAACCTACAGTCTCAGACATCCGATTGGCTTCGGGGACATCAATCACCGTTGGCACTTCTTTATTATCCTCGTTTTGCATTGCAAATATCCGTATATTCCTTAATAGCCTGGTTGACATCAGGGTAATAAACCAACTGACCGGCATTGAGCACCGCACCGCAAACACAGTTCTGTTTGACGGCCGCCATGCTGTGAGAAACAAAAATCAGAGTGGAAGTAGCTGCTTTTTCTTTTAAAGCAAGATCCGCCTTTTTTTTGAAAGCAGCGTCACCTACAGAATAAGCTTCGTCAATTAGATAGAAGTCAAATCCAATCGCCATGGACAACCCGAAAGCCAACTTGCTTCGCATACCAGAAGAGTATGTATTGATCGGCATATCCATGTAATCATCAAGCCCTGCAAAATCTTCGACGTAATCGGTAACCTTTCGAATATCTGCGCCGTAAACACGAGATACAAAGCGCAAATTTTCACGCCCGGTCAAAGAGCCGTGAAAACAACCGCTAAACCCTATTGGCCAAGACACACGCGAAGTTCGAATAACTCGTCCGAAATCCGGTTGTTCAGCACCACCAATAATCCGAATCATCGTAGACTTGCCAGCACCGTTTACACCGAGTATGCCTATGCTTTTACCCTCTTCAAAGCGAAGATTGACGTTATCAAGCACCGTATGCCAACCGTTCTTGACACGATAACGTTTGCAGACATTTTGTAATTCGATCATCAATTGTTCCTACAGCTACGAACATAGCGCTCAAGGAATCCCCCCAGAGCGCATACTGTCAAAGTTGTTAAGCCAAAGTAAGTCAGACTGACACCTGGAACAGCATAGGGTGCATGCAAGGCCTCTCTACAAAGCTCAACAGCATGCAAAACAGGATTCCACAATAAACAATCGGCTACTGACTGACTGAAAACAGAAATCGAAAAAAAGACACCGGAAACAAAAAAGAGGATGCGCAAAACCATCGGCACCACCTTTTCTATGGCAGGGACAAAGACAGCGAGTGACGATAGAACCATGCCAAACCCCAATGACTGAAGCGGCACCAAAACTACCAGCGTCAGCAGCAAAGGAAGACTTCCCAACATAAATGGTTCACCCAAAACCAGTGTTCCCGCACAAATAATCATAGCGGTCACCAAAATCTGGGTTGCCGACGTCACCAGAGTTCTGGCAATCATGACATCAAGTTCTGTCACTTGAGGAAAAGTCAGCAAACCTTTATTGCCGCTTACCGCCGTCAAGCAACGACTAATGGTATTTGAAAAGATATTCCAAATACCAAAACCAATTGCAAGGAACATTGCCATCCCCATGCCATGTGGTGCCTGCCCGGCGCCCATGAAATGTCGTACCCCCCAAAAAACACCAATGCCAAAAACACTCTGAATCAACACCCAGAGATAACCAAGCTTGCTGTTGCCATTGATCGTATGGATTTCGCGCAACATCAGTGCTGAAATGACACGCGCCTCGACGATGGCACCGCGACGCAAATCATTCCAGATCGTGGGAGCCTTAGTGCACCAACTCGACATAACGCCACTGCTGATCTTTACCGCGGCAAACGGCTACATAATGACGATCGCTTTCACCCGAAATAGTAAAGCGATAACACTGTTCACCAAGACCATTCACATAGTCTCGATCCTTGGATACTTGCGTTGGTCCATAAGGCGTCTTTTCAACAATTTGAACAGTCCCCATAGGAAGCTGCGCGAGAATTAGAGCAAACTCCTTCACTTCTTTAGACTGTTGCTTATCAACAACAATTTGAGGCGCTGAGACCTCATGTTGCAAACCGCGCGGTGCCTGGCAAGCACTCACCAACAATACCGAGATTGCGGCACAAAGGAATTTTTGGACTCTTTTCATCTATATCTCAACTTGTTTAAAAGAATGAATCTAGCTGTTACAGAAGATTCAATCTTATAAGTATCCACTCTACAGTTCGGCAACACCTAACCCAATACCTAACTTCAGGTTGCTGACGATTCAAAATTCTATGACAGACATCTTCAGGACAACATGCATGCCTTGTCTGCCAATCCCAATATTTTGGATAGAGTATCATAACACCCGCGAACAACTCCTTAAGGGTTAACGCCATATACTCTTGCTTTATCATTACATCATCAGTTAGTTCCCATCCAGCATAGAACGGCCTCCCATACGTCACTACATGCTTCCCTTGCAACAAAGCCTCAAATCCTGACAGGCTGGTTAGTGTATGGACTTCATCCACATACGGCCAATAATCATTAAGTCTTCCCGAACTCAGAATCATATCCGTACACGTTTTCTGAGTTTCTTTGGTAATTTGCCCTCTCTTCATGCCCCTTGCCACATCCGGATGTACCTTATAGACGATAAAAGCATTCGGGCACTTTTTACGCACGGCCTTCAACAACTGTTCATTGGATTGAATCGCTCCCCCGCCTCGCTTGACGGATGCATCCCCATCCACCTGCCCAGGAACCAAGACTATTCTCCTGTTTCGCGGTAATGAACGAAGCTTTTGTACAACTTTAGGATCAGATGGCGTGTTGTACTTGCTTAGCCCATTCTCAACTATCATCTGAATCAACCTGTAGCTTCTATCCAACAAACGAGGCAAATCCGGATGATTTTTAATGTTCATCAAAATTTTTGACAGTTTCGATGGCCTAGCTGGATCATAGTAAATTCCAGTATCGTCCAGTACCAGAGAAAAGGGATCGTTGTACTCAACGCCTAAGCCAACAGAACGCAAAAAACCGTCTTCCATGCGTATGAGCGGAACACCTAATCTTTGGCATTGTTTGACCACGTCATCCGTTGCCTTTCCTGCCCAAATAAGAACAGCCTTCCCTTCCTGAGCAGCCTTTCGGATTCCCGACTCGACATTACTGACGAATTCAATCGTCCCACCGGTAGATGAAGCAAATGCCTTGACATGCGGCCACTTCCAACGACGAAAACCTAGGGCAATGTAGTTCCGACGGTTTTCTTCATTGGCCAGACGCCTTGCAGCCATAATGTCAATCGCCTCGGTTAAAGAAATTCGGGTCCTGGTCACCGGATTCACATACCGGCAAAGCTTGATATAGGCCGCCGCAAATATTTGTTCACGCGACGGACGCCCTCTGCGGCGCGCTGGCACATCGCCGTGATCAACCGTGACCCCCCATCCGGCGTAGAAAGGGACGCCAAAGGTATGCACAACCTTCCCCATCAGCAGAGCCTCAAAGCCCATCTGGGATGTTGCAACATAAACCTCGTCAAATGCCTTTATGAATGAAAGCGGAGCATAACTTTCTGTGATTACGCAAACATCGGGCGGCAGTGTTCCAAAACAGCTTCGCTTTTTTCCACTTAACACATCCGGATGAGTCTTAACAACTACGACCGCATTAGGAACAGCCAAGGCTTCCTTCAACATAGACTGAAATGTCTTTGAGTCCGCCAACCCAAGAGCAATACTTGCATCGCCATCAGTTTGGTCTACGACCAAAATCAGCTTTTGTCCCGGCTTCACGCCTGCCTTGCTATAAAGCTTGACCTTATCTTCCGCTGAAAAGGAAGGGGCATTGTTGTACTTGGAAAGGTCGTAGATCTTAAAGCGCTCAATGGATGCGCGTGCCTCATTCTGAACATCCCATGTCCACCACCCCGTATTGTTGAGCATGTCCTCCAAATCAGAGGGCTCACACGCATCGTAATACACACCGGTGCGGTCTAAAGATAATGAAAGAGGCTGCTCACCTTCGACACCTAGCCTAAGCGAACGAAGGAAGCCATCTTCGAGTGCAAAGTATGGCAAAGAATACTTTTTAGCAAATGCACGAGCTTTATCGGCTGTTTTCTTGTGACCCCAACCGATGACAAGATCCCCAGCCGATGCCTTCGGATGCTCCCACACGCTGTGGAACTTCAGCTCACCATGCTTCTGAATCTCGTCCTCTAAGAAGACTTCGAGATTCTGAATTTTTGTGATTCCGGAGGAAAAAACATGAATCATTATGGTTACACCGAAGATCTTGAGTTATCGTCTTTCGCTCTAGTCTGGCCCATCGGTTCAAATCTCAGCCGACTGAACACCCTCATTCAGTTCAACAAAGAAGCGTTTGAGTATTAAGTCATTATTCTTAAACAAAACCGATTGACGGCTACCATCACAGTTGCAGGTGATCAAAAAATAAGACTGATCCTCATCATTGCAAAGGATCGTCCCATATTCGACCACATACACCTCCGCCTTCATGCCACAGAAACTTTCACTTTTCGGCTTTACAAAAATGGATGACTGAGTCGCAAACGAACGAAGACGATTCGCAATTGGTTTCTCATCATAGGAAAACCAAATCCGATCATTCTGTAAAAATTGACGTTGAATCAATGAAGGAATGAATTTTTCATGGTTCACTTCGAGCATTACTCTGTCTCCTCAAACACAATCTCTGGCAATTGCCCAGCTTTCGTATTTAAGATACTTTTCTCAACCGAAAGTTTCCACAGACAGCTGTTAGCCTCGAGCCGTCATCAAAGCAACTTCTTCACGCGCTTTGGGCAGTTCTTCGCAAACAATATCAATCGCACGGTGGACATGTTCAACATCATGCGCAGCCGAAAGGAAGAACCGAAGACGTGCTGCGCCCTCCTCCACCACCGGATAGATGATGGGCATGACGTTGACCTTGCGAGCGAACATTCGCGAGGCAAGCTTGCCCGCGAGAAGGGAACTGCCAAGCATGAGAGGCACAACTGCATAACCCTCGGCCGAGCCGGTATCAAGGCCCTTGCTCTTGGCATATCGAACAAATTCATGGCTTACCGCTTGAAGCTTGGCAACGCGTTCGGGTTCGGCAAGCATGATCTTGACGGCACGTTCAGAAGCGGCCGCCAGAGCCGGCGACATGCCCACGCTGTAAACAAAGCCGGGAGACGTAAATTTAAGAAGCTCAACCACCTCGCGACAGCCTGCAATGTAGCCGCCACAGCCGCAGCAGGTCTTGGAGAGGGTGCCCATCCACAGATCTACTTCCTTAGGATCAATCCCGAAGTGCTCCGCGGTGCCGCACCCGGTTTTACCTAGGACACCAAGAGAATGAGCCTCATCAAGCATGAGGAAGCATCCCCAGGCCTTCTTCAAACGAACGAGCTCGGGCAGATTCGCCACATTGCCGTCCATTGAGAAGACACCTTCCGTCACGATGAGCGCGCGCTGCGCCTTGGGGCGATGTTCGCGAAGCAGACGTTCCAATGCCTCCATATCGTTGTGCGGAAAGCTGATCCGCTTTGCACCGGACGCCTGAGCACCCATCACGATGGAATTGTGCGACAGGGAATCATGAAAGATCACATCCTGAGCGCCAAACAGCTTGCCGATCGTCGAAACATTTGTCGCATGGCCACTAACATAAGCAATGCAGTCCTCAGCATCGTAAATACTCGCCAATGTTTTCTCGAGCTTTCGATGTGGCGGGCGTTCGCCGGAGACGAGACGAGATGCTGAGGCACTCGTACCCCAGTGCTTCAAAGCATCCACTGCAGCCTCTTCCAAGGCCGGATGACCGTTCAGATCCAGATAGTCATACGTCGAGAAGTTGAGGAACGTTTCGCCGTTGATCTTGGTTTCGGCCTTGGCAATGCCGTCATGACACTGGAAGAAGGGATTGAGAATACCTGCGCGCTCAGCAACGCTTCTCTCCATCTTGATCTGCTTGTAAGCCGGGAACTCCTCAAACTTCGTCATTTTAGGATCGGCGCGCCACTGCACTTCATCAAGCGTACGACCGCTCTTTGCCTCTACCGAAGCACTTCCCGATCGCTTGAGGCGGAAGAGAAGTGCCGAACGATCGCCCTGAGAAAGGCCAAAGATATTCTTATTCCCCTGATTGCTGTCCTCTACTGCCATTTACATTCTTCCCAACTTGATTGTTTAGCGCTTATCCCAGATGCCTTAGGCTGAAGCATCCTTCAAAACTTCCTTCTTCATGTCACCGGACAATTCGACGCCGTGCTGGCTGGCAAGAGTATCGAGTACCTGTTCTTCCTCGCTGGACTTGTTGAGCATCTGCCAGAAACGCTCGGCCATGGTCTGGATCGTAGCGCCGCCCGACAAGGAAACAGCCGGGATCTTGAGGCCGATGCGTTCTTCGAGCGCCACAGCCAATTCAACCACCATCAGCGAATCCATGCCGATGTCGGAAATGGGCTGATGAACATTCAGTTCCTTCACACTGATGCCCATGAGCTTGGCCACTTCCTGCGCGATGAGATCGGCAAGCGTTGCCACGCCTTCTTCAGTAGACTTGCCCGAGAGAAGCTCAGCCATGGACACAGACTGAACGGCACTGTGTCCCATGCGCTTCCAAATCCCCTCAAAGCGGGCTTCACGCACCACGGGGAGCTTCTGAACACGAGACCAGTCGATGGCAAAGAAATGCGACGACGGTTCACGAGAAGAAATGACGGTTTCCATTGCATTGAGAACGTCATCAGAGGCCAAAGCGGGCGTGCCCAGCGTGTTTTCAAGGAGGCGACGAGCCTGCGGATTAGCGAGCAGCATGCCGACGTCGCCAACAGGCCCCCAACCGATCACATAGGCCGGCATGCCCTTGATGCGGAGTTTGTCAGCCAGGGCTTCAAGCGCCATGTTGGCCGCCACATAGTTGGCCTGGCCTGGATTGCCCAGAAGCACGGTGGCGGACGAGAACATCACAAAGAATTCGGGTTTCAGACCGCGAAGCGTCAGATAGTCGGCCAGACGTTCAGCTCCCGTCACCTTCGGACGCCACACCTTGTCGCACGACTCGTTCGTGAGGTTCGCAAAGGCAGCGTCAGCCAGGACGCCCGCAGCGTGAACAACACCGCACACCGGCGGGAGATCCGCCAGAACATCATCCATAGCCTTGAGATAGGTTGCGGTTTCGCCTGCCGTAATGTCAAGGGCCGGCGTCTTAACCGTGACGCCGGTGTCTTCCAGACGCTTCACAAAAGCCTTGGCCTCGTCCGTAGCGGCACCGGAGCGCGACAGAAGAACCAGCGCCTTTGCGCCGCGATTGATAGTGCGTTCGGCCACACGGCAGCCGAGACCACCCAGACCGCCCGTGATGATAACCGTGCCATTTACCGCCACATTGCCGCCGGACGCAATATGAGACGCTTCTGCATTGTTTTCGTACGTCACGACAAGCTTTCCGATGTGGAGCGACTGCTGCATCATCTGGAAGGCTTCCTGGACGCGATCATGTGCGAAGAGCGTCATCGGGAGCGGACGGAAATCGCCGCTCTCGAAGTGCTTGAGCACTTCGACAAAGAGCTCGCCGGCAAGCTTCGGACAGTCGACCAGCATTTGGTCGACGTCAATGCCGAAATAGGAAAGATTGCGACGGAACGGACGCAGGAACATCGGAGAGTCGGCATAGAAGTCGCGCTTGCCGAGTTCGAGGAAACGACCGAAGGGCGCAAGCAAACCAAGAGACTTTTCCGCAGCCGCACCGGCCAAGGAGTTCAGCACCAAATCGACGCCGCGGCCGTTCGTGTCACGACGAATTTCGTCAGCAAACGCGAGAGAACGCGAGTTGTAGATATGGTTCACGCCCAAGCGACGCAGGAGAGCACGCTTCGTTTCCGAACCAGCCGTTGCATACACTTCGAGGCCGAGAAGGTTGGCAATCTGAATGGCAGCCAAACCGGCACCGCCGGCGGCGCCATGAATCAGGATCGATTCGCCGCGGCGTGCTCGGCCAAGATAAGAAATCGCATACCAAGAGGTGAAGAAGACGACCGGGACCGAGGCTGCCTCGGCAAAGTTCAGGCCGGCAGGCATCTTGGCCACAGCTTCGGATTTCGTCGTAATGACGGTGCCGAAACATGCCGGAGCAAAGCCCACAACGGCATCACCGGGCACCACGTGCGTCACATTCGCGCCGACTGCCGTCACGATACCGGAAGCTTCCAAGCCCATGGTAGGACCGGAGAAGCCGTTCTCGAGCGCTTCTTCAGGCAGAAGACCCATCGCCCACATAACGTCGCGGAAGTTGAGACCGGTCGCCTTGACGGAGATGCGAACCTCATCAGCCCCAAGCTCAGCATCGTCGGCAACAGGCACGTCCTTCCAATACAAATTGTCGAGCCTGCCCGGCATGTCAAATGCCAGAACCTTGGCCGTATGTTCGGCAGAAGCACCTGAGACGCACATTTCCTGCGGCATTCTCTGAGACACGAAGCGGCGATAGCGCACGCCATCGGCAATCAAACCTTCAACATCATCGGGCTTCACATTGAGAAGCATGTCCGCTGCGCGTGCAAGCGTCGCTTCCTTCATATCCTGAAGGCTCAGCGTACCGACGCGAACAGCCTGACATTCGTTGGCGAAAACGCGGGTCATGCCGACGAGCGCCGCTCCCTTGATCGAGGAGGCTTCGTTGAATTCAGGCAAAGCTGCGGTCAGCGAAACCAACTCAACGCCCTCTGCAAGAGCGCCCTTGGCGGCCGCAGCCTGCAAGCCCTGCATCAGGGCAAAGGTGTCATGCGGGAAGGCAGCACCCTCTTGCACGCGAAGTTCGTCATCAAGATCCAGGAGCGAAACAACACGCTCACCCTGAGCAAGCTTTTCACTCAATCCGGTCCAGTAATCGGCATCTCTGGCACGGTCATCGGCAACCACCGTCACTACGAACGGGATCTCGGAGGAATCATCCTTGTGCAGACAAGCGGCTACAGCCGTTTCGAGTGCATTGACCATCATCGCCGTTGCGCTGTCAGCTTCATAGTGCTTGACAACAACATGAACCGGGATCGAAACACGCTCTTCGGTCTTTTGAACAACAGCGGTGGTCTTGACGCCGGCGATCAGCATGCGCGGGGCAAGTGCAAGAGCATCCTCGTCGATACGGCAGGCCTTGAAGCCCGCACGCTCGAGAGCCTCGAGCCAGGCATCGGCAGAGGCCAAGCGGCAGACGCCGCCGGTCTCGCCGTTGAGCCACCAATTTTCGTCGGCACCTTCAAGAAGGTTGATGCTCGCATGCGGCATCGTTTCAACAAGCGCCACAACACCGTTCGTCAGAAGAGAATCGGAGACGCTCTTAAGAACGGCAGGCACATTTTCATTGAATGCCAAACCATCGGGCAGGAGAGCCACGTCGTAGGACGCGGACTTGTCTGCACGGAGCCAGGCGTCGAGCGTCATAACATCAACGCCGACTTCATTTTCGAACACGGCCTTGACGCGATCGGCCGCAACTTCGTTGCCGATCACGAACGTGCACTGAGCAGCTTCGCAGAGGCTTGCACGGAGTTCCGTATAGAAGCTGCCGCCGGTTTCGCCGACCACGAGCACGCGCAGACGCGCCTTGGGCTCGCGGACCTTGGCCAGACCGTCAAGGCCTTCCATCCAGCGACGGAGCGCAGACGTCAGAAGCGCACGCTGAGGCATGTGCGAGAAAAGCGTCTTGAGCGCACCCTTGCGTTCCGGCAGGAGTTCGTCAAGCTTAACCGTCCCGGTCAGGAGATCCGGAATACGGCATCCGACGGTATCGAGCGCAGTCAAAAGCGGCCAGCACGTCGGTTCGGACGAAAGCAAGGTGCGATAGATCACATCGGACGTCGGGCAATCGGCCGTGCCCGGCACCATGATCATGCCATCGCTGTTCTGAGCCAGACCGTTTGAGACGAGCAGATCCGTCATGAAGGCGCGCCAATTGTCGAGCGTCTCCAGTGCAAAGCTTTCGGAGAAGAGGAGTTCTTCCGGAAGCCACGTGTCATATTCACGAACGGCTTCACGGACATAGGCGAGCACGAGCCAATGGAGCAACTCTTCGGTTTCAGCCGCCTTGTCGGCCGACCATTCGTAGCCGCGAGCAGCTTCAACCACCATGCCGGAGAGCGTCTTAACATCATCATCGCCGGCAAGGGCCTTGCGATCAGAGGGACACTTGAACCAATGTTCGGCATAGAAGGCCGGATCGATATGCTTCGACTTGTGATGCACGCGCAGGAATCGAACGTCCTCAAAGCGTGCGAGCGGCTCGCCATCGGCATTGCGAAGAAGAATCTGGGTCTTGGCAGAACGCTCCGTGACCTGAATGAGATGAATTTCAGCCCAGGCCGGGGTGCCCTGAGACCAAACCACCGTACGGCCGAACCAGCTCGGCAGATAGGACGGCTTGGCATCATTGAATTGATGGCGAAGACGTTCGGCGAGGACAAAGAAGAGACCCTGAAGCGCGCCGTCAACCAAGGCGGGCGAAAGAATCATGCCGCGGTCTGCAGCGCCGTCGCGAGAGGCAAGCTCAACGAGAACGTCGGAAGCGATGCCGTCTTCACCGGCAAAAGTCCAGGCGGACTGAATGGGCTTGAAGGCACCCTTGTACGTAAGGCCGATCTCAGCCAGCGCCTGATAGAATGCTTCTACATCGCAACCACAGCCTTCCTTTTCAACACGAGCCGTCCACGGCTCGTCCTGGGGCTTGGCAGCGTCGGACGCGATGCAGCGTCCTGCCAGATGCAGGAGCGGCTCTTCAGCCGAAAGCTGATCGCGCGAGGTGAGCGTAAGCAAGCCAGCAGGAGACACGCGAGTCTGAACAATCTTTGCGGATTCTTCGGACAAGGCCATCGGACGAAGAATGGCCATATTGTCAAGCTCGACGGTCTGAACGTTCTTCATCGAAAGTCGCGCGGACTCGATGGCCATTTCCAAATAGCCTGCGGCCGGAAAGAGAACCGTTTCATCGATTTCATGACCGGCAAGCCACGGCGTGAGCTGCAGATCAACCGTCTGCTCCCACAGATGTTCGGCATGCGGTACCGGATAGCCGAGAAGCGGATGGACGGGCTTGTTATCGAAGAGCTTCCACGATTCCGTCGTAGAAGTTGCCCAAACCGTCTTCTTGTTCCAGGGATAGCGCGGAAGCGTGCGGTCACGCACGGCTTCGGGCCAGGCATCGGTCGAAATCGCCAGTGCCATCACGTCTGCGAATTGACGACGCACGCCGGCCCAGTCGCCGGATAGATGCATCAGGCGACCGATCTTGACATCGGCCTGATGCTTTTGCGCCGTCGCGCGAATGTAGCCGCCCAGAATGGCGTGCGGACCCACTTCAATGAATCGCGTGAAACCTTCGTCAATCAGCGTGTCAATGGCCGCTTCAAAGCGCACCGGCATGCGCACATTGCGCCACCAGTAGTCGGCCTTGAGCATTTCACCGGACGTCACTTCTCCGGTGACACTCGAAACAAAGCGGATGTCTTCGGTAGCGACAGGCTGAAGGTCGGCAAGCGTTGCAAGCACTTCGCTTTCCAACGGCTCCATGCGGGAGCTGTGGAAGGCATATGCAAGCGGCAGACGCTTGAAGAAGCCGCCCGCTTCCTTGACGAGGGGCTTCAGAGCATCGATCTCGTCGGCATCACCCGAAAGAGTAAAGTTGTCGGGCGCATTCCAGCCTGCGATTTCAACACCGTGCTTGTCGGCGAGAAGCTCCATGAGCTTCTCCTGAGAACACTTGGCAGCGGCCATCGTGCCGGAGCCATGCATCTTGCCCTGCAGAGCGGAACGCTCATAGATAACCTTGGCCGCATCGGCCAGAGACAGTGCTCCGGAAGCCCAAGCGGCCGCCACTTCGCCCACGCTGTGGCCGGCAACGGCTTCGGCTTCGACGCCCTTCTCACGAAGAAGAACGGTGAGACCGACCTGAATGGCAAAGAGAAGCGGCTGAGCCACTTCAGTCTTATCGAGCGCCCAAGCGTCTGCAGACTGCGTCATGTAGGCGCGGATGGACCAGCCGGAAAGCGGGCTGAAGGCCTCGTCAATCTCGTCAATGACTTCACCGAAGCAAAGAGAATTAGCAAGAAGCTCCGCCCCCATGCCAGCCCACTGGCTACCGTTGCCGGAATAGACGAATGCAGTCTTTCCCTGGCGAGGATTGGAAATATGTTCAACCGCGGCAGGAAGATCGTCGCGAAGAGCCCCATGCTCAGCAAAATAAGCCAAAGAAGCCAGTACTTCTTCCAACGTAGATGCATTGACCAGAAGAATGTACGGAAGGCGCTCGCGCTGATGAGCGCTCGCACAAGCCGTGCGATTGAAGAACGCGGCATCCTTGCCCTGAAGGCGGTCGCAATAAATGCGCGACAAAGCCTGCAGGCTTTCCATGCTTCGGGCGGAAATCATGAGAGGCAGAATGGCCCCGTCGGCAAACTCGGGCTCTGCATCCACAATGGCCGGCTTTTCTTCAAGCAGGACATGCGCATTTGTGCCGCCGAAGCCGAACGAATTCACGCAGGCAAGCACGCCCTTGCCGCCCTCCGCCTTCGGGAGCGGTTCGTTTTGGATCGGGACGCGAATGCCCAGGCCCTTGAAGTCGATCTTGGGATTGGGATTCTTCAGCTGAATGTTGGCCGGGATCTCGCGATGTTCGAAAACATTGAGCACTTTGGCCAGACCGGCCATGCCAGAACCCGTTTCCAAATGGCCGAGGTTGCCCTTCACGGAACCGACGGGAAGCGGTGCTTCGCCAGGATTGTGGTGACCGAGAACTTCGCCAATGCTCTTCGTTTCAATCGGGTCGCCCGCTGCGGTGCCCGTACCATGGGCTTCGACGTAGGCAATACGAGAGCGATCGATACGCTCATCTTCATAGATCGATTCCAGCAGAGCCTTCTGCGCCGCACCATTCGGGAGCGCAATACCGCTCGTACGTCCGTCGGAATTGACGCCCGTCGCACGAATGACGGCGTGAATGGCGTCATGATCGCGAATGGCAGCCTCAAGAGGCTTGATGAGGATGACCGCGCCGCCTTCAGAACGGACATAGCCGTTTCCGGACTCATCGAAGACCTTGCATCGACCGTCCGCAGACAGCATGTGCGCCTTGGAAAAGCCCACGAACGACAAGGGCGAGAGCAGAACATTGACGCCGCCCACCAAAGCCATCGGAAGATTTTCAGCCTCCATGGCGCGGCAGGCCTCATGAAGCGCGACAAGACTCGACGAGCAGGCCGTATCGATGGTCATGCTCGGACCGTGCAGATCGAAGAAATACGAAAGGCGATTGGCAATGATCGAGAGCGACGTGCCGGTCATGGCATACGGACCGGTCATGCTCGGATCGTCGGCATGAATGATGCCCATGTCGGTCGAAGCTGCACCGACATAAACGGCCGTCTTACTGCCTGCTGCTTCCGAAGGAGCAATGCCCGCATCTTCAAAGGCCTCCCAAGCCATTTCGAGCATCATGCGCTGCTGAGGGTCAAGCGCCTCGGCTTCCTTGGGACTCATGCCGAAAAAGGCGGCGTCAAACTTCTTGACGTCGCCTACAATGCCTGCACTGACGGAACAGGTGCGCCCGGAGGCCTTGCGATCAGGATGCCAGTACCGTGCCAGATCAAAGCGCTCGCCCGGCACGGATGTCACAACATCCTTGCCGCCGGACAGCACATTCCACAAACCTTCAAGCGAGCTTACGCCGCCCGGGAAACGGCAACCAATGCCAACAATCGCAAAACCCTTTTCGTAAACCATTCCCATTCCCTTCTGCACATTGACACCTGTTCGCAGGCATTTCATCCTGCACTGAAAGACTGTTGATGCCAAACATGCATACTCTATCTGCTTGGGTTTGTTGTTCGATATCAAGCAACAAACCCAAACAGACTTCCACTCAGAATTGATGCAACCAAGACTCTAAAGAAAAAAGAAACCCTCCGTGAACAATGTTACAGAGGGTTTCTTTATTAATCAGGAGACTTTTTCAATCATCCCGATTGTTCCTCATGCGGATTCAATGATGAACGCGATTAGAAGCGGTGCGTCAGACCGGTGTAGGCCTGGCCGATAAACGTCTTACGATCGCTCTCATTGTCATTCCATTCATCAATCTTGGCCTGAGCAACACCGCCGCCGAGATAAACTTCGGTGCGCTTGCTGAGAGCATAGACATAGCGAGCGGAAGCGCCGATGTAGGAAACATCATTATCTTTCTGAGGACCGGTTCCACCCTCATTCTTAATGCCTTCAAGCTTGCCGTCAACGTAGTAGACGGCTGCCGTAAGGGTACCGGCCATCACCGGAACCTGGGTGCCGACATGGAGACCGTAGCCCTTCAGGCCCTTGGCAGAAGATCTACGGGCATCGGTCTTGAATTCAGTCGTAATGTCGAAGCCGGCAGCTGCGCTAGCACCTTCGAAGTACTGAGCCAAGACAAAGGTCTTGGCAAAGCCGCAGTCATAATTGCCGCCGAGGTAAATAGTCTGGGCATCCTTGCGAACAACCTTACGATAGTCAGCGCTACGGTTCGTATATTCGTAAGCGCCGACCACATTGAAAGCACCGAATTCACCCGTAGCAGCAGCGGCGAAGACCTGATCGTTCAGAGAAGACTTGTCGCCTTCCTGACCATCCTGATTGAAGGAGTACTGGAACGTGCCCTGCACACCGGCAAACTTCGGGGTCTGGTAGGTAACCATGTTGTCGGCACGGCCGGAGGTCACAAAACCGAAGACCTCGTTGTCGCCGCCGTCAAAAGCGTCGCCGAACAGGTAGACGATGTCATACGTACCGGCGCTGGAACCAACGGCACCCATGCGGCCCATGGAGAGCGTACCGAAGTCGGAGTAGACGGAAAGAGAAGCTTCACGGTCGAAGAGACGACCGGCCGTCTTGAACGTGCCATCATCCGCCTTGAAGCCGTTTTCGAGCTTGAAGCCAATCTTCAGGCCATTGCCGAGATCTTCCGTACCCTTGAGGCCGAAGCGGCTGACGGCGTTGATGCCGCTGTTAAGAGCGAGCTTGTTCACTTCGAAATCGGTAGCCGGATTACCATCAGCGACGTCGTTGTACGTGTACATCAGACCAGTGTCGACAACACCGTACATCGTAACCTGAGAAGCCATGGCAGCGCCGGCAAAAGCGCCGAGAACGGCGACAGCAGTGAGAGATTTCTTAAACATAATTTTTCCCTGTTTTAAAAACATTCCCGACATGAATAAGCTGGGTCAATATCAAAGGAACGATACGCTCAGAGTACGGTCATCACAGCGAGCTTAAGTATTCCGCGATCCCCGTACTCTTTCGTGCATCCTATCAAAGAGGCCCTGAAATACCTATAAATTCGCCATTTATTCCATAAACAGCGTTGCCATCTGACAACACTCAGGCATCAACCACTCGTATGGTTTTCTTTTCACATCTAAAGACCTAGGGGTTTACCCCTACTCGTCAGCACCTATATTTCACCTGTTCCAGACTCGTCATTCCTTATCCATCCACAAGCCGCCCAACTGCTCCGGCTTCAGTCCTGTCTTCTCTGCAACATCCAGATTCCTCGTCGATTTCAACCCATCCAGAGCCGTGAGATTCCACATCAACCACGCCGTATCGGAAGGTATTTCACGAGTCTTCTTTCGTAGAATCTCAAGTCCAGGCAAATGATCGCCGTACATGAGAACAGACAATGGTTCCCCCTCTTCCTGAGCCTTGACGATTCTGGCTACCCCTTTGTCCAGATGCGCAAGATGAACTTCATAACGTTCAACTTCTGTCAGCGAAGCGGCTCCGTCAAACTTCGAAGGATCCCACGGGCCATGAGCTTCTATGGTTATGATGAACAAAAAGGTCGGCACATCAGATTCACGCAGATAGTCGACAGCCCATTGGAGAAGAGCGGAATCACTCACATAGTGTCCGCACAGAGCATCCTTCGCCACCATCTGAGGCCAGCCTTCTTTTAAATCGGTTAAATCGATAAACTCGTCAAAGCCAAGATTTTTCATCACCTTGTCGCGATCGAAGAATCGAGCATCGTTGGGATGGCAGACAACCGTTCGGTAACCCTTCGCCTTCATCTTCCACGCCAGACTGTCCATGGGGATCATCGCCGCGAGACGGTAGGGATCGAACCCATAAGTTTCCAATTCTCTTGGCGCAAGCCCTGTCAAGACGGCAAATTCGGATCTCATCGTGTATGCACCGCGCCAGTCGAGACTCAGCCTGCCGCTTTTCCCCACGGACATCAGACGATCAATCATCGGGGTTTGACTCGGCCTGTCAAGCAAGCGATGAAGAGGCACAAAGGATTCCGCCTGAATCAACAAGCGGTGTTCTGTCGGGTTGCCGGAATTCGATTCCGTGGATCCGTCACTGTGCTTCCGAAAACGAAGGCGAAGCCGGTAGCGGCATTGCCCGTGATGAAGAACATGCAAAAGAGCCGCGCCCAGCGGAGTGTATCTTCCGGCATCAACCTGCGCATCAAAGCTCAAGGGATGCCGACCGAGAAAGCGAATAATTCCAACCGAAGGTCTCCTTAAAAGGAGTGCAATCAAGCCGCAAATCAAAAGTATCGCGAGTACTCCGCTCATGCGCTCCCCGAGCGTCAACACGTCGATCGGCTTTTCGAGCGTTAAGCACCACCCCAATCCCGCACAGCCAACAATCAACAGCGGCCAAACCCATTTCGGGGCATATCCGAAATAAAGACGCGGATAACGAAGCGCATGTCCGGCAAGAAAGATGTCAGAAAAAACAAGCACCTCACTCAGAATGGCAACCTTCAGTCGATTTCCCGCCCAAAGAAGAAGAATCAGCACCAGTCCGATTGCGATCGTTGTCAGAAATCTGTCCGTCAACAGCAGAATCAAGGAGAAAATGCCCAGCACCAGTCCTGCGCACAGAACATCCCCTACCCAAAGGCCCTTGCCAAAACTGTTCGAATAAGACGTTCTCGGCGTAGCTTCACGGTTTGCCGCAATCAAACAACCGCTTAACGCGATCAAGGCCAAAGCATAGGATATGAAACTTTGCATCTGTGCTTACTCAAGACGTCACCTGCGGCTTGTCTTGCTTTCGTGATCCGGTTGAACCGTAAAGAAAAAGCCCTTCAAGAAGAGCGGCTGCAGCCATTCCGGCAATAGATTCAGAAGTGATATGCCGATGGCCAGAATCTTCGGGAAGGCATATTCGGACTTGCCCGCCTCAATGGCGCGCTTCATTTTTCTAGCTCCCTCCTCCGCAGTCATCAGCCACGGCTTCGCACCCTGATAACGCCTGCTCATGTCGGATTCGATAAAGCCGGGAAACAGAACCGTTACGCCGATATTCTTACCTAACGTCAGTCGACGCAATGCCTCGGCATACACACGAAGCGTTGCCTTGGACGCAGAATAGCCGGGCGACCCGGGCATCCCGGTCAATGCGGCCAGCGATGCCACCAAAGCAATCTGCACACGCTCCCCGGCCACGCCCCTAGGACAAGACTTCATCAGTTCTCGCACAAATGCATTGCACGCAAGCACATTGCCGACCGCATTCACGGAAAGCTCACGCTCCAAGTCTGTCATGGCTTCCGGCAGATAGTACGCAACAGCACCATCACGACCGAGCGCAGGTTCCACTGAAGCAGAGACACCGGCTGCCAGAATCACGCGCGTGGCGTTCAAACTTACCGCCTTTTGGCACCAGCGAACGACGGCTTCAGTATCGCGCATGTCAAAGGCGTCAATCTCAACCGTCGCCCCCATCCTTTCCAACAACCGCTTCTGATCAGTCAATACATCCAAACGCCGGCCGGCCAGCAGCAGACGTGAGTCCTCACCCGCATAGACGCGGGCAAGTGCTTGTCCGATTCCACCGGTTGCGCCGGCAATGGCTACCGTCTTCACTGCACGTTCCTTGCGTCGTCGGCCAGCTGCTTGACCCACAATTCTCCGGCCTTCGGATGACGAGCCTTCAGTGCCGAAGCCGTCGGGATTTCTCCCTTAAGGACGAAGTTCTGATGTTCATAAAAACGACGGGCTCGTTCGTTGTCCGCCCAGCAATGAAGCGCAAGACTGCTACACCCCACGCCGCGCGCCATGTCTTCGGCAAGCTTGATCAACAGCTGTGCCAGCCCCTGACCGCGAAACGCTTCGTTCACCCAGAGAGTATTGATCCAATACGCATTATCTGCCTTGGCCTCTAGCAACGGACGCATTTCGTTGACCTTCGTCTCTCCCAAAAAGCCCAACATGATGTCGGAAACCTTCTGAAGCTTGGAGTCATAGGCAAAAAGCAGGCCGGCCAGTTCGCCGCCGACATTGACCAGAAGGATGTTTTTGAGATCGAGATTTCCGCTTCCTCTGGCAAGGATCATCTCAAGAATGGATTGAGGCTTCATCCCGGGAAAAACGCCTCCCAAAAGATGATCAATCACCCCTTCCGAAACTTCGGTGATGATCCCGGCAACCGTAGAAGCATCATCAGGCGTTGCAATGCGAAAATCGATGTCTGCTGCGACCATGAAAACTAAATTCCCTTCTCTCAAGAATTCGAAAATTGCAGTTCGTGTCTTGTTTTGACTTAGATGCCGAACTTGCGATATTTGGAAAATTCATCACGCGAGCGCATGACAATCTGACGATGCTTCGGCTGGAGGTGTACATGAGAATCCTCAAATCTGCGCACCGAATCCGCAACAGCCAGACTGATGCCCTGAGCTGAGTAGAAATTACCGTGAACAAGAGCCTGCGCATTCAAGATGCGCTTGAAAGCGCGATAGAGCGGCTGATTGGGAGCCTTTGGCGCACACCAGAACACATCGAGCGGCGTCGTCGGAAGGCTTTGCGTCAATCCCTCAATGTTGTAGATGGATCTGCCCATGCAGTAGACGGGCTTGTCCTGATCAAGTGCCATAAGACCGACCGTGCTGTTGATCAGCACGACGCCGCGGCTCCCGGCAATCATGTCGGGCGTCGATCCGTCTTCCACATATGTCACACGATCGTAAATGCCAAGTTCTTCCGCAAACCCCTTGATGAACTCGCCGTAATTGATCAGCCCATTGTCAAGCGGGTGATTCTTGATCAACAGCCTCGTCTTGGGATGAGCATGAAGGGCAAATGAAGTCAAGACATCGGCAATGGCCTCCTGCACGCGCACATAGGGCGAATAAAGCTGCACCTGGCTGTCTGAAACCAGCTGCAGCGGATAGAAGAAGTACGGATCGTCAGACTTCTGAAAGTCTGCCCAGCGCTCCATCGAGCGCTCCTGACGCGACTTTCTCTTCAAATAGCGTGGAAGAATGCCCAGCAGTTCGAAGAAGATGTTGGTCGGACGATGGGTGCGATAGTTGTGAAACTTCGGCCAGAAGCAAACGTTGCCCACATGATGAAGGATGGCCTTGACAACCTTGTCGTGAATGTCGTTTTCGACAACGATCGCCTTGGGATCGGGCAGACCAACCGCCATCTCGCGAATATCCTGCGGATTAACGGGCAACGACGACCTTCCGTTGACGCCGTTTTCCTCCAGAGTCGAAAAGCCTGCACGCAGGTAGCCTTCTTCAAAAACCCAAACACGAATGCCGCGAGCATGCGCAAGACGCACGGCCTCCCAGTGCAGAGGTCGCCAGTCACCATACAGGCAGATGTCTGTCACGCCCTCTTCCCGATAATAGCGGCCGATCCATTCCGGCCACTCATAAAGCGTCCCCGTGTAATTGAGCGCCTTTCGGTTCAATCCCCACAGCATCAGATCGCCGCCGCAGAAATTGACCTTATCCACACGAGCCCCTTCCTTCACCAGAGCTTTAGACAAATGCCTGAAAAAATGACTTTGAGGTCCCTGAAGAAGTAAAAAGTAGCGCCCCGACAAGGGAGCTTGTAAGGACTCTTGAGCAGAATTTGACATATCGGGAATAAACGCCGGCAACCTTGCCGAAAACAGACAACTGCAGGGATTCGCACTCAGTACCGAGTTGTTCGAATCTTTGCGAATTACTTGGCATCGTAACAAAGCGTGGGGTGTTGTAGATTTTTGTGTCTAGCGCGGGTTTACGGTTGAGCTTGTTGGCTCGCTAACAGGGGTATTTAACCCCAGGTACTTCGGGGCTGTCAAGCCCCAATTTTTCTATCAGTGGTAATGCGATGATTCAGGGTACGACGGCGGCATGGGAGGGCTGCATAGCCGCCCCCATGGGGGCGGCTATGCAGCGGCGCGCCGCTACCGGAAAAATCGCAGTTTCGTCTCCTTAAGTTGTAACACTGCAACTGCTATGCTGAAACACTGTTTCAGTACTCCGCGGCAATTAAGCCTGCCCAGCGGCAAATCGCTCACCGTACATGGCTGCAAACACCGGCATGGCTTCACTCCAAGCACGAACAGGCAGCTTCCATTTTTCCATAATGCGCTGAAGTGCCAGGTAAATCAGCTTCTTGGCGGATTCTTCATGCGGAAACATGGTTCGAGTTTTGATTACCTTCCGAACGCCACGGTTGAGAGCCTCAATACTGTTGGTCGTATACAACAACTTCCGAATCGACCGGGGAAAGTTGAAGAAGGGTATCACCTGTGCCCAGGCAGAGCGCCAACTCTGCGCTACATACGGGTAACGTTTGCCCATAGGGCTATTTTCAAAGGCCACCAAGGCCGCCAACGCTTCTTCGGGGGTATTGGCCTGGTAAATGGGCTTTAAGCCGGCCATTACAGCCTTTCGATCCTTGTGGCTGACGAAGGCTGTAGAGGCACGGATGAGATGGACAATGCAGGTTTGATGTTGCGCCTGGGGAAATACGGCTTCAATGGC
>OIWQ01001523.1_pt1 | contig 27217 bp, 17 predicted proteins | sample 1587571 | NCBI WGS metagenome assembly OIWQ01 (sample SAMEA3888910, study PRJEB22519) | human gut metagenome | biome: human gut; feature: human-associated habitat; material: faeces | place: Denmark | collected 2010 | reverse complement strand
ACTGACGGATGAAGTCTTAAGCCACCCTTGTAAGGTCCGATAGTACTGTCGAACTGAACACGGAAGCCACGGTTAACCTGAACCTTGCCGTTGTCATCAACCCAAGGTACTCTAAACATAATAACTCTTTCAGGCTCTGTAATTCTTTCGAGAATACCATTCTCTTCATACTTTGGATTCTGCTCGAAAACGGGCTCAAGTGAAGTAAGAACTTCGGTAGCAGCCTGAATAAACTCAGGCTCATTTGCGTTTTTTGCTTTCAGCTTTTCAAGCTGTTCACTTACATATGACATAAGTAAGTCCTCCTTAATAAAATTCGCATAAATTATACGGAAAAAATTCCGATTATGCTGTAGCACAGTAAAGCACTACAATCAACATATTAATAATACTATACTTTTAACGATTTTGCAATATCTTTTGTGAGTTTCTTGCAAATTTTTTTAAAATTATTGAAAAAACAGCCGATTTCATTCCTTTTCTGCAATTAATTTTACAAATCTCCCAAGTTTAGTTGCATTTTCGTACATTTTACGGGCTGAATTTTATGAAAATGTATTCATGAATCCAAGAATTTCATTTGCATTACAATATTTTGTATAATTCATATTTGATTTAACAATTAAAATTCCGGAGCGTTTAAGTATTAGCTCCTCTTGCTTCCGTTCGTACTCTTCGCACCTGCGCCGGGTACGCTCCAGCAACTCTACAAGTTCTTTCTTATTCAATCCTACTGTCAGCGTGCTGTCGTCCCGCTGGCCACCCCTTCGTTTTTCTTTAGGTATTTTCATGCGCTTAAATCGCAAACACTCTTAAAACGGTTCGCCGTCCGTTGAGGGGTTCGCCGTGCTTTCATAGTCCGCAATCCGTGTAATACTTTCGTTGTGCCGGAAAATCACGCACCCTGTCGCCCCCTCCCGGTTCTTGGCGATATGCAGCAGCCCGACGCCCTCGGCCGCAGCCCGGGCCAAAGCCTCGTCGCGGTCGGCGTCGAACGCTTCGTCGTAAAGGTGTGAATGGGTATCGATCAGTTTCATAGTTTCATATATCGGTTTCCGGGCAACTGCCGCACGGCGCCGGCCAGTTCCAGCCCCACGAGCAGCGTCGCCAGTTCGCCGGGATTCAGTCCGCTGAGCTCCCCGAGCGTCTCGACCGACAACGGGTCGTCGGTGCGGAAACACCCCAGCAGCCCCGCTTCGTCGGGTGTGAGCTCCGGCGTCGGCGGCTTCGTCCGCAGCGTCGCGGGATTCTCCCCGAGGTCCCACATCAGTTCGCGGACCACATCTTCGGCCGTCAGCACCAGCTGCGCCTTGCGGTTGCGGATCAGGTGGTTCGTGCCGGCTGATGCCCGGTCGGTGATACGTCCCGGCACGGCCATCACCGTCCTGTCGTAGGCATCGGCGCAGTGGGCCGTGAAGAGCGAACCGCCCGTGTCGGGCGATTCGACGACGATGCATCCGGCACTGAGCCCCGCGATGATGCGGTTGCGGGCGAGGTAAAAATTGCCGTTCTGCTTCGACTGCGAGTGCAGTTCCGTGATCAGTGCACCTCCGTGGGCGAGGATGTCGCGCGCCACGTCCGTATGCTGTGCAGGCGTAACGCCGGGCAGCGGGTTAGCCAGCACCGCGACGGTCGGAATCCCGGCCGCAAGCGCTGCGCGGTGTGCCGCGACGTCGATGCCGAAAGCCAGTCCGCTCACGATCGAGAGCCCCGGGACCCATTCCGCGAGACCGCTGACCAGCCGGTTGCAGACTGTCTGTCCATAGGGCGTCGCCTCGCGCGTGCCCACGACCGAGATGCAGCGGGCCGAAAGTGCCCCGATGCTGCCCCGGACATAGATCACATGGGGATAGTCGGGAATTTCGCGCAGCAGCGGCGGGTATTCCGCGTCGGTCGAAGCAATGGCCGTGATGCCGTTGCGGCGGCAGTGGTCGAGCTCTTTTTCAGCCGCCGAAAACCCTTTCCGACGGAGGATTTGCTGTGCCGCTTCGGGCCGCAGTTCCGCATCGTCGGTCAGTTCGCGGGACGTGGCTGCGAAGATGCTCCGCGCATCGCCGAACTGCTCCAGCAGGTGTACGGCGCCTTTAATGCCGATACCCGGAGTCATCTGAAGGGCAATATCCTCAATGGTCATACCGCGAAAAAGGGATTGTTTTTGAAAAGTAAAGTTAACGATTTTTAACGAATAACGTAAATTTATTTACGAAATGGCGTAAAGTTGGGTGGAAGTTTTGCAAAAATTGGAAATGTTTGTATATTTGCACTCCCGATGCGTCTGAGAAGGCCTCGAATGGTTTCGGGTCAGGGAAGATGGATTTGTTGGGTAAAATGGTCTGATGGCCGAGTGGCTAGGCAAAGGTCTGCAAAACCTTGTACAGCGGTTCGAATCCGCTTCAGACCTCAAAGAGGGCTTCTAATCAGCTAATTTACAGCGATTAAGAAGCCCTCTTTCATTCACAGGGGCGCAAATAGGGGCGCAGCTTCTAAAATCTTTATATTGTTTCGCATACGCATCTGGAGATGTGCGTTGCCTTCAAGGTCGGGATTGTGCTTCGGGTCCTTGATAGCGCAACTGTTCTCATAATCCCAATGCTTCGGGAGTATCTTGTAATCTGCCGGTAAAGTTACACCTTCTTCCTTTTTTTCGATCGCCTTGCGTTAAATGCTAACTTTAGTATGTAGCGTCGTTTGAATACTATAGGTAGCTTTGTGAAAATAAAATTTAATTCAATGACTTCAAAACCAGATATATTAAAGGTATTTGGAAATCGCATAAGACAACTTAGGTTGGAACTGCGCTTATCCCAAGAAGAACTTGCGGAAAAAGCAGGGGTACATAGAACCTATATCGGAATGATCGAGAGGGCAGAAAAAAATATTACTCTATGTAATATAGAGAAGATTGCATCTGCACTGAACATTAGATTAACTGATTTATTTGACCCTGGAATATTTGAATAAAATGAGACAACGTTGCGAAAACCATGTTGCTAACGAAAGATTTAACTTAAATTCTGTATACGATGATATATTTGTACAGAAGTTAGTTAATATACAGCCGTTTAACCGTCTTACTGCATTATTAATCGGGCTTGTCGGCCATCGAGATAGTGCAAAAATTATAAAATCGCTATTGCGATTTTCTTTTTTTATTGAACCGGTCAAAAAACCGGCAATTGAAACCACTAAATTTGCTGTTCGATGGTCAGAGGAATTTAATGGCGACCCCCGATTTTCCTCATATGAAGAATGTCTTTTAATATTTGAGACTTTTTTTACACGTTTAATAGGAGAACTTGCTTCTGGTGATAATAAACGGCTCATTAAGTTGATGGTAAACAATACAAGTATTGCTTATGAAATACCAATCGACTATATCTCACGAAGTTCTAATCCCATTCATTCAGTTAATAATATCGCCTGGAACTTTGGGGAATTACATATGTCTGTAGTTAAACTCAGAGCATTTTTAACGGATGCGAGTAAACACAATTATGCTTCTTTTTTCAGGGGTGTTTACACAAAGATCAAAACAAAAACCTACCTAACCGATCGAGTGCTAACAGGAGAACATAAAACTAATCGAGAAAAGAGATGGGAGTGTCATCCAGATTCAGTGCATTTTGCGCTTAGAAAAACCGCTTGGGATATCGAACTTAAATTAATAACGCAAGTATGCCATTTTGACGGTTTCCCACAAGACCTGAAGCAAACGATGATTGATAATGAAATATTGGGTTTCGATGATGTAGTGATGAAATGCCCCATAACATTAGAACCACTATCTTTTGCCCAATTGAAAGAGGAGGTGGAGGACACGACGCATGGTAGGTCTAATTTTCAAGTAGGGCATATGAATCCTCTAAAATCCGAGGCCGAAGATGGTATTTCAGGTCATACGGCTCAAAATATAAGCTGGATATCAGAGCAAGGTAACAGAATACAAGGCAGTAACTCTGTCGGATTTATTCGAGAGTTTATAGTTAAGATATACAATAATTATCTTGCCGCAGGTTATGTAGGACATTAACTTTCAACTACATCAACGCAGGCTTTTCTTGCCAATTCTCTTGCCTCAATTCTGTCGAGTATAACCTTTTCTACCGTTATCGCTATCTGCTCTTTTTTAGCGCGATCCTTAGGAATAGGCAGTAATAATTCATGGATCCTCGTACCCAAGGAGTCTATTATATCTTGTGTAAATCGTTTAGATTTAATTTGCTCGTTTACAGGCTTGGAGCTCAGAATCGCCAACAAAAGGAAAGGTGATATTATCTCTGGTTTGAGCACCCTTATTTTGTACAGATGACTCTGGTATATTATTTTTGTGTCATATTCAGTAGCTATGGCGCAAGTTCCGATCAGGTAAGTCCCATCTTTTACCATGAAAATATCGTATGGTCTAACATCTTGCTTATATCTGTACTGATTAAAGATTTCTTCGCTAACTCCGTGCTTCGGGTCTAATTTGATCTCCCAACTGGAAATATCGCTTGTTCTTACAAAAGGGATTTCGCCTGTGCCATATGCTAATTTTCCAATTTCATCTCCTGTCTTTATTTCAATAATTTTTTTTGACACAAGTTCCCCAATGGATATTATATCGTGCGTATGCTGCAGGGAGGACATTATGGTTGTTATTTCTGGATTATAATATCTGGGCGAAATAATATTATCTACCAATTCTGCCCGCGAAATAGAGTAACCTAATAACGATCTATTTGTGAGCTTATTTTCAGTATATAGTCTATAATTTTCTAATATCTTAGGCAAATCATCAAATTCAATCTCCTTACCTCTACTGTCATGGCCACACCATTTTGCCTCAGCCATGAAAATAATGTCGTCGCTCCTTTTTGCTATTCGGACATCTCGTTTCTGAAGAACCACCAAACATGCCTTTGTGTGTGTACCGCCTTTGCCTGATGTTTTGAAAAAATCTTCAGGCATACCTATTGCAGCGAGAAAATTGCAATGATCATGGATATATTGAACTACATATGAATATGAGTTGCTGGTAAGCAGACTTTCGGGTAATACGATTCCTAATCTGCCATTTCCTTTAAGGAGTTTTATGCATTTTTCCACAAATAAAACCTGAGGAGGAACGTTTTTTTGAAGGTTGTTTGTTTTGACATATTTCTTAGATTTTTTATCAACCTTCCAAATGTATCCTAAGTCATATTCTTTCTGAGCCTCTTTAGAAATTGCAACGATATTTTTACCAAAGGGAGGGTTGGTTAATACTACATCAAAATCATTTTTTAGCGGGATTAATTTCCCGTTTATATCTTTCCATGAAAGAGAGTCCCCACAGATTGTATAACCGGAAGAAAGTGTGAGAAGGGCAATGTGTATCTTTGCAAGACTGGCTAAATAGCTATCTTTGTCAACTCCATAAAGTTGCCCTTTGAGCTTCTCATAAGGTATAGCGTCTCCATTCAAATGAAATATGACACTTATTAAAAATCCACCTGCTCCACATGCTGGGTCTATTATCTTTTCATTGTATTTCGGATCAATCATCGACACGAGTAATTCAATACCATTTCTTGGGGTGAAAAACTGCCCCTCCTCTTCTCGAACACCCGATCCGATAAAGATTTCGTATAAATCGCCGAAGGGGTCTCTCTTAAGATTAATTAAATCAATCCTGCTGATCTGAGAATCAAAGAACAAGATAGCCTCCTGATCCAAGAGGATTTTCTGGCTGGCATCAAATACGTCTACAAGCTTAATTTTTAATGTTTCAAAGGTGTCTTTATATAGCTTTTCTAAGTCTTTGGAGCTTTTAATATTGTTCGTTGATATATTACTGTTCAACAGATATATTTTGCAAAATAAACATTTGACCACTTCATCTAACAATGCTCGCTCCCTTGTGGCTCCAATAAATCTGCCGGCAAGGAAATTATGGATAGTTCTAAATATCTCTTTGTGAGTAGTCTGGAATGAGTCCATGATTTTGAGTATTTGAGAGTCGGAATGATTCAGTTTCTGCTATTTGGGCTTAAATGCTAATTTAAGTATGCGAATGTACTCAATTCAATTGTATTATCAAATTTCTATTACATAAATTATGATCATACTCGATAAGGTCCAATCTGAGGCTCAATTTGAATAGGGCTGCGAGGTCGTGTGAGATGCTGTGGTGCTATGGTATTTGAGAGCTGGTAAATTGAGTTAGTCTCGTAATGTATTGCGGCGGATTACAGATGCTTACAAATGGCGACTCGCTTCAGACCTCAACTTTAAAGCGAAAGACCTCGGAAGCAATCTGCTTCCGAGGTCTCTCGCTTTGTCGGGCCCGTGCCGGGATTATCGGAGCGTTATGAGCTCGTACTGCTGCGACCCGAGGCCGATCGTTTCGCCATGTTCGAGCGTATGGATGCCGTGGCGTGACTCCATGCGTTCGATCAGGTGCACTTTCCCGGGATCGTCCGACGCATAGACCATATCCACACATGCCTTGTCGAGCGCCACCGGGTCGAGCGACGCCAGGATGCCGATGTCGCCCATTCGGGGGGCCTCCGGATGCGCGTCGCAGTCGCAGTCGACCGAGAGGTTGTTGGCCACGCTGATATAGAGGATCCTGTCGCCGCAGTGGTCGGCGACGGCTTTGGCGGCCTCGGCCATCGATTCCAGGAAATCGTCCTGCGCCGGGAGGCTGCCCCACATCTCATTGGCGTTCTTCGTCTTGCCTGCGGAGTGTATCCACGCCTTTCCGGCGGATGAGGCGATGCCGATCGAGATGTTTTTGACGGCACCCCCGAAGCCGCCCATGGCGTGGCCTTTGAAGTGCGAGAGAACGACCGTGAAATCGTAATTCAGGTAGTTCCTGCCGACGAAATCTTCTTTGAGGTGCTTGCCGCCCCTGACCGGAAGCGCCGTTTCGCCCTCGGCATCCATGATATCGACCGGGGCGATGGCCGTGAAGCCGTGGTCGGCGGCTGCTTTCAGGTGATCGGCGGTGCTCGCGCGGCCTCCGCCGTAGGCGGTGTTGCACTCCACGATCGTGCCGTCGACCTTTTTCACCAGCTCGCCGATCAGCGCCGGCTGGAGGAAGTTGCTGCCGCCCGGTTCCCCGGTCGAGAGTTTGACGGCCACCCGGCCTTTGGCTTCGCGGCCGAGGGCCTCGTAGATTTTGACCAGATTTTGCGGATTGATCTCCCGGATAAAATAAACCCTGGCCGGGGCCTCCGGCGTGCGGTTCGCACTGTTCGCCTGCCCGCAGGCGGCGGACAACAGCAGGACGGCGCTTGTCGTGATTGCTATTCCCAGTTTTTTCATGGCGGTTCCGATTTTAATTGCCGATTCGTTCACGTTACAAAATTAAGTGCGGACAACGGTTTTTTCCTTACCCGTATTACCGGGATTGCTACCCCTATTCCGGTTTTCGGGGCTAACCATTCCTGCGCATGGTCAGCGAGATGCGGTTGCGGACGGTGTCGATGCCCGTGACCTTTACCTCGACGTGCTGGCCCAGGTGCACCACGTCCGCGGGCGATGCGACGTAACGGTCGGCCAGCTGCGAGATGTGCACCAGCCCGTCCTGTTTGACACCGATGTCGACGAAGGCTCCGAAGGCCGTGATGTTCGTCACGATGCCCGGCAGGAGCATTCCTGCGCGCAGGTCGTCGATCGTGTGCACGTTGGGGTCGAACGAGAAGACCTGCAATTGCTCCCGCGGGTCGAGGCCCTGCTTGTCGAGCGCTTCGAGAATGTCCGTCACGGTCGGCAGCCCCACCTCTCCGCTCACATATCGTTCGGGCCGGACGGCCTTGCGCAGGGCTTTGTCCGCGAGCAGCTGCTCGACGCTGACGCCCGCATCGGCTGCCATGCGTTCGGCAATGTGGTACGATTCGGGATGCACAGCGCTGTTGTCCAGCGGGTTCGTGCCGCCCACGACGCGCAGGAATCCGGCGGCCTGCTCGAAGGCTTTGGCTCCCAGCCGCGGCACCTTGAGCAGCGCCTTGCGGCTTTTGAAATCCCCGTTCGCGGCGCGGTAGGCCACGATGTTTTCCGCCAGTGCCGGCCCGAGTCCCGAAATGTAGGTCAGGATGTGTTTCGAGGCGGTGTTGATGTTCACGCCGACCCGGTTGACGCAGCTCTCCACCACCGTGGTCAAACGCGCCTTGAGTTTCGACTGGTCGACGCTGTGCTGGTACTGTCCGACGCCGATCGACTTGGGGTCGATTTTGACCAGCTCCGAAAGGGGGTCGATCAGGCGGCGTCCGATGCTTACGGCTCCGCGCACCGTCACGTCGTAGTCGGGGAATTCCTCGCGGGCCGCGGCCGACGCCGAGTAGACCGATGCGCCGTCTTCGCTCACCATGAAGACCTCGACACCCTCCAATCCCAGCCCGCGAACCAGTTGTTCGGTCTCGCGGCCTGCCGTGCCGTCGCCGATGGCGAATGCCTCGGCTTTGTACTTCGCGGCCAGCGCCCGGAGGGTCTCGGCGGCCTCGGCATAGTGGTTTTGCGGAGGATGCGGATAGATGGTCGTGTTGTGGAGCAGGCCTCCCTGCGAGTCGAGCGCCACGACCTTGCACCCCGTGCGGAATCCGGGATCGAGGGCGATCACGCGCTTCTGGCCCAGCGGCGATGAAAGCAACAACTGCCGCAGGTTCTCGGCGAAGACCCGGATTGCCTCGTCGTCGGCCTTCTCCTTGGCCGCCGCCAGCTGTTCGGTCTCGATCGAGGGACGCATCAGGCGTTTGAACGAATCTGCGGCTGCCGCCTCCATCCAGGTGCGTGTCGTCGAACCGGGGCGAATGAACCGGCGGCATAGCCCCTCGATGCAGCGGTCGGCGTCGACGTCGACCGTGATCTTCAGAATGCCTTCGTCGGCCCCGCGGCGCATGGCCAGGAAACGGTGTGACGAGATGTTGCGCAGCGGTGTCGCGGCGTCGAAATAATCGGAGTATTTGGCTCCTTCGGCCTCCTTACCTTTCACGAGTTTCGTGTGCACGACCCCTTCGCGGGCGAAGGTGCGGCGCAGGCCGTTGCGGGCCTGTTCATCCTCCGAAATGCGTTCGGCGATGATGTCGCACGCTCCGGCGAGGGCCTCCTCGGGCGTCGGCACTTCGGCCGAGATATAACGCCGGGCCTGCTGCGCCGCGTCGCGGGCCTGCTGGGCCATGATGAGGTCGGCCAGCGGCTCCAATCCCCGCTCGCGGGCTGCCGTGGCGCGGGTGCGACGCTTGGGCTTGTAAGGGAGATAGAGGTCTTCCAGCTCCACCGAATCCCAGCACCCCTCGATGCGCCGACGGAGCTCCGGAGTCAGTTTTCCCTGTTCCTCGATGGTCGAGAGTACGGTTTGACGACGGGCTTCGAGCTCGGTGAGACGTTCCAACAGCTCTTTGACGGCGCCTACCTGCAATTCGTCGAGCGAACCGGTCGCCTCCTTGCGGTAGCGGCTGATGAAGGGAATCGTCGCGCCGTCGCGCAGCAGGCGTACGGTGCCCTGCACTTGCGGCAGGGTGATCTGGAGTCGTCGGGAGATGATTTGTTCGATCATGTTCGGAAATCTTTGGATACAAAGATAGCGCAAGGTGAGCGGCAAACCAAACTTGTTTGAGTTTGCCCGAACTTGTGCCGGTCATAGGGGCGAAAATAAATATCCGGCAGGTGTACACCTGCCGGATATTGTCAGCCTGCCTGAAATGTTTACTTTCGGTATGATGCTTTTACGAAAGGCGCTTCCCGGAGGTATTCAATGCATTCGCGGACGCTGCGGACGATGTCGTTGTAGCTCGATCCTTCGATCTCGACGATGATGTTCTCGACGCCGGCGGTTGCGGCATTTGCGAAGATGGCGTCGAATCCCACCATCCCGCTCTGGCCGATCTCACGGCGGTCTTTGATATGCAGCAGCCTGAACCGCCCCGGATACTTTTTGAAATAGTCCACCGGGCTGGCTTTTCCCATCACGGTCCAGTAGACGTCCATTTCGAAGAATACCTTTTCGGGATCGGTGTTCTCGAGCATGTAGTCGAGCATCACCTTGTCCTCGATCTTCTCGAATTCGCGCGAGTGGTTATGGTAGCCGAATTTCATTCCGGCGGCCTTGCAGCGGGCTCCGACCTCGTTGAAATAGCGGCAGTAGGTCGCCAGCTCTTCGAGCGTCGAAATCTTCCGCATCGACGGGACGACGATGTACTCCGCTCCGGCGGCCTTATGCGCCGCGATGCACTCGTCCCACCATGCGAGGGCCTTCGAGAAGTCGCCTGCGGCCAGCTCCTCGTCCGAAAGATTGATCGTGCAGTGCGTGGAGAGCACCTTCATGCCGGCCTCCTCCACGTCCTTGCGGAACTGTTCGGGGGTCTGGCCGTAGATTTTGCCCTCCTTGTAGCTGGCCGCCTCCACCGAGGTGTAGCCCATGTCGGCGAGCTGTTTCAGCACGGGTTTGTAGTCTTCCTGATTGTTGCCGAAGGCCCCGATCAGGCTCCGTACGGAGTAGAGCTGGATGCCGACCTCCTTTTTCGGCGCCTTCTCCGCCCCGGCGGAGCATCCGCCGAGGAGCACCGCCAGGGTGAGAAGTGCGCAAACCGTTGTCAGAAAACGGGTCTTCACGGTTGCGGGAGATTAGTCGAGGACTTTGATGCGGATGTTGCGGAACCAAACGTCGTCGCCGTGGTCCTGAAGGCCGATGTAACCTTCGTGGTTCTCACCGCCGCAGTTGTTCAGCAGTTCGAACGCGAGGGGCCATTTCTCGGGGCTGAACTTGCTGTTCTCGAGCATCTCGGTCCACTGGGGCGTCCAGAGGTGGTATTCCAGAACGTTCTTGTCGTTCTGTCCGTGTACGACCGTGCCTTTGTAAACCATAATCTTGGCCTTGTTCCACTCGCCGAAAGGCTTCTGATTCTGCGGAACGGCCGGGATCATGTCGTAGAGCGATGCCGACTGGCGGTTTCCGTCGACGCCCAGTTTGGCGTCGGGATGGTTCGCGTTGTCGAGCACCTGGTACTCGGGGCACGAGATGTAGATCGGCTCGTATTTGGTCTTGCCGTCCTTCTGGGTCGTAACCTCCTGGGCCAGGTAGAAAATACCCGAGTTGCCGCCCTTCGAGACTTTCCACTCCATTTCCATCTCGAAGTTTTTGAACTTCTTGGCGAAGATCAGGTCGCCGCCCTCGCCCGTCTGGGCCTCGCCGCCGCCCGAGCCGTTGAATTTGATGGCGCCGTTGTCGATGGTCCAGCGCGAAGGCACGGCGTCCTTGCCGTAACCGCGCCAGCCGTTGAAGGTCTTGCCGTCGAAGATCACGTAATAGCCGTCCTTGTCCTTGGGGAACGACGCGAGGTCCACCTGCGCGTTGTCGACGACGGTGTATTCGGGAACGGTTTTCTTTGCCGTTTGGGCGTCTGCCGTTTCAGCGGTCTTGGCGGTTTTGCCGCCGGGGCCTCCGCATGAAACCAGCGATGCGGTCAATGCTGCGCATGCCGAGAATAAAAGAGTCTTTTTCATATTCGTAAGTTTTTAGGTTTTGTTAAACGGGTTTTGTTCAGAGCGGCATGGCCGGGAGCTCCCAGCCTTCGCGGTAGGTGTGGCGGATCAACTCCTGCGCGAACTGCTGTGCGTTCACGGGATCGGTCCAGGTCTTGTCGAAGGTCGGGTGTCCGTCTTTGATGTGGAATCCGTCTTTGATGACCGTCTTAATCATGGCGTCGTCGGGAATGTTGGTGAAGCGCATGTTCTCACCGTCCCAATGCAACTCCTGGTTGAGGCCCTGCAGGCGGACGGCCAATACGCCCATCACGACCATTTCGTTGAACGGTCCGGCCTCGGAGAAGTCCGATGCGGACAGGATGCGGTCGTCGGCATCCTCCTTGCAGGCGCGCACCCAGTCCATCTGGTGCGACTCGGTGATCTCGCGCAGCACCTTCGGGGCGTCGGGCACGCGGCCCGAAACCAGGTAGGGATCACGGCCGTAGCATCCGCAGATCAGCGTATCCTTCGTGCCGTAGAAGATGGCGCCACCGCCGCTCATGTTGAGGTCCTTGCCTGCGGGCAGTCCTTCGGGACGCTCGGGCATCAGTCCTCCGTCGTACCAGTGCACCTCGACCTCGGGCATGGCCACTTTGGGCATGTTGTCGCGGGCCGGGAATACGAACTTCACGCGCTGGGCCGTCGGGGCCGACTCGTTCAGGAGCAGCGTCGAACTGCCCTGCACCTTGGTGGGATAGCCCAGCTTCAATCCTTTGAACACGGGATGGAGAATGTGGCAGGCCATGTCGCCCAGCGCCCCGGTTCCGAAATCCCACCATCCGCGGAAGTTCCAGGGGGTGTAGGCCGCATTGTACGGACGCCAGGGAGCCGGACCGATGAAGGCGTCCCAGTTCATCGTCTTGGGAACGCGCATGTCCTCTTCGGGACGGGCGAGTCCCTGGGGCCAGATGGGACGGTCGGTGAAGGTGTCCACACGGCGCACCTCGCCGATCTCACCGTTCCAGATCCATTCGCAGACCTTGCGGACGCCCTCGCCCGAGGCGCCCTGGTTGCCCATCTGGGTGGCTACCTTGTGCTTGGCGGCGAGTTTGGTGAGCAGCCGGGACTCGTAGACGGTATGGGTCAGGGGCTTTTCGACGTAAACGTGCTTGCCGGCGGCGATTGCTTCGGCGGCGATGATGGCGTGCGTGTGGTCGGCCGTGGCTACCATCACGGCATCGGCCGATTTGAGCAGCTCCTTGTACATCTTGCGGTAGTCGTTATACTTCTTGGCCGCGGGATAACGCTGGAAAACGTGGTCGGCATATTTCCAGTCCACGTCGCACAGTCCGATGATATTCTGGCTCTCGAGGCCTTTCAGCACCGAGGCGCCGCGTCCGCCGACGCCGACGCCCAGGATATTGAGTTTGTCGCTGGGTGCCGGTGCATGTCCGAAATTCTTTCCCAGGACCGTGCCCGGCACGATCGCCAGCCCGAGGGCCGCTGTGGCTCCTGTTTTCAGGAACGCTCTTCTCGACATTTTGTTTGCCATCGTTTTGGAGGTTTAAGTTGGTTTGTAGTGGTGGTTATTTGATGTTTTTTTCGATACTGTCGATCTCGTCTTTGAAAACCTTGTAACCTTTGCCGAGACCCTTCATCAGTTCGGGTATTTTCGTGCCGCCGAAGAGCAGCAGCACGACCAGGGCGATGACGACGATCTGTCCTACGCCGATAAATAGCAGATGGTTCATAGTTCGGGTGTTTTAGGGGTTTTTGAGTTTGTCATACGTGTTTGCGCAAGAGACCGTAGCCGTTCTTCATCGTGCGGCGGCGTTCGCGGATCTGCTGCAGGGTCTCCAGTTCGCCGATGGCCGGGAGGTCGTGCCCGCGGGCATCCTGCAGGAAGCGCCAGGCGTACTCCGAGGCGATCGCTGCGTCGCGGAACGTCGGCAGCGTTTCGCTGCGCGCTCCGGTCTCGATCTGCTCTGCGAAGAGCTTGCACAGGGTGTCGATGTTCTTGCCGCCGTAGGGCTGGATAAGGCGGTGGGTCTGCGTCACACCGTGCAGTTCGACGATCGCCGTTTTGAAGTCGTGGGTCATGCGGGCGATGCCCTTCGTGCCGATGATGTCGACATAGGCGTTGTGGGTCTGGGTCTGGGCCAGCTGTCCGTAGACATGCCCCTGGGTGATGTCGAACACGATGCCGTTTTCGAACGTGCCGTGACACTGGAGCCACCAGGGGTCCTTGTAGTTCCACATGCGTATGGCCTGTGCGTTCCAGGTTTTGAATTCGGAACCGGCGTACCAGCGCGCGATGTCCACGTAATGCATGCCGCAGTCGTGGAACGAAGGCCCTTCATACTCGTGCCCTTCGCCCGGAGCGAGCCCCGGCGTCATGTGGCAGACGCGCACGATGGCCAGTTCGCCGATCTCGCCCTGAGCGATGAAATCCTTGATCGTATTGTGGTACCAGGAGTTGCGCAGATAGAGGTTCACCGTCGAGAAGAGCGGTGTGCTTTCGGCCATCTCCACGGCTTTCCATTCGTTTTCGACGCTGTCGGAGATGGGTTTTTCGGCAATGACGTGTTTGCCCGCCGCAAAAGCCTTTTCGATCTGTGTTTTGCGTGAGTCTGCCAGGGCGAAGAGTCCTACGACCTGAACCGTGGGATCGTCGAAAATGAGCTGCTCGTCGGCAACGATCCGTGCCTCCGGAGCGAGTTTATGCGCCAGGTCGCGGGATTCGGCGCAAATGTCGCAGATGTAGGCGACCTCCCACTTTCCGCTTTTGCGGAGCTCCTCGAGATAGAAGCCGCCCATGCGGCCGAAGCCGATCAAACCGATTCTGATGGGGTTCATTATTTTATAGTTGGTAAAGGTTGGTTAAGCCGGTTCAACTTTACAACGGCTGCATTCCGGAGTCTATGCTCCGGGATTTGCAGTCTGTTTTACAAAAATAGCCCTAATCGGTGTAGGTCCGGAAAACTATACCTGAAAATGTAGTGCCTGGTTTTATTTATAATTTTGTTATTCAGTGGTTTGCGATTTTTTAACCCCGAAAAAATGTAGTGGTTCTGGAACATTTTACGAGTCGTTTCGGTGTATGCTTCCGATCTTCATGACCGTTTTTTCGAAATCCTCCCGCGATACGGCGGCCCGGTTTCTCATTTTGGTTCGGTAGTTATAGACCGTGCTCAGCGAGCAGCGCAGGAACGAGGCGATTTTGATGCTGTCGGTAATGCCCAGCCGGATCAGGGCATAGATACGCAGCTCCTTGTTGAGCAGGTCTCCGGATTTGGGTGTGATCCGTTCGGTCTCGACCAGCAGCGCATTGAAATCCTCGATGAAGGTCGGATAGAGGTTCAGGAAGATTTCGTCGAAATTCCGGAAGAGCTCCTCCTGCTCGTCCTCGAGCATGGAGGTCGATTTCAGACGGCGGTAAAGCTCGTCGGGTTTCCGTTCCTGCGCCAGTTTCTTCAGCGACTTGCGGTAGTTGTCCATCTTGTCGATGTACATCGAGCAGAGGTCGAAGAAGCGGGCGATGTATTGAACTTTGACGGTGTTCGTATCGGACAGCTGTTCGTTGATTTCGCTCAGCTCGATGTTGAGCCGTGCGAGTTCCGCATTCGTCCCGGAGAGTTCTTTCCGAACCCGGGAGAGCTTCCGGACCTGCTGGTAGGCATAGACGAACAGCAGGATGAGCACGACCGAAAGGACGCTGATCAGAATCAGGTAGTGTTGCAGTTTGACCTTGGTTTTGGCCTCTTTGTCCTGATGCGAGGCGATGATGATCGAGGAGAGTTCCGTCATCCGCACGATCCGGAACTGCATGTTGCTGCAAAGGGCGTCCTCGATGGCCGACTGGGTGTATTTGTAGGCCCGCGAATAATCCTTGTGATCGAAGTAGAGTTTCGCCAGGGAGAGGATCGCGCTGTTTTCCTTCGTGGCGTTTTGGATGTCGGCGATCGCCGAGAGGGTGTAGTATTTTTTCGCCAGCCAGTCGTCGCCGTGCGCCCGGTAGTGGTCGCCCAGGGAATTGGTCGTCTTGGCATACTCGGGGGTCCCGGGCGGGATTTGTCCGAGCCGCTCCAGCAGCCGTTGCTCGGTCTGCTCGCGGGTTTCGGAGTTGCTGGCCGGGATTCCGAGGTGTCGCCGGAGCGAATCGCGGTAAATCTTCCGGTTGTTCGCCGGCCGGCTGGAGCCGGAGAAGACCTCGTAGCAATCGTAAAAGAAAATGTAGGTCTGGTAGTAGGGTTCGAGGAAACTGCGGGGAAGTTCCCAGCGGACCGAGTCGAGCAGCTGCCGGGCTTCGATGCAGGCGCCGCGGGACGAATAGAACCGGGCGAGCCGGATTGCCGCGGAAGCGGACCGGTTCCGGTCGCCGATACGGCGGGCGAGTTCCAGGTTGCGTTCGCCGTAACGGATGGCGGAGTCGAGGCGGTATTTGTAGAAGACCTCGCTGAGGCTGTCGTTGAGCGCGTACTCTTGTTCCGGGGTCAGGCTGGTCACGTGCAGCATGCGCCGGAAGATGTCGATCCGTTCCTCTTTCTTTTCGTCGAAAAGCCGCTTGTTCCTGATCATGTAGTCCAGCTGCTCCGAGAGCGAGGCGGAGTCGTCCCGGCCGCAGGCGGTCAGGAGGATCATGCCCGACAGCAGCAGGAAACATCGTTTCAGGAATATGGGCTTTCGCAGGTTCATGGAGCCTCTACTGCGCCTTCAGGATGAATACGGCGCTGTCGTATATCTTTGACAGGTGGGGGTTGATGCCGGCATTCATGAGCAGTTCGCCGCTGAGGGTCTTTCCGTCGAACCAGAAGCGGGGTTTGTCGACGTTCAGCTCCCGCACGGCGTACCCGGCCTTGGGGTCGAGCCCGTCGAGACGGAATTTCGGGATCAGCGAACGCCCCTGGTAACGCAGGCTGTAAGCGAAGAGCACGGCCTGCCGCTTGTCTTTCGAGACGTACAGCACCCCGTAGCAGCCGCTCTCGTCGTAGGGCGAGCCGATGCGGTAGAGGTCGCCCTGCATCACGATGTCGCGGTACTCCTTGTAGCTGGCGATGGCCCGGCGGGCGAAAGCCTTCTCGGCGTCGGTCATCTGTTTGGGCTGGAGTTCCATGCCGAGGCGTCCGGCGCAGGCCATGTCGAAGCGGAATTTGATCGGCGTGACGTTGCCCGTCTGGTGGTTGGGCACGGCCGAGACGTGCGAACCCATGGCCACGGCCGGGTAGAAGAGGCTCGTGCCGTACTGGATGCGGGCCCTCGAAAGCGCTTCGGTGTTGTCGCTGGTCCAGAACTCGTCGAAATATTTGAGCGCCCCGTATTCCACGCGGCCGCCGCCCGAGGCGCAGGCCTGGATCAGCACGTCGGGGTATTTGGCCCGGATGCGCTCCATCACGCGGTAGAATCCCTGTGCATAGTCGATCCAGAAGCGCGACTGCTCGTCGGCGGGCAGATAGGCCGAACCCACGTTGTTGGCGTTGCGGTTGGCGTCCCATTTGATGTAGTCGATCTTGTCCGAGAGCTTCATCGTGTTGTCGAAGACCTCGAAGACGAAATCCTGCACCGCGGGATTCGAGAGGTCCAGCAGCCATTGTTTGCGGGTTTCGGGCGCTTCGCGCTTCGGCGGCCGCACGATCCAGTCGGGGTGCTTCTCGGCCAGTTCGCTCTTGGGGTTGACCATTTCGGGCTCGATCCAGATGCCGAATTTCAGCCCCTTGCGGTGAGCGTAGGAGGCGATGTCGTCGATGCCTGCGGGGAGTTTCTTCCGGTTGACCTGCCAGTCGCCCAGTCCGGCGTTGGCGGCGTTGCGCGGGTACTTGTTGCCGAACCAGCCGTCGTCGAGCACGAACATTTCGAGACCCATCGATGCGGCGTCGTCGATCATCTGTTTCAGCACCTTGGCGTCGAAGTCGAAATAGGCTCCCTCCCAGCTGTTGAGCAGCGTCGGGACCACCCGTTCGGCATGGTAGACGCCGTAGTTGCGGCCCCAGTCGTGGAGGTTGCGCGAGGCGCCTCCGGCGCCGCGCATCGAGTGGGTGTAGATCATCTCCGGCGTGGTGAACGATTCGCCCGGACGCAGCCGGTACTCCGAAGCATTGGGGTTGGCTCCGGCCAGGACGGTCAGCGCGTCGTATTCGTCCACCTCGAAGTTGAGGCGGAAGTTGCCGCTCCACGCCAGCGCCCCGGCGATGACCTCGCCGCAGTTTTCGCTGAATGCGTCGCTCCCCAGCGTGAGCATGAAGGAGGGGTTTTCGGTGTGCGTGGTCCGCACCTCGCGCATCGACTCGATGCTTTTCGACCCGTGGGTCAGCAGCGTGTGGTCGACCTGCGCTTCGCGCGCCCAGGCGCCGTAGAGGTGTGTCAGCAGGTATTTCTCGGCTTTCAGCGTCACGGCCGAGGAGTAGAAATTGTGGAGCGTGACGGGACCCTGCTCGCGGTTGCGGATCACCGTATGCGTGGTGATGACGTTTTCCCGGGCATAGGCCGTGAATACCAGCTCGACATCCAGCGCTTGACAGCAGTCGGTCATCTTCACGACGGTTTCGGTGACGTTGGGGTCGGCCAGCTGCCGTGACGAGTGCGACACATAACGCAGCTCGGTATTCATATCCCCGTCGGCGTGGGTGACGCGCAGGGCCGGTTCGCGGAAATTGCGCCCGCCCATTGCGGGATAGGCCAGGTCGTCGGTCCCGTGGTCGGCGCGGCGGGAGCTTTTGTAGCTGGCCAGCGGGGCCGGGTCGTCGATGCGGCCTCCGAAGTGGCGGAAATAAACCTCTCCGCCCGGCTGGGCGGCAAGCACTATCGACACGTCGTCGGTGCGGATGTCGATGAGCTGTTGCGGGGCGGCGGCGGACACCGCACCTGCGGATAAGACGGCGGAGAGCAAGGTCAGCAGTCGGTTTTTCATAGTGCGTTTATGGGGTTAGGCCCACAAGATACAAAAATATCCGGACATATCCGAAACAATCCGAAATCATTCGTATTTCGGATCGGTTTCATTCAGAATGTGTATGCCATGCGCAGGTAGCCGTAACGGCCCAGGTAGGAGACCGAGGAGGTGCGCATGTAGTCGGTCTCGAAGACCGTCGAAGCATAGTCCGGGCGGTTGAGGATGTCGATGACGCCCACCGAAAGTCCCAGCCGGTTCTCCTTGCCGAATTTGCGGCCCGCGGCGGCGTTGAGGATCACGTTGTGGCGCGTGAGCGTATGCGAATTGCTGTTGCAGTAGAATTCGTAGGCGTTTGCCACCGAGGCGAAATACTTTCCGAAGCGCAGGTCTAACCGGGCGCGGACCGTCTCCTGCAAGTCCTGCGTGTTGCTGTTCTGTGCGGAGTAGGAGCTCATTGAGGTCACGGAGGAGACGGAGATTTTGACCTTGCTCGAGAAGCCCGATTCGAAGCCGGCGCGGAACGAGAGCGCATGGCGGCCCGAGTGGTAGAGCGTCTCGTCGAGGAAATAGGGGGTCTGCTGGAAATTGTAGTTGATCCCGGCGTTCACCGTCGAACGCAGCGAGGAGATCTGTTGGGAGAAATTGACTGACCCGTTGAGGCTGTAACAGCCTTCGACGTTGGTCTGCGTCGAGAGCTGCGCACCCTTTTGGGCCGTGTAGTCGTACTGGGGCAGGTAGGTCTCCTCGAGGAAGAGCTTACGCTGCGAGGTGATGTAGTTGAACGTGTACCCGCCGCCGAAATGGATCGAAAAGGCGCGGGCCTTCGGGGCGTTGTTGAACGAGAGTCCCGCTGATCCCATGAGGTTGTTCGGCAGTTTGAGGTCGGGATTTCCGGCCCGCAGCGAGAGGGGGTTCGTGGCGTCGAGCGTCGAGCGCAGCGACTCGGTCGGGATCATCTGCGGCATGGAACTTATGTTCAGGTGGAACCGCCGGGCGGATTTACCGGCCGTGAGGCTGAACCAGGGGTTCAGCTGGTAGAAGGTCCTCGGGAAACGCCGCTTCTCCGGGAAGCGTTCGTCGCGGGCGACCTGGTGGACTGATCCCGTGAGGGTCGCCATGATCCAGAGCTCGTCGCGGCTGTAGTGTAGGCCGGTTTGCAGGTTGTGGGAATAGCTGTCGTTCGTGTAGTTGTAGGAGTTCACGGGGTCCAGCGCTCCCTGGGGGTCTCCCAAAAAGTCTATGGCCAGCATCTTCGAACGGTCGTAGCTGCGGTTGAAGGAGTAGGCGGCCGAGAAGCGGACATTTTCTCCGATCTTGTATCCGTAATCGACCGATGTTTCGAAACGGTACCGGCGGCCGTCGCCGTTGTTGCGCAGTTTGACCTGCAGGCCTTGGACCGAGGCCGTCGTATCGATCTGCCAGCCGTTCCGGTCCTGTGTGCCGTAATCGCCGTTGACCCAGAATGACAGCGACGACTTTTTGGAGAGGGAAATGCGGTAACTGAGCCGGATGTTGAAACTGAGGTTCCGGTTGTCGGAGTCGTTGTTGAGGTGCGTGCGGGTCTCGTCGTCGTCGATACGCCGGGAGGTGGCGCTGCGGCTGTGCGAATCTCCGCTCTCGAACCGGATGTCCGTCATGGCGAAAAAAGTGTTCTTCCGGCGCTGGATGCTGGTCTGGTTGGAAAGGCTTCCCGAGAGGTTTTTGGAGAGGGATTCCCCGGAGCTCTCCTCGGTGCGCAGGGCATAATCGTCGGTCGGGAAATACTCCGTCATCGAACGGGAGACGCTGCTCTGGCGGCGGCGTTGGAAATCGACCGTGGTCGAGACCGAGGTCGAGTCGCCGCGGCGGTAGGTGTATTCCGCCCGGGCGTCGGTCTGCTTCGTCGGCGTGAGCTTCGAATTGAACGAAGCGTTCTCCGCCTGGGAGTTGTCGTCTTTCAGGTTGGAGGCTGCGAACCGCCAGTTGCCCTTTTCGTTGTTGCGGTAGTAGGTCCCGGCTTCCGAATGGCGGATCTCACGACGTCCGGAGTAGTCTTTTTCGAGGCTCGCTCCGATCGAGGCCTCCAGGTTGCCGCCCTGAAGGACGCTGCGCTTCGATTTGGTCTCCACGTCCATCACTTTCTCTTTTCGGGCCGTGGTGTTGCCCAGCCGTTTCGCCTCGGGGCTCAGCTCTTCGTAGACCCGCACGCTTTTAACGTCCGAGGCTTCGAGGTCGGTCAGCGCGTACTGGGATTTGTTGCCGAAAAAGTTTTTGCCGTCGATCAGCACCCGTTTGACCTCCTCGCCGCCGGCGAGAATCCTGTTGTCTTTGATCTCGACCCCCGGAAGCTGTTTCAGGAGCTCTTCGAAACGGTCGTCGGCCATCGTTTTGAACGCCCCGGCGTTGTAGACCGTGGTGTCGCCCTTAAAGACCATGGCGATCTGCTTGCCCACGACCACGACCTGGGCGATCGACTGCTCGTCGACCTCCATTTTGACCTCGATGCGGCTCCGGAACTCGGCCGCGGCGAACCGCTCCTTATAGGGCTTGTACCCGAGGTAGGAGACCTCCAGATCGACCGAATCGCGGAAGATGCGGTCGCACTTGTAGACGGCGAGCGTGCGGTAGAAATCCTCCTTGGAGGTGGTGCCCTGCAGCGTGTCGGCGCCGCTCATGATCGAGACCGTGGCCCCGATCAGCGGGTCCTTCGTCTCTTTGTCCTCGACGGTGATCGTGACCCGTGCAGGGCGGTAGCTGCGGTATACCTGCGGCGTTCCGCTCCGCACGGTGCGTGCGGAGACCAAGGGGGAAAGGCCGAAAAGGGCGGCGAGCAGCAGGGCGTAACGTGTCAAGCCGGAAGCAAAAAGGGATTTTACGACGCAAGATAGCAATTTCTGCCCCAATCGCACAATCCGGCTGCAAAAAAGTCGGTTCGGACATCGGTGCGGAATCGGGGCCTGCAGGTTATTTGCCTTGCAGGGCATCCATGACGGCGTTGCTCTGGCGACGGTAGAGGCGCAGGTTGTAGGTGAGTTGAAGCGACACGTAACGGCCCACGCCGAGGTTCGTCACGTTGCGCAGCGTGGTGCCCGTCACCGTGCGGCGGAAGGTCGTGCCGTTCTGGTCCAGCAGGTCGTTCACCCCGACGCTCACCTCGCCCAGCCGGTTGCGGAAGAGTTTCACGCCCAGCAGGGCGTTGCAGATCAGGCGCTCTTCGAGGAACGTGTCGGTGATGCCCTTGTAGTAGTTGTAGTCGGCGTTGGCGCGCACGACGAGGCGTTTCCACGCCACGAACGTGGCTTCGGCCCGGGCGGTCTGGCTGAAATAGGTGTTGTCCAGCGTGCGGACGTGCGACGTGCTTTTGCTCACGTTGTAGCGTCCCGTGTAGCTGACGCGGAAATCGACGCTTTCCGAGATGTTGCTGCCCAACACCACCCCGGCGTTGTAGGAGCTGTTCGACAGTTCGTTGCGCTCGCCGTTGATGATGCTCGGGATGCGTCCCGTCGAGACGCCCGCCCGGAAATTGAGGTTCGAACGCAGCCACCGCACCGGCATGCCGTAGTTGACGCTGGCGCGCAGGCTCCAGTATCCCGGGAGGTTCACCGGCTTGGTGAACTGGTTGCCCTCGCCCAGCAGCGTCCCCTCGTCGTCGATAACGAAATCCGGCGTGTCGATCACCAGCGAGTCGGTGATGGTGTTGGGGCTGAGGGCCGCCTCGGCCGAAACGGTGAACGTGCGTCCCCGTTCGGGACTGGTGCGGATGTACTGCCCCGTCAGCCGGTGGGTGTAGACCGGGTCGAGATGCGGGTTTCCGGCAAAGACGTTCTGACGGTTGGTGGTGTTGACGATGCCTTGCAGGTCGGTGGCGCGGGGATTCGACGTGCGGCCCACGGCCGTGAATTTCAGGGTGTTGTTGCGGGTGATGCTGATGTTCGACACCACGTTGTAGGTGAGGTTGTCGAACGACGCGCTGGTCTTCTGCCGGTAGGGAAAGGCGTAGTCGCTGTCGAATTCGGCGTGCTGGTAGTAAAGCGTCGCCGCGACCTTCGTCTTTTTGAAATAGTATTGGTAGGTGCTGCCGACGCGGTGGGTCAGGAACGCATAGTCGTACTCCGTGGACTGCTTCGGGTTGCGTTCGTCCGGAAACACATTCTCCTTGGTGAGCACGAACGTACTGCGGTCGACGCTGTTGTCGGTGTAGTTGATGCGGTATTCGAGGCTCAGGCGCGACCGTTTCGAGAGCGCCCGGGTGTAGCTCGCGCTGCCGTTCACGTCGTAGCCCGGCTGGTCGCGGTCGGTGCGCGAGACGTTGCGCGAGGAGTAGTCCGTGGTGTCGCACTCGATGTCGTCGGGGTCGCGGAAGGTGTACTGCCGCGGGAAACTGAACTGCTCGTAGGAACGGTAGGCGCCGCCGAAGCCAAACGTGAGGTTGTGCGATTTTTTACCCGGCAGACGGTAGCGGTAGATCAGGTTGTTCGAGACGTTGAATCCCTTGCTGTCGCTCAGCCCGAAGTTGCGGCGGCGGTTGACGAAGCGGATGTCGTCGTCGGAGAATTTGTTGTCCGTGCGGCTCAGGAGTTCGTTGCGGGCATTGTTGTCCTGCAGGCTGAACGACGTGCGCATCATCATCGAATGGCGTACCGAGAACCGGTAGTCGATGCGCGAATTGAAACGGTGGTTGAGGTTGAGCGCCTTCGAACGGTTCTCGTCGTTGTAGAGCACCAGTTTGTCCGATGCGGTGAAGGTCTGTTTGTCGCTCCGGCTGGTGTTGTGGTTGTCGGTGCGGTTGAAGAAGTAGCTGGCCGTGACCTTGCCCTTTTTGCCCCAGTCGTCGCTGTAATTGACGCCCACGGCCTGCACGGTCGAGATGCCGTCCATCGGGCGTACCATGAAATTCTTGTTCGAGGTCCGGGAATTCGATTCTTCGGTGGTCCCGAGGATGTCCTCGAACGAGAAGTTCTGGCGGCTGACGTTGTTCACCAGCCCGATCACCGAGATCCGGCGGTCGTTGTTGAAGATGTTGACATTGCCCCCGCCGATGTACTTGTCCGGGATGCCGTAGGCCCCGAACACGCGGCCGAAAGCGCCCCGCCGCTTGTCGGGAAGCGTCACGATGTTCAGCGCCGTGACCCCTTCGCCGGTGTCCACGCCCGTAAACTCCGATTGGTCGCTCTGCGTGTTGTAGATGTCGATGCTCTCGATCATGTCGGCCGGGATGTTGCGCACGGCCGACATCACGTCGTTGCCGAAAAATTCGCGTCCGTCGACATAGACGCGCTGCACGCTGCGGCCCTGCGCTTCGATTGCCCCGTCGGCGATCTCCAGTCCGGGCATCTTCGAGATCAGCGATCCGGCGTCCGAGCCGAACGACACCTTGTAGGCCGAGGCGCGGTAGGAGAGCGTGTCGCCGCGGACCGACGACCGGAGTGCCGGGACCTCCACCACCACGTCGTCGATGGTCTCGGCACGGGGCGCGAGCCACAGCGAGTCGAGCGCCACGGCGGTCGTTCCGACCCGCAGGTCGGTGCGCAGCGAGTCGTAACCCAGCGAAGTGACGGTCAGGCGGTATTCGCCGCGCGGCACGCGGGGGAAGAGTCCCCGGCCGTCGATGTCCGAAGTGGTGTAGAGAGCCGCGGCTGCGGTGTCCGTGCGGCTGCGCAGCTCGGCGACGGCGCCCACCACGGCGTCGCGCGTCGTGCGGTCGGCGACCCGGAAACGCACGGCGACGGGCTGTGCCGCGGCGGTCGCGGCGCAGAGCGTGCAGAACAGCAGAAGCAATGTTTTTTTCGGGTGCATCGGTCGGTAGTCGTTCGATGTGCAAAGATAAAGGTTTCCGGTGCTCGGAATCTCGTTTTTTCATTATATTTGTCAAAATAATTCCGTTCACTCCCCGAGACGTTATGAAAAACAAGGATATCTTCACTTTCCGCGACGCGGAGAAACAGGCGGGCCCGGTCGCCTTTTCGACGATGCTCAAACCCGCCGGCTCGGTGTGCAACCTCGACTGCCACTACTGCTATTACCTCGACAAGGCCGTGCAGTACGGCGGCAAACAGGCCGTGATGAGCGACGAGCTGCTGGAACTTTACGTCCGGCAGTATATCGAGGCCAACGACGTCGATACGGTGCAGTTCTGCTGGCACGGCGGCGAGCCGCTGCTGCTGGGGGTGGATTTCTACCGCCGGGCGATGGACTTCCAGCAGAAATACGCCGACGGCAAGCGGATCGAGAACACCCTCCAGACCAACGGCACGTTGGTCGACGAGGCGTGGTGCGACCTCTTTGCCGGGAATAATTTCCTGGTGGGCATTTCGCTCGACGGTCCGCAGGACATCCACGACGCGTTCCGCCTGACGAAAGGCGGCCGGCCGACCTTCGAGCGCGTGATGCAGACGATCGGAATGTTCCAGCGCAGCGGCGTGGAGTACAACACGCTGAGCGTGGTGAACCGGCTGTGCGAGGGGCGCGGCGGGGAGATCTACCGTTTCTTCCGCGACACGGTGCACAGCCGTTACATGCAGTTCCTACCCGCTGTGGAGCACGTCGTCGACAAACCGGGTTTCCATCGTCCGCTGATCGTGTCGCCCGAGAGGGAGGGGGCGCGGCTGGCCGAATGGTCCGTCACGGCCGAGGGCTACGGGCAATTCCTGTGCGACCTCTTCGACGAGTGGGTCGTGAGCGACGTGGGGCGCTGCTATGTGCAGCTGTTCGACGCCACGCTGGCCCAGTGGTGCGGCGTGCAGCCGGGCGTCTGTTCGATGGGCGAGACGTGCGGCGACGCGCTGGTCGTGGAACACAACGGCGATGTCTACTCGTGCGACCATTTCGTCTATCCCGAATACAAGCTGGGCAATATCCGCGAGACGCCGCTGGCGGAGATCTACCGCTCGCGCAAGCGGGTGGATTTCGGCCTTGCTAAGCGCAATGCGCTGCCCGCCGAGTGCCTGCGGTGCAAATATTACTTCGCCTGCCGGGGCGAGTGTCCGAAACACCGCTTCGAAACGGGGTCCGACGGATGCCGCAAAAATTCGCTCTGCGAGGGGCTGTACCGTTATTTCCGCCATGCGGAACCCTATATGGACTACATGCGCGAGCTGTTGTCGAAGCAGCAGGCCCCGGCGTGGGTCGTGCCCTTCGCCCGCAAGCGCATGGGGCTGATGTGACTTATCCCGTCCTCTTTTTCCGGCGGATCGCCCCGAGCAGGGGGAGCGCCGCCGCCAGCGTGATCCATACCACGACTGTCAGTGCATCGGTGACTCCCTCGACGTAAGTCTGGGGAGTCTGTTGCGTTTCGTGCGCCGCGTGGAAGGCCGTGCGGGCGGTGAATACGACCGTCAGGAGGGCGATGCCGAAACTGCCGGCGAGCTGTTTGATGCTGTTCGAAATGCCGGCCGCCGCGGCCATGTCCTGCTGGGTGAGGTTTTTGAGCGAAAAGAGGTTCAGCGGTGCGAATGTCAGCCCCATGCCGAAGCCCCGCAGGTAGAGGACGAACAGGATATGACGGTGGGTGGTGTGGATCGTGAAGCGGCTGGCCAGCCAGAAGCTCAGGGCCATGGCGAGAATGCCCGCGACGACCGGCAGGAGTGGTTTTACGTAACGGGTCATGTAGCCCGAGACGGCCGATAGCACCCCCTGGATAAGCCCCACGGGCAGGAAGACGCTGCCGGCCATCAGGGCCGTGTAGCCCAGTCCGCGCTGCATGTAGAGCGGCAGGAGATAGGTTCCGCCCAGCATCCCGACTGCAAAGAGCGTCAGCACGCCTATCGAGATTCCGAAATTCCGTTCGCCCAGCAGGCGTATCTGCAACAGGGGAGTCGGGTTGCGGAGTTCCGTGACGATGAAGAATGCGAATGCCGCCGCCGCTACGGCGAAGCAGGCGATCACCGTCGGCGAGGCCCAGCCTTCATGGTTGGTGGCGGAGTTTCCGCGGGCGAGGGCGAAGATCGTGAGGGGCATGAACAGCACGATGGCGGCGAATCCCTTCCAGTCGAAGGGGTGGCGCACATCGCCCCGCCATTCCTTCTGGATGAAGACCGAGAGCAGGATGGCCAGCAGGCCCACCGGGACGTTCACGTCGAAGATCCTGTGCCAACTGTATGCGTCGACCAGATAACCGCCCAGCAGGGGCCCGAACGAGATCGAGGCCGCTGCGGCCATCGACCACAGGCCCAGCGCCAGCCCCCGCTCCTCGGGTTTGAACTCGCGGGTGACGATCGCCAGTCCCAATGCCTGGATGATCCCGCTGCCGAGGCCCTGCAAGGCCCGCGAGGCGATGAGGAATCCGTCGCTCGGGGACTTTCCGCAGAGCCACGACCCCAGGGTGAACAGCGCCATGCCGAGGATATAGACGCGCTTGTTGCCGAAACGGTCGGCGAACCACCCGGCCGAGGGAAGCATGACGGTCATCGTGATCATGTAGGCCGTGATGACCCATTCGGCCGTGGAGATGCCGATTCCGAACGAGGACATGATGGCCGGGAGCCCCACGTTGACCACCGTCACGTCCAGTACGGCCATGAAGGTCCCGAGCATGATCATTCCCAGGATCCACCATTTGTAGCCGCTGCTTTGGCGGATATGTTCGCGGAGGGTTGCCATCGGCGGGGCGGGGCTCAAAAAAAGTGCCAGTTTCCGGAAATGCACGATTGAAAAGGTCGTTGCGGGCGAACGGCGGTGAGCGCGGGAATCCGAACGGAAGTCGTGAGGTTGCGACAGGCTTATCGGATTGCCGCGCCGGGCTTGCGCATTGAAAAAAGGCGCCGCATCGTGCGGCGCCTTTGTGCGTGCAGGCCCTATAAGCCGGGTTCTGTTCCCGGGGCGAACCCCGGGCCCCTGTCATTTATCTAGGACGGCAGTCTCCTGCCGCCTCGAGCAACCTACCCCCCGGCATCGGGCGAGCAACCCTTAATTGCCGGTATACACGGT
>OIWQ01001516.1_pt1 | contig 27316 bp, 32 predicted proteins | sample 1587571 | NCBI WGS metagenome assembly OIWQ01 (sample SAMEA3888910, study PRJEB22519) | human gut metagenome | biome: human gut; feature: human-associated habitat; material: faeces | place: Denmark | collected 2010 | reverse complement strand
TGCCGAGGATGTAGGAATTTCGGACGCGGGTTCAACTCCCGCCAGCTCCACCAAATTTTATTCCAAAGCAATCCAAGAAAAACCGAAAAGCCCGTAGTCACAACGACTTACGGGCTTTTTTATGTCCAGTGCTATCTGATTTCATCCTACCTAAGCTAATTGTTTTAGGCCCATTGATAGGCCCAACGAAAAGATCTATGGTCTTTGTTGGGCCTAAAAGCATGGAGACTCCACAGTGGCAAGAAAAACCAAGCCGTTAACAGATACGGAAATCAAAGCAGCCAAATCTAAAGATGCCGATTACCAGCTGTATGATGGTGACGGACTGACGCTGCTAATCAAATCCAGTGGCAGTAAGCTCTGGCAATTCCGTTATTACCGACCTCTGACAAAACAGCGAACTAAACAGAGCTTCGGTTCCTATCCTGCTGTCTCGCTTTCCGATGCTCGTAAGCTCAGAGCTAAATCCAAGGTATTACTGGCAAAAGGAATCGATCCTCAGGAATACCAAAAAGAACAGATAAGAAATTCTCAGGAGGCCAAAACCAACACTTTCTTGTTAGTTGCCGAGCGTTGGTGGAATGTGAAGAAAGCCAGTGTGACCGAGGACTATGCTGATGATATCTGGCGTTCGCTTGAAAGAGATATATTTCCCGCAATTGGCAACGTAAGCGTTACAGATATTAAAGCCCATACACTGGTTCAAGCCGTTCAACCCGTTCAGGCCCGAGGAGCACTGGAAACCGTCCGCCGTCTTTGCCAACGTATCAATGAAGTCATGATATATGCCCAAAACACGGGCCTGATTGATGCAGTTCCCAGTGTTAATATTGGCAAAGCCTTTGAGAAACCTCAGAAAAAGAACATGCCCAGTATTCGTCCGGATCAGTTGCCTCAGTTGATGCAAACTATGCGTACGGCTAGTATCAGCCAGTCTACGCGGTGTCTGTTCATGTGGCAACTTCTCACCATCACCCGCCCCGCAGAAGCCGCAGAAGCTCGGTGGAATGAGATCGATTTTGATGCTAACGAATGGAAAATCCCAGCAGCCCGAATGAAAATGAACCGGGACCATACCGTTCCATTATCTGATGGGGCCCTAGCTATTCTGGAAATGATGAAGCCGCTCAGTGGTGGCCGAGATTTTATTTTTCCAAGCCGCATTAAGCCCACTCAGCCGATGAACAGTCAGACCGTGAATGCTGCACTCAAGCGTGCCGGTTTAGGGGGCGTGCTGGTTTCACATGGTTTGCGTTCTATCGCCAGTACAGCCCTCAATGAGCAAGGATTTCCTCCTGATGTCATTGAAGCCGCACTTGCTCATGTAGACAAAAATGAGATACGTCGTGCTTATAACCGCAGTGATTATCTTGAGCAACGTAGGCCGATGATGCAATGGTGGGCTGATTTTGTTAAAACAGCAGATAAAGGAAGCATGGTAGAATCTAGTGTCGGTGCATTAAAACTTGTTGTTTGATTCTACTTAATCCGCGCCTTCAACGGCGCGGTCCTTATTTTTGGAAATAATGAGAAGTTCTAATCCTAGCCCTTCTTGCCAGAGATTTTTTGCATCACAGTTCCCTCAAATGCAGCCTTTACTCTTTCATCATTGCGTTCCCAACGTTTGACGACTGTAATAATATCTTCTTCATTAATATCCAGATTTTTGTTTTGAGATTTCAAATTTTGTACAAAGATGACTAAATCTGCCTCTATTGCCTTTGCTGCAACCGTTTTATTTTTCCATCTACCATCCACAGGAACATTTTGGTGGAGCAATCTTATCGTCTCTTCTTTTATCGGGAGATATAATTCTGCCTTAGATATCCCTCCCATTCTTGCTGACTGTTTTTTCTTATTTAGCTTCTTTTTGTCTAATGCAAGCTCCGAAGGTAGCAACGGGCCATAGCCTGCAACCCCAAGGCACCCACCTAAGACTGAACTAGCAAACAATAAAGATTTAACAGCAATTATCTTGTTGATATCCCACATATCCTGTCCATATCGCTGAAATATCCCAGCTGCCTTAAAATTCCATGCAAAAAAGTGTTTAAGGCTTTGCGAACCCATCATAATAGGAACGACGGTCCACTTAGTGCGAATATACTCCCAGCATTGTATATCATCACGATGATATTGTTTCGCCTGCAACAACTCAAACTCCTGGCTTTCATCCATACCATCCAGAAGATACATTTTTTTGATGATAGAATGCCTATAAAGAAATCCCGATTTTTCAAGGTAGGTCTTTAATTTGTTTCTTTTCTCTTCAAATTCCGAGCAAAAAATATCAAGCATATTCCATATCATCCTTCATTGGTCAGTTACACAACGTCATCTGTTCTTGCTCTTGCACTCTGACATCCCTTTCATTTTTACTACTTAACTGAATGAAGAACCAGATGTGAATACATGAAATAATAGTTTTCCATACTCACCGCCTGTTAACTACATGTACAACTTGCGCAAGCAGCCTGCTTTGCAAAGAAAATAAGGTAGAGTCTTAGGGCGTGGTGTAAATTCGGAAGGATGGCTGACAACAGCATGACATTCAGCAACACCCTGATGCAACTTGGCGGTGAGGATTTTCTGCACGAGCTCACCGAGTTTATGCTCAACCGCATCATGGAAGCTGACATCACTCAGCGCATCAACGCAGAGCCTCACGAGCGCAGCGATGAACGCGAGACCTACCGCAACGGCTACCGTGACCGTCAGTACAACACCCGGCTCGGCACCCTGGACCTGCGAATCCCGAAGCTGCGTGAAGGCACCGACTTCCCGCCCTTCCTCGAGGCCCGCAGGCTGTCTGAGAAGGCGCTCAACGCGGCTATCCAGGAGGCGTGGATAAACGGAGTCTCCACCCGCAAGGTTGACGCGCTGGTCCAGTCGATGGGGATGACCGGCATCTCCCGCAGCCAGGTGTCGTCCATCTGCCGCGGTATCGATGAGCGCGTACAGGCGTTCCTGCAGAGGCCGCTGGAAGGGGAATGGTCCTATCTGTGGCTGGATGCGACCTATGTGAAGGTGCGCAAGAACTGCCGGGTGGTCAGCGTGGCGGTAATAATCGCCTGCGCGGTCAGCTCGGAAATGTACCGTCGGCAACTCGGCATCGCGCAATAAAACAGTCCAGGAAAACATCCCCCCCCATTACAGTCTTATATCATTGGCGCTAACAGCATCGGTGAGTCAGAAGCCAAAGCGTTCTGGCTGGCCTTCCTGCTGAGCCTGAAGGAGCGCGGTCTGGAGGGCGTGAAGCTGGTTATCTCCGACTCGCACAGCGGTCTGAAGGCGGCGATACAGCAGGTGTTCTCCGCCAGTTGGCAGCGCTGCTGGGTTCACTTCATGCGCAACGTGCTGAGCCGCGTCAGCCGGGCGAACCAGTCGGTGGTCCACGCCGCGCTGCAGCAGGTGTTCGTGCAGACCGACGTGAAAAGCGCCCATGCCACCTGGCGCGAGGTTGCCAGCCAGCAGGAAAAGAGCAACCTGGCGGTCACGGAGATGATGGACGAAGCGGAAGAGGACGTGCTGGCGTACTTCGGCTTCCCGAAAGCGCACCGGGTGAAAATCCACTCGACCAACACGCTGGAGCGTCTGAATAAAGAAGTGAAGCGCCGTGCCGACGTGGTGGGTATCTTCCCCAACGAAGAGAGCATCATGCGGCTTCTGGGTGCGGTACTGACGGAGCAGAACGAAGAATGGCTGCTGCAGAGCCGCAGCACAGCACGTCGGAGATAGACCAGCCCACTGAAGCAGAAGTCATCGAAGCGCAGCCACTCAGCGTATAACTGGCCCATTACCGGACCGGAAGGCTGTAACTGAATTCACAACGCCCTGATGGACCCGACAGAAAAAAAATAAAACCATTAAAATTCAATTGGATATTTATTTCCTGTTCGTAAAAAAAAGTTTTTTTGGCACATACATTTTAGATTGGATGCCTTAAAGCTAATCTCACATCATCCAGAGCACTTCGATTTGAGGTAATCAGCTATGAACAAATCTAATGTTAAAATACTTCGTCTTTCTACAGTAATTGACAAAACGGGCTTATCACGTTCAACAATCTATGACTGGATCAATCCGAAATCGCCACGCTATGACCCAACGTTCCCGAAACAACGTCGTCTGGGGCTGCAATCTGTCGGCTGGATAGAGGCTGAAATAGACGAATGGATTTTACAACGAACTCGGGCAATAGAGTAAGAAAGGAAGACATTTTCATCGTGTCTTGATGCAGGCGGACTTTTACTTATTAATAAACCTCTCCTTTACAAACAGGATTAATTAATAGCAATATTAATTATAAGGAGTAAAAAACATTTCCAATAAAAAATACACTTTTACGCACAAAAATGAATCTGAGATGGAAACTCTTGAGCATTATGCCAGGATGAATAACAAATCTCTTTCCTCAGTCATATCATACTCTGTGGCGTTGACGGTACATATATTCGAGCAATGTCTTCGCCATCAATGGCTAATAAAGGAGCTAAAAAACGATCTACTAAGATTCACTATAAATGAAAGAATTATTAGAAATCGAGGTGAAAAAGAAGTGACTCTGGAAGAATACTGTTCGTTAATCTGGAAAACGAACATCATGAGTCCATTAAAAATCCCAATTACAGATTACTTTCAACTGAATACTAATGATGAATTCATGGGGAGAGATGAAAAAACAGTTATACGTGAAAGGCTATCCTCGCTGAGGGAAAATTACGATATGGAAAAAGCCATTTACATTTACAATCAACGACATTTTAATGTAAAGCATCAAAGTGTCTCAGGATATTCAAACATTATTCTTATTCATAGAACAACCTTTGAGGATTATTACTTTGATGTCGGGCAGACTCTACTCTTGTCAACATCCCAATTAATTATATTCGGGATAAATGAAGTTCTTAGAAGAAAGGGGATTGTTATGCCTTATCCGGTTGTTTGTTGGATTGATATTTACCATGTCAATGAGATGGTGGTTATGCTGCCAGTGATCCGTAAAACAGATGTTTCCAACCGTGTTAATGCACCGGATGACATCATTATAAACCCATACTCACAGGAGAGCAGAACCTAAGAGGTAACAAAGAAGGACAAACAATTATGAGAGGTAAAATACTACTTTACCACTCAAAGTATCGCTGGCAATCACGCTCTATTTTTGGTTATTTTTTATACAAAATGACATTGTTCAGGTATCAAAAAATAATTTATGACACCGGAGTGCATCAGATGCGTTCATTTTTTTACACCATATGCAGTAGCGAACAGCAAGAAAGCATTACAGATCATCACTCACTTGCTGAGATATGCCAAAAATTTAATATTCTACCTGAACATGTTGTGATCGAGCAGGTAGATATTAAAGAGGTTGTTTCAGAGCAACGTTTACTCAGACAATTGATTCATCATGAAATGAACCGGCAGGACACGCTTGTCATTCCAGATCTAAGCTGTCTTGGCAGAACTGTGGAGGACTTACAGAATATTTTATTTTTTTGCCTTCAAAAAGAAATTTTTATCTACAGCTACCATCCAGCTTCAAGGATAGAGCCTTCTGCTGAAAGTTGCTTGTCTTTTTTGATTGCTCGTCAGGATACGATTGACATTCACAATCTGAAATCAACTAAAAGCCGATATCGACATGTTAAGAAGAAATTAGGACGAAAGGAGGGAAGCAAATACCGACGTGATATCACAATACTTAAGAAAGGTGGATTTACTCAGGCTGAGATTGCAAAGAAATTGAGTATCAGTTTATCGACTGTGAAGCGGCACTGGAATAACGGAATCATCGGTTAATTCCAGAAGCTAATTGCAGAGTAACTTTTTAACAGCCATCACAGGCTGGGGCTACCTTCGTCTCAAATTTAGATGTTGGATAGGTATTATATAATGGCATTGTGTACTCTTACTACCTGTATTCACCAGTAAGGGTAGTAATCAGATCAGTATGTGCGTAGTAAGATCTGATACCAGTATATACCTACAACAGTAACCAGGAATAGCCCTGCCTGTATGGCATCCCTGTACGGTCTGCTATAGACCGTAGGACCAAATACAGGTATATATTATGAAAACATATCAAGGTACTCATGGAGTACATATCCTCGAATATCAGATCAAGATTAAAAAATTATTATGTTATTTGACTAACCGTTACCCCAGGTTAACGGCGGTACGTGTCGATCTGCATTATCCGAAGATAGTCGATAACGGAGACAATATCTGCTGTTTCCCTAATCTTGAACCAGGGGTGATATCCCGAATGCGTGATTCCCTCAGAGCTAAACTGGAGGCTGACCGTACCCGTAAGGAGCGTGAAGGTAAACGCATCTACCGTTGCCCTTTATTTATTATATGGGCGAAAGAGTATTCTGAGTCAGGTAAATGCCACTACCACATTTGCCTGTTGTTCAACAAAGACGCTTACTACCACCTCGGGGATTACGATCAGCACGATAACCTGAGAGGGATGATTACGGGAGCGTGGTACAGCGCCCTGGGACTGAAACTGGATGATCACCCTGGTCTGGTCCATTTTCCTGACAACTGTAAGTACGTGCTGGATACCAATAATGCTGACTTCCAGCATAACTACCAAGCGCTGTTAACCCGACTGGATTACCTCACCAAAGTCGAAAGCAAAGTGTTTGGTGAAGGAGACCGTAACTTCGGCTGTAGCCAAATCGATCTGTAAGTCGGCAATGGCCTTCTCTTTGTGGGAAGGCCTATTTTATGTCAGAGTTCAATAATATAACCAGCAGATAACCTGCCCCCAGGATCTTCAATTTGGTGTGATTTTTCCACTTTCAGTCATGATAGCGATTGCTTCGTCGATAGTCTGTGTTGTAAAGAGCGAGTTTTCCCTACAGTCCTTGCGAATCACCTTCCTGTTTTTTTGCACAGAAATGTTCTCGCACCAAGCTAATGTTTCGGCGGCATGCTTTTCTTCCATGCTAATGTCCAAAAAAGCGAGGCGGCTATCAAGGGATTGCATATCCTCATTGACAATTGAAGGACTGGATTCTAGGAGGTTCAAACGGTTTTCAACATCGGCAACCTTGCCTTTCACCTGTGAGACGTCTTCCACCAATTTTTCATGTCTGTGGATAGCATCAGCAAGTGCTCGTGAGTTTTGGGCCAATATTTCAGCCATTTGCGCGAGGGCAGATCCTTTTGCTTCTGGCGGTGGTGGATATACTCCATGTTTAGTCAACGATGGTATGACCTCATGGAATAACCATTTTTGAAAGCGCTTACCAGCCGCGCTTCGGTCACTCGACATAACTCGATACAAACCTGGTTGGGTGACGAAGATCTCTTTCTGACCTTCAAAAACACCATTTTCAGCATCTGTAGTAATATACTCATCGGGGTCAAGAGCCTGTAATTGCGCCCTGATTATTCCAGCCATCGATTTTACTGTGTAATCAGCGTTGATTTCTCTATTTTCTTTATTCAGCGTGATTAAAACATCTCGTAGTGAGATATATAGAATCTCACCAAGTATCAATGTTCTTAGATCACTTTCACCAGTCTCACCACGGTAACATATCTTGGTCAGGTTACTATTCATTGATCCTCACATCGCAAAGTATAGGCACATTCAAATCAGTATCTTTTTTCCTGTGCTGTTCTGAGGTGATATACTCACCTCAGAACAGGTGGCCAAATTCAGTGTGTCACTTCACTATGCCTTCACCAGTTTCGCAGACATGGGGTCATAAACATACCCAATGATGCTACCATCCTTAATACGTGCAACAGCCTCATCGATAACGAATAACGGAACGAGAAACCATTCCTCGGGCTGTACTGGATGGCCGAAACGGTCGTTAATGGTAATGTTAAGCCTTGCGGGTGCAAACAACCTGTGAAACAGGTTTTCCATCCGGGTGCGGTTGATGCCTGCAAGCTTGTATGAAGCTACCACCTCGACCTTCGCTAACAGATAGGTGGAATCGTGTTCCGCATTGGCAATACGCGCCTCAACTTTGCCGCCAGTAACTCCAATCTTGTGAATGACATCACGATGTTCAGCTACATAAGGGTTATCAGATAGCGAACGCAACACATAAATGGTGCCACTTTCTAGATCGCTCTCTTCTAGAGCATCGCTGAATAAAGGACCCATGTCTGGATCGGTAATTCGGCGTGCTGTTTCGTCTTTATACAAAGCACGAACCAGTGACAGCCGAAGTAGGTTGCTTTCCGTACCATTCGAGTAAATGACACGCAGCCGAGCATCTTTCTTCCCCTGTGGCGAATCGAACTCTTCACCTTCCTCAGCCACATAAGCCGTTTGACCATCCAGGATGAACCAATGGCCCACTTCAATCGTTGCATACTGTCCAAAAGGTCGGGTCACTCTTAACCCTGAACTTAGATCACTGCGCACCTGTTCAAATAGCGGTTTGAATGTATCAAAATCCTCGCACGGCTTGCGATCCGCGATCCCTTGTACAGCACGCTTTTCGGCGCTAGCACGAACATGACGCAAGACTGTGATATCGTCCTCGCTGGTAACATCCGCCAGTTCGGCAGCCAAATTATCGATATCGATAAATTCGTCCGCTGACTCCGCTCCATCCCCCCCTCCGGCCAACAAGCCCTGATGATCCAGCGGCTCTAGCAAGGCACGGCAGTCTGGGAGACTGCGTAGCCGGTCGAGCCGCACTGCATAGAGGCGCTCAAAGATCTCACGCTCTTCGCCGTGTTGCGGCGCACGTCCATGTTGGTCAGCGAAGCGCTGGATTTCCTCAAAACCTGCGATGATGCGTTCCTCGCTGGCTGGACGTCCTTTTTTCTTCTCCGGTGGTGCAAATTCAGCAAGTTCTGCCGCCAAATCGTCTAAATCAGAATTACTCATAACGTCCCTCCGCCCTAAAACGCATAAACGCGGCTGCACCTTCTGCAAGGTGCTTTTCCCAGGCATCCGCCGAAGTTAACGATGGGAGTCGCCCACGTTCACGTTTAAATTCAGCAGCACGCTTGGCGATCACTTTGGCATCTTCAGGCGTGATCGAGGTACGCTTGGCCGAGATGGCCGCCGCGACCTGCTTCAAGCTATCTTCGCTCATTGTCTTAGCAAGTATGGCGTAGGCTTCACCAAAGGGATTGATGCGGTCGATAAGGTCTATGTCTAAATCGCGTACGTCCATCGCAAAGCGACGCACTCCGTCAATAAGGGCAGTATTGAGCGTCCCATCGTTCTCGCCGTTGACAATACGCTTGGCCTGCTGCGTGAGGTTAAGGGCGGCGATAGCATGCTGACGTACAGCCTCCTGATCTTCAGCATCAAGTTCAGGATACTTTTCTTTGATGATCTTACCCATACGAACCTGTGTTAACTCTTCAGGGATCAGCTCTTCATCGAACAGACCTCGTTCGATGGCGGGCTTATCCTGCACAAAGGCCGCGATCACTTCGTTTAAATCTTCCTGGCAGATGCGTGCCGCTTCTTTGCTCTTGAGCTCGGCAAGTCCCTTAATCTCGATTTGATACGTCCCTGTCTGCTCATTAACACCAAAATTGCAGCTATCCGGGTCATATCCTCCATCACCATAATCAAAGCCTGGAGTCGGGCCGCTTTCTGGATTCTTGGGCTTAAACTCGAAGCGCGGAGCCAGTACCTGCTCCATCAACAAGCTCGCCGCGATAGCTTTCAAGGTATCGTTGACTGCCTCAGTAACTGCGCCCTCTACAGCGTCCGGCTCGGCGATCAAGTTAGTAAATCTCGCGCGGGTTTTACCCGGAGCGTCACGAGTGGCGCGACCGATAATCTGCACGATCTCAGTCAGGCTAGCACGGTAGCCCACAGTCAGCGCATGTTCGCACCAGATCCAGTCGAAACCTTCCTTCGCCATACCAAGTGCAATAATGATGTCCACATAATCACGGTCTGTCTTCATTTCTACAGCTCGAAGGCTTTCTTGAATCTTGCCTTGGCTAGTTGGGTCCACCAGATCAGCGATACGCAACATTCGGCCATCGCGGCATTTGACTAACTGGAAACCTGTCGCAGGATCCGCACCTTGCCAATCGCCAAGCGCGCCAAGAATATGTTCCACTTCCTTAATTTTATCCTTCGTGCTCTCGCGCGAATTGACGTTGGGTATATGGATAATGGTCTTCTTGTCAGGATCGAGGACATTAAGGATGTCATCGACGTAGGAGCCACTGTAGAAGAAGTAGCCGATGTCAAGTTGCTTGAGGTATTCGTAACCGTTGAGTTGTTCGTAGTAGGTATAGGTGACGGTATCGAACCTGGACTCATCCTGAGGAGCCAAAACGGCCTCCGCATCACCCCGGAAGTAGGAGCCGGTCATGGCAACGATGTGTGTCTTGTCACGCGCGATGAACTGCCCCAGATGCTGACCAAGCTTGTTATCCGGGTTAGCTGACACATGGTGGAATTCATCGACGGCGATCAGGCGATCGTCAAACGCTTCTACGCCGTAGGCATCGACCGCGAAGCGAAAGGTTGCGTGTGTGCAAACAAGCACCTTGTCGCTACTTTCAAGAAAAGAGCCGAAAGCTCTTACCTTGCCACCGTTGTCGTTACCGGGCGCGTTGCATAGGTTCCACTTAGGTTCGACATGCCAATCAGCCCAGAATCCAAACTGCGATAGTGGTTCATCGTTGAAGCTCGCGCCAATAGATTTTTCCGGCACGACAATGATTGCCTGTTTGATCCCCTGGTTTGCGAGTTTATCGAGTGCGACGAACATCAGCGCACGACTCTTGCCAGAGGCGGGCGGCGACTTTATGAGAAGATATTGTTCTCCGCGCTTCTCATAGGCCCGTTCTTGCATAGGGCGCATCCCAAGGGCATTAGCCTTGGTCGATGCTCCGTTGCGTGCATAAGTAACGGAAACGGATGGTACTGAATTGATCTTGACGCTCATATGTTGGCTCCTTCTTAACTCTTTTTTCCCTTAGCCGGTACAGCCGAGGTGGCCGTCTTGATATAGAGGTCGAACAGCTTCTCAAGCCTCTCGGTATCATTCTTAAAGCGACGGCCGATGTAGATGCGTTCAAGCACTTCGTCGTTGCGAGCATGCGCGGCACGTAGATCAGCGGGCATATTTTCGGGGTCATACAGCTCTGCAATTGTTGCTGGGAAATGATGTTCTCGCGCCAGCAAAATGTCCTCGGCACAGCGTGTTAAGTCTTCCTTATTCTTATCTGTAAGCATTGGCACCGGAAAAGTGTTCCAACCCATTTTGTTTGAGTAACTAAATCGTGTTTCTAGCTTTCCACAGACGGTGCTAATCCAGATTAGATGCAATCTTGATGCTATTAGTGCCAAATTAAACAAAGATCCATCATAGATCGAATAAGCAAGGTTATTTACTGTAGTCCGCTCATCGAATAGAGCCACGGGAAGGTATTCCCGATTCTCAGAACTCCGGATTGGAACAATTATTACCGACTGATTTCCACACTTCATCTCACAAAACTGATGCGGTCGAGTGGCCATAGAACGCGTTGCCTGCCGCTCGCTCTTTAAGCGCCATTCTTTGACTTTATTGATCTGCGCTGAGACTGCTGGAAACGATGTGGCCAGCGCAAAATTCTCATTCTCAATCCAGAGACAGTATCTCTCGCTACCGTTAATTACCTCGCTCGAACCTAAGATTTTGCGCGTGATCGTCTCTCGAACATCCTTTGGGATGCAAAGGGCTTCAATCCCCTTACTATCGAAAATTAGATGACCGCCTTCGTATGGCTGATTACCAAGTACCATCGGGGCGCAGCCAGGAGGAGGATCAGATTTCTTGTTTATAAAGATGTCTGCATTTGGAACCAAGTAGGCATTGATATTATCTACCTCTCTCTCGACTATTCCCTCACCTTGATGCTCAAATAATCTACACTTCGTTCCAAAACTACGCGTCAAACCAATTACAACGACTGTTACACCAGCATTGTGGGTTGCAAGGTTAGACCATTTGAAAGATGTGTACGCGAACGAGATCCTGACACCTAGTCCCATTATCAGTGGCCACAGCACAGGAACTTGGTTCCCTTGACAAATTGAGTTTGTACTGACGAAAGCGGCTGCTCCATTTACATGGGAGAGGTACTCCGCAGTTTTCACGAACCATGCGCTCACGTAGTCGAGCACTTTGAAAGTTCCAGGATATTTAGAAAAGACAAACAATAGATCTGCCTTCTGTTCAGCGGATTGATTTTTGGTTCCTTTATAAGGAGGGTTTCCACAGATATATGTTTCGCTGCCTTCATGTTCAAACTCGATTTCAGCTTGATCAAGTGGAGTTTGCAGGATATCGTCTGAAACCACCTTAACTCCTGAGCCACTCACATCCATTAAGCTATACCAATCGATCCGCAGCGCATTTCCACAAGTGATCCAATTCTCGCTGCGTAGTGGCAAGAATTCGGCCAAGGCCAACTTCTGCCCACGATAGAGTACATCACACTGGTATTCTGCGATAATCAACGCAAGGCGGGCGAGCTCTGCCGGGAAGTCGCGCAGCTCAATGCCACGAAAATTTGTGACCGGAATATCAGATGGGCGATCAGGTTCGCCTCGCCTCCAGTTAATCTCAGCTTCAATGGCACGCATTTCTTTATAAGCAATGACCAAAAAGTTGCCCGAACCACAGGCTGGATCAAAAATGCGTATACGGGCGATACGCTTGCGCAAATTGAGCAAAGCGCGTGGATTTTCGCCCGCATCTTCCAGCTTTGAACGCAGTTCGTCGAGGAATAGTGGGTTCAGTACCTTCAGGATGTTGGGAACACTAGTGTAGTGCATCCCTAATTCACCGCGCTCTTCATCTTCGGCAATTGCTTGAATCATCGAGCCGAATATGTCCGGATTTATTCTGGTCCAGTCCAGATTGCCAACGTGAAGCAGGTAGGAGCGCGCGATACGGCTGAAGCGCGGCACCTCTTCCGTACCTGAGAACAAAGCGCCGTTAACATATGGAAATTCTGCAGCCCAGCGCGGAATACCTACTGCGGCACGCTCATAGTCTGGAGTGTTCATAGCACGAAAGAGCGTGCCGATGACCTCGTGCATATTAGAAGCATCGCGCTCACTCATCTGTGCAATGGTGTCAGTAAAGCGCCCCTTGCCTATGAATATGTCAGTATCTTCAGCAAAAAAACAGAATATTAGACGCGCCATGAACTTATTCATGTCATGACGACGCTCCGCAGTACCCCATTCAGGGTTGTCTTTCAGCAGTTCAACGTAAAGGCGGTTCAGGCGGCTTGTAGCCCGGATGTCAAAGGCGTCTTCGCTGATCTGCCGAACAGTGCTGATACCTGCCAGTGGCAAAAAGAAACCGAAGTGATCGGGAAAGTCTTTAAAGGCACAAGCGACAGTCTGGCCGCTGATGAGGTCTTCAGCTTCGAAGTCTTTTCCATCTGTGGCGAGGATGAATTTGGCCTTGGCCTTGCCTGTTGCCGGGCTGGCCTTGAGTGAAGCAAGCATTTGTGTTACTTGCCCTTCTTCACTAGCCAAAATGTGAATGTTATTGGTCTGAAGAACGCCGCCCAAATCGGACTTATTCGATGCTCCGGCTCGCAAGCGTTTGATAGTCGTTTCCTTGTTACCAAAGGCTTCAAGGAAAGCATAAGGAAACTCTATGGGATCAAAGGGTTGCTCTGCAAGATCCGTGATGGCTTGTTCAATTTCTACGGCGTTCATTTGCTTACAGTTCTCCATTGGCATGTGACCGCCCTGCTGCTACTGGTGTGCAGTGAACTCATGTCATATCCTAGGTTTTCTTGGAAATTTTTGACCGTAAGTTTAACAGAATAGAACCCAGCGCTGTAGCTGATTCAGTCTCAGATCCACGTTTCAGAAAGCCCTATTATGTATTTATGGCGAGAATTTTAGCATTGAGATATTTTCGATAAAATATACATATTTTCAGCCAATTAAAGACTGCTAAATTCATGGTATATGAGACGCTCGCATGTGAGTAACTTCCGTTCTTATTTCTGGTTTTCTTAAAACGTATTAAGGTTGCACCGAATATGGTTTTCCCCGCTGACCCTGACCCGGTTGACTGTTCAGTCAGCTATGACGTCAAGCACATGACGAAGGTAGCTTTCTGGATCCACGCCGTTTAGTTTGCACGTCCCGATCAGACTGTACATCAGCGCTACACGCTCACCTCCGTGGTCTGAGCCGAAGAACAGCCAGTTTTTTCTCCCCAAACTGACCATCCGCAGCGCCTTTTCAGCGATGTTGTTATCGGCTTCTGTCCAGCCATTGCCTGCATAGTGCGTCAGGGCCGACCACTGGTTAAGGGCGTACGCGAACGCTTTCGCCAGCTCTGAGTGTCGTGACAGGGTGTTCATCTTTTCACGCAGCCAGCTTTCCAGGGATTTCAGCAGCGGTTTCGCTTTCTGCTGACGTTCAGCAAGACGTTGCTCCGCCGGCATTCCCCTTATTTCCGCCCCGATGGCATACAACCCGCCGATACGCTTCAGGGCATCCTCCGTCAGCGCCGACGGCGTGCGGGCGTACACATCGTGGATTTTACGGCGGGCGTGAGCCCAGCAGGCGGCTTCCGTTATCTGGCCACCGCGGTACAACTCGTTGAATCCTGCATACGCATCCGCCTGCAGCACTCCCCTGAAGCCGGCAAGATGGGTCTGCGGGTGGATGGCTTTTCTGTCCGGGCTGTAAGCGAACCACACCGCCGGTGCGACTGCTGACCCGGCGTTGCGGTCATCACGAACGTACTTCCACAATCGCCCGGACTTCGTCTTCTTATTGCCCGACAGCAGCATCTGGACCGGGGTATCATCGACATGGAGTTTGCCGTCGCTCAGGACATAGCCCCGAAGCGCCTCCTCCAGCGGTGACAGCAGCCTGCAGCATGCATCCACCCAGCCCGACAGGAGGGAGCGGCTCAGTTCCACACCCTGGCGGCTATATATTTCAGACTGGCGGTACAGCGGGGTATGCTCTGCATACTTTGAGCCCAGTACCCGGGCCAGCAGCCCCGCTCCGGCGATACCCCGCTCGATGGGACGTGAAGGCGCGGGGGCCTGCACGATAGCGTCGCATTTTGTACAGGCGTGTTTTTCCCGCACGGTCCGGATAACCCGGAAGGCGCTGCGCATCAGCTCCAGCTGTTCAGCAGTATCTTCACCCAGCCAGCGCAGTGAATCGCCACAGTCCGGGCAGCATGATGCCGCCGACAACAGCCGTTTTTCGTCACGAGGGAGTGATTCGGGGAACGGTTTACGGGTGCGGGTCTGGCGAAGCGACCACGCTCCAGCCGTTTGGTCAGCAGACACAGCCTGTCGCCGGTAGACCACAGCAATTTTACCTGACTGCCACTGCAGCCCCGGAAGATGAAGACTTGGCCGGACATCGGGTCGTCTTTCAGTGCCGTCTGCACTTTTGCCGCCAGCCCGTTGAAGCCGTTGCGCATGTCGGTGATACCGGCAACCAGCCAGATTTTAGTGCCTGCAGGAAGATTTATCATACAGTCCCTCGCATCAGTTCGCGCAGGACAGTGGTGATGAGTTCAGTTGAGGGATGAGTCAGTGTTATATCTCCGCCCCGACATTTTATGTGACAGGCAGTCTGAGGTGAACAGGATGGCGGTTCGGGCGTTGGGGGAGATGGCTCTGCCCGAAATTGCACGGGTATGAGAGCAGGAAGCGACGATGCGTTTTTCCGTGGGTGGCAGACCCGCCCTTCACGTTGCCAGAGCCTTATCCATTTAAAGAGCAGGTTGTCATTGACATCATGTTGTCGGGCCAGCGCAGCAACACTTCCTTCTTTTTCAAGTGCCAGCCTGACCAGTTCCATTTTAAACTCAGGGGAATATCGTTTTCGGGGAAGTCTTTCTTTGGCGCGCATTAGGTGTCCACCTGCAAATTAAGTGGGGGTTTAAGTTACAGGATAGTGGTTTCAGAGCCAGACGTTTTTGAGACAACGCTTACTCTAAACCCAAGCGTAAATGTCTATTATTGGCAAAATACCACCAGCCAACATGAGCTGTGATGTAAAGTTGACACTGCTACAGTTACATGAGCCTGCTTATATTCTAAATAAATTCAGATAGATATTATCTCCGTGAATCCCCCGCCTCCCTGACCGGAGCGCGGGAATTTTTGTTTTTCACGCTGAGAACCCTGTATGAATAAAACTGATGGCCTTCAGGCCCTGGAAAAACCGCTGGCGTCGCTTCCCGATACGCTTCGCCAGCTTATTCTTGAACGTATTCAGAATCTGACCCACTACGAGCCGGTGATTGGCATCATGGGCAAGAGTGGTGCCGGTAAGTCGTCGCTCTGTAACGAACTCTTTCGGGGGAAAGTCTCCGCCGTCAGTGATGTGAACGCCTGCACCCGCGACATACTGCGCTTCCGGCTGCGCAGTGGTCGTCACAGTCTGGTGATTGTTGATTTACCGGGCGTGGGAGAGAACGGACAACGGGACCATGAATACCGCGCCCTGTACCGGCGTATGCTGCCAGAGCTTGACCTGGTGCTGTGGGTCATCAAAGCTGATGACCGTGCGCTGTCGGTGGACGAGCAGTTCTGGAACGGTGTGATGCAACCTTACCAGCAGCAGGTGCTGTTCGTGCTGAATCAGGCCGACAAAATCGAACCCAGCCACGAATGGGATACTCGTACCGGCACACCTTCACCACAGCAACGGGAAAACCTGAAGGCGAAACAGGCCGCCATTACCACGATGTTCACTCCCCGTCATCCGGTCTGCGTGGTGTCAGCGTTGACCGGCTGGGGCGTGGAAGCGATGGTGGCAACCATGATGCGCTGTCTTCCGGACCGCGCCACCAGCCCGCTGGCGACACAACTGCACGGGAGGCTCTGCACGGAGCCGGTAAAGTCGCAGGCCCGTGACGGCTTCGGTGAGGCGGTAGGCCGGGTGTTCGATACGGCTGAGTCATCGTCGTTCCTGCCCGCCCCGCTGAAGGCGGTGATTCGTACCGTGCGTGATGTAGTGGTGTCGGTGGCGCGGGCTGTCTGGGATTGGATTTTCTTCTGAATGAGTAAAAGGTCGTCAGGATGGTAGTGGATGACTCTGTTTATTCGCAGCCTGATAGATGATTATTTTCAGGCAGACATAACCTGTCTTAACCAGAAAAAGATACCACCAGTCACAAGCGCGTCACCACTGCCGACAGTGCATCCACACGGCCTTTTCGCGCCAGGCGCTTTGCCACGCATCACGGACACAACCTGTCAGTCTCATCCTTTACAGTAATACCTTCTTAATTAACCACTTACCCGACACGGAGATAATACATGTCTCAAGCTGAGCGTCGTTATGACCGCCTGTCTGTCCGGCTGTCGCTGATTATCAGCCGTCTGCTCGCGGGTGAAACGCTGAATATGCGCAAACTGGCGGCGGAGTTTGGCGTCTCGGAACGTACCCTGCATCGTGATTTCCGCGAGCGTCTGATTTATCTCGATCTCGAATATCAGGATGGCTGCTGCCGTCTGCTGACCGGGGGCCGTCAGGAGATCCGGGAGGATGCAGCATTGCAGTTTGCCTTTCAGTCAGGCACTGGCGCGTTGTTTCCTGATATGGACCACCATCTGGTCAGTTCATTGCTGAGTGGTCAGCGCGCCTCACCATGCCTTATCTGGCATCAGGGGGCATCCGTACCGTCTTCCCGCCCGGGCATCTTCACGCGACTGGTCAGGGCTGTGTCAGAACAGCGGAGGGTAACCCTGCTGGCTGACGGGTGCCGTTGCGACAGCCTTGCTCCCTACCGGCTGATTTTCAGCACTGGCGAGTGGTTTCTGGTGGGAGAACACCTCGGCCGGATGACCGTTTTTGCGCTGCACACCGTTCACTCCGTGACATTTCACGCGGAAACCTTCACACCAGACGGGCATTTCACCCGCATTCTGTCACGCCCTGATTTTTTACAGGCGTTACCTCATTTCCGGTTCATTGGTGAAGTGCTGTCCGGCTTCGTCCCTGAACCACATCAACCCGCAACAGAAGGATAACATGATGAAAATAAGACGTATCACACCCGGCAACCCGACTTCCGGCAAACGCTGCCCGGACTGTGGCTCTCACGACACCATCCCCTGGGCTGATGGCTGGATGTGCCGGGACTGCGGGTGTGAATGGGGCAAAGACAACGGCTATCTGTAGAAGGTGGGGCAATGGGATTCTGGAAGGCTGCCGGAAAACTCGCGGCTGAAGTGGCAAAAGACGCACTCAGCAGCGCACGTGAAGTAAAGGCGATACATGACCGCCTGGAAGACAAAAGCAGCGCTGAACTGAGAAAGATAACCACTGACGATGGTTTTTTCAGCAGCACTACCATCACGGAAAAGCGCCTGGCTCGCAGCATTCTGCGTAACCGGGACGACCGTTAATGACACCACAGGGCCGGGACAGGCCCTGTTTTTATTTCAGGAAATAAAAATGATGAAAAGGGTAAAACTTTCCACCTGTGCGAAATGGCTGGCGCTCGGCCTGCTTGTTGTGGTTAACAGCAGTTATGCTGCCTCCCGGGTGAAAACAGCGGCTCAGGCGATTCAGTGTCAGCCTGATACTCAGGAAAACGGCTACAACGGGACCTGTCCGTATCCTGCCGACCTTTACCGCGCCGACCCCGTCTGGAAAAAAGATATGGAATCGGCCTTACAGCAGGCGGGTATCCGTAACGTACTGGGACCGGATGGCAGTCTGAACGGGCCGGAAGAGACGCTGGAGCCCGTCACCGTCGGTGGCAGGCAATGGCTTCAGGGCTCGCTGTGTGAGCAGGGGAACTGTGGCGACCATTATCTGCGTTTTTTATATTCGCCGGGTACGCATCAGGTTCTGGGTTTCTACGTTGACGGTCAGACACGCTGGGTCGGGAAACCACCGGCAGAAGAAGCGAAACTGCTGCGCGGCAATGCCGACGCCATCGCGGAGAAAACACCGTTACCGTCTGCCCTGCCCGCAGCACCTGCAGCGCCTGCGGACGGGGCACCGGCAGACACTATCTGGACCTTTAAGGGCGATGGCGGCAAATCGTTATGGCAGGTCTGTGGTGGTCAGAACAGCAGCTGTACCATTATCGCTAACACGAAGTATTACGTTGCTGTGCTGAACCGTAAATCCGCAACGGGTTGTGCTTTCGGTGATTTTTATGTCGCTGCCCGGGATACCGCATCATGGCAACAGTATGATACCGGCACCTGCAGCCCGGATGCGTATATCCGCAAGGGCAGCATCAACAACGGTCAGTATCTGTCCGTCGATATCGGTATCAACGGGGTGCTGGTGAAGCAGTTCCCGATTGGTTACTGGTCAATGCGCAAGGAATTTTCCGGTAGCCGACGCCCGTCGTGGTCAAAGGTTAAGGAAAAAAATCAGCAGCACTGAGAACACCAGCGATAAAACCAGTCATCAGGCCATGTTCCTTCGGGAGCATGGCCTTTCTGTTTTATACCATTCATCAGGAGTATTCCCATGCCAGATACTGGCAATCCACTGCTGCCCGATGGTTCGTTTACCCGCAGGCAGGCTGAAGCTATCGTGGCGGCGTACCAGAACGTCACCATCGAAGACGACCAGTCCACCCATTTTCGGCTGGTCCTTCGTGACCGCGAAGGACAGTTACTCTGGCGGGCGTGGAATTTTGAACCCGACACCGGATTCTGGTTTAACCGCTATCTGCTCAGCCACGGCATTCCCAAAAGATAAATCACCACGGGCACCGCCCTCATATCAGCCACAACCTCACAGGCCATGTACCCACAGGAGCATGGCTTTTTTGTTTATGCCGCAAAATCAACCAACGAAGGAAATTAATAATGCGACTCGCCAGCCGTTTTGGGCGGACAAACCAGATCCGCCGCGACCGACCGTTAACCCGCGAAGAACTGATGCAGCATGTTCCCAGCGTTTTCAGCGAAGACAAACACGACTCCCGCTCTGAGCGCTATTGCTACATACCGACGATAACCCTGCTGGATAACCTGCAGCGCGAAGGGTTTCACCCCTTTTTTGCCTGCCAGTCACGCGTTCGTGACCCTGAACGTCGGGAACACACTAAACATCTGCTTCGCTTACGTCGGGCGGGCCAGATAAATGGTCAGCATGTACCTGAAATCATTATTTTAAACAGCCACGATGGGGCATCGAGTTTTCAGTTACTTCCAGGAATATTCCGCAGCGTATGTACAAACAGCCTCGTCTGCGGACAGTCGTTTGGCGAAATCAGTGTTCCGCATCGCGGCGATATTGTCGGGAAAGTGATTGAAGGTGCTTACGAAGTGCTCAGCGTCTTTGACCGGGTGGAAGAGAAGCGAGATGCCATGCAGTCGCTGCTGCTACCTCCACCAGCACAACACGCGCTGGCAAACGCCGCACTGACGTATCGCTTTGGCGAAGAACACCAGCCGGTGACTGCCACACAGATCCTGACGCCGCGACGCAATGAAGATCGCCAGGACGACCTGTGGACGACCTACCAGAGGCTGCAGGAGAACCTGCTGAAAGGCGGCCTGCCCGGACGTACCGCACAGGGTAAACGTACCCATACCCGCGCCATTAACGGCATCGACGGTGACGTAAAGTTAAACCGCGCGTTATGGGTGATGGCGGAGAACATGATGGATTTATTAAGCCAGTAGTCACCAGCACCACTCCACCAGCAATAAATTCTCAACCCGGTAGCTCCATTCAACGTATTCATGCATAAGGAAAAACTCAAATGACCAACAATACATTGCCACTGTTCACACCATCAGAATCTGTTCCCATTGCGGCTCAGCTGCAGATTACCACTACACAGGTCACCGATGAGAACCGCGTCAGCTTCTGGCCGCAGCACTTCGGCAACATACCGCAGTGGATAATCCTTGAGCCGACTGTCTTCGCCTGGATGGACCGCTTCTGCGCCGACTACAGCGGAGGTATCTGGAATTTTTATACGCTCAGCAACGGCGGCGCGTTTATGGCTCCTGAATCGGAGAACAATGAACCGTGGTCGCTGTTCAACACGATGAACGGCAACGGCGGTGAACTCAGTGCCGAAGCAGCCGGAATTGCCGTCTGTCTGATGGCATACAGTCACCACGCCTGCCGTACCGAATGCGACGCCATGACGGAACACTACTACCGTCTGAGAGACTACGCGCTCAATCACCCCGAATGCAGCACCATTATGTACATCATTGACTGAGGGAGGCGACGATGGAACACCAGTTACCGTTGTTTGCCCGTGAATTATCCCCTGCCGACCAGCAAACCATCAGGGAGGCATTAACCCTGCTGGCGTGCCAGCTACGCGAACCCGGCGCGTCATTTACCTCCAGCCATGCCGTCCGCGACTGGCTGTGCCTGCAGCTCGCCTCAGTGGAGCGGGAAGAATTTACCGCGCTTTTCCTCGATAACCAGCATCGGCTGATAGCCCACGAAACGCTCTTTACCGGCACTATCAACCATACGCAGGTCCATCCCCGGGAAGTGGTGAAGGCCGGTCTGAAGCATAACTGCGCCGCTGTCATTGTGGCCCATTGCCACCCGTCAGGGCTTGCCGAACCCAGTAAGGCCGATCGTCAGGTCACCACGCGTATTCAGCAGGCGCTGGAACTGGTGGATATCCGTCTGCTGGATCACCTGGTGGTCGGCGGCATGGAAATAGTTTCGTTTTCTGAGAGAGGCTGGCTTTAAGGAGAAAAATAGCGATGAAAATCATCAGCAAACGTCAGGCAATGGCGATATACCGCCAGCATCCGCAGTCCCGGTTATTTAGCTTCTGCACGGGTAAATACACATGGTCCGGTAGCATCTGCCACTACGCTGGTCGTGAGGTCCAGGATATCAGCGGCGTGCTCGCGGTATTCGCTGAACGCCGTCAGGACCGCAACGGTCTGTATGTCATCCTGCGCAGTGTCACGCTGAACTGAGTAAGGAAAATACCCGTGAGCAGAATTATCTCCACCACTGTTTATACGCTGGATGAACTCTCCGACGCGGCCCGCGAGAACGCCCGCAACTGGTATCGCGAACATGCGCTGAATGATGACTGGTATCAGAACGTGTTTGACGAGTTCACCGGCATCTGCAATATCCTGGGCGTGGATATTAAGCTGTACAGGATCCCTCTGCTGTCTGGCGGCAGCCGTCAGCACCACTGCATCTGGTCCAGCGGTTTTTGCCATCAGGGCAGCAGCGCGGCTTTCGAGGGTGATTATGCTTACCAACCGCAGGCCGTATACCGGATCAGGGAACATTATCCTGAAGACGCTGACCTTCACCATATCGCCGATTTACTGCAGACCATCCAGTTGCACAACAGCGGCGAGCTTCGCGCCACGATCCGTCATCACGGCCTGCATATCCATGAATCCTGTATGACCGTCACGGTCGAACGCCACAGCCTCTCCGGGCAGGACATGACCACAGACAGTGAGGAGGCGATAACCGAAGCCATCCGGGCGCTGGCCCGCTGGTTATACGACTGGCTGGAAAGCGAATACGGCTGGCAGACATCCCCCGCCATTGTTGACAACGACATCATCGACGGTGAACACACCTTCACTGCATCCGGCCAGCGCTTCGGCTGAACGACATCACCTTTAACCTTTCCTTAATCCATTTTTTAGCGAGGCTTAACCATGCCAGATATCCCTGCCACAAATGACAATATGGACGCGCCGCGCTGGGGTCTTCAGCGCAATATCACGCCCTGTTTTGGCGCTCGCCTGGTGCAGGAGGGCAACCGGCTGCATTACCTGGCTGACCGCGCCAGTATCAACGGAACCTTCAGCGATGCGGATTTACGCCATCTCGACCAGTCGTTTCCGCTGCTGTTGAAACAACTGGAACTGATGCTGGTTTCCGGTGAACTCAATCCCCGTCATCAACACAGCGTTACGCTTTACGCAAAAGGGCTGACCTGCGAGGCCGACAGCCTCGCTTCGCACGGGTACGTCTATATCGCAATTTATCCGACACCAGCCACAACCGCATAAGCCTTCTTACGACTTACCCTCGTTCTTACCCATCAACAAAGAGATCCCACGATGAGAATTTATCCTGTATCCGCAAAACGGGCCGCTGAGATTGAGCGGTTATCGCCTGTGTCACCGGTTGCCGTCTGGCAGCGCCTCCTGACGTACCTGCTGGACCGTCACTACGGTCTGACGCTTAACGATACTCAGTTTGGCGATGACGGCACCATTCAGGAATGCATTGACGTCGGTGATCCCCTGCTTGACGCCCTGAACGAAGTGGTTGAAGACGACGAGCTGGAGCGTACTGATAACCGGGGAAAATCACTTCTGTTCAGATCGTCGCTGCTCACACCCGCAGATATCCGGAACGCCCAGAAAGCCGTGGGTCTGGCAGGCAACAGCGCCTCCCTCATTATCAGCGGTCAGTCGTCAGCCAGAAGCTAACGCCCGCCATCACACCTTCGTCTGGTACAGGCGATCCGCCGTGCCAGTATCCGTTGTTGTAACGGCTGGCGCGGCTTATTAATGGAGTAAACCCAATGCAAACCCAAACACTATCCCCAACGCGGGAGGCTTCACCACGCCCGTCTCCCGTAGAGATCTGGCAGCAGCTTCTGAGCCACCTGCTGGATCGTCACTACGGTCTGACGCTCAACGACACACCTTTCGGCAACGATGGCGTAATTCAGGAGCATATCGACGTCGGTATCTCACTGTGCGACGCGGTGAACTTTATCGTGGAGAAATACGATCTGGTACGCACCGACCGTCGCGGTTTCAGCGCAGAAACACAGTCGCAGCTTCTCACCAGTATCGATATTCTCCGCGCCCGCAAAGCCACCGGACTGATGACCCGCAACGACTACAGAACGGTGACCGACATCACCACCGGCAAATACCGGGAGGTGCAGCCATGAAGCTGTCCCTCACTGTGGAAGCTGATGCCATCAACGTACTGGCCCTGAATGCGGGCCGGATCGCTGTCGATATCGATGGTATTGAACTGGCCGACCTGATTAACGTGGTCTGTGACAACGGTTATTCCCTTCGCGTTGCTGACTCCCCCGGAAAGCTGGTTGTTGAAGATCCGCTTCCGCCCGTCGCCCGCGTCAACTGTATCCAGTGCAGTACCGCGCATATCACGGAGCAAGACAATGCTCTGCTGTTTACCCTTTCACACCAGTATGAAGACTTTGGCGACCAGGAATGGATTTCTTACACTGGCTCGGGTTATCTGCTCTACCTGGGGGCGTGGTCATTTCCGGTCTTACACCTCAAACGCCTCGGTCTGTCGAAAGCCTGCCGTCGGTTAGTGGTGACGCTTATCCGTCGCTACGCCGCTGGTATAGTTCATCTGGACGCCTTTGGCGAAGTGCTACCGGGCTTTGACGTTTTCGACTGGTAATCCTACCTCAATCACCACAAGGTTTTCACATGCCGGAATTAACCTCCGAAGCTGCTCTCAACATTCTGATTGGCTGGCTGCAGGACAACATCGATTGTGGGAGCCTGATTATCTTCGACAACGACGAAGACAACACCGATTCAACAATGCTGTTGCCCTGGATTGAACGTGCGCGTAAGGACGTTCGCGATCTTCAGCGTCTGCAACAGACCAGTACAGATTAGCCCCCAGTCTGTACTCATCACACTCACACGCCAGCCCTCACCGGCTGGCGTTTTGCTTTATATTAAAGGAAATAAACGATGTCAGAACTGACTCTTACCGACCCCGAAGTATTAACCGGCCACACCGACGTGATTTGCTCCACCAGCATTGAGCGCATCGTCACCGGACGTAATGCGGCGCTGGCACAGATTGAAGCGCTGATACAGCAGCTTGACGATATTTCGACGCTGACCCGCAGCATCGGCGGTGGGGATGCAAAGGACTGGGGAATGCGGCCAGGTCACTGTTATGACTGCTGGTTTACCGAACCCGCTGAAAAGGCAATGAAAGCCATCACCCGTAGCATTGACCGCGATGTCTGGCGTGATTTAATGAAGCGTTCTGGAATGCTGTCGATTATGGACGCTCAGGCTCGTGCTGAATGGTACAACAGTCTGGAAAAGGATGATATTCCGGCGGTCAGCGAAGAGAATATCCTGAGTACCTTTAAGCAACTGCATTTGAACAAAGGTGAGGTATTTGAACGTGGCGTAATTAACGTCTTCAAAGGCTTAAGCTGGGATTACAAAAGTAATAGCCCATGTAAGTTTGGAAAGAAGATCATCGTAAACGGGCTAGTCAAATGTGACCGGTGGGGATTTGGGCTGAACTGGGGATGGCAGCGTGACCGACTGGCAGACCTTGAACGCATGATGTATTTGCTGGATGGCAAGCCTGTCCCTGACAATCGTGCTGACATTACCCGTCGTCTCGGCGATCATATTCATGAGAACAGGCACAGCAAGCGTTATGAGGATGAGATGTTTGCGATCAAATACTTTCAGAAGGGGACGGCGCATATCGTATTCAAGAGACCTGAACTGGTTTATAAGCTTAACGACATCATTGCCCGGCACTATCCGAGGATGTTAGCGTGCGTTAACTGAATCACAGGAATTGGGTAGTCCGTTCGGGAAGCTCCAATCTGCTTCCCCAAGACGCTAAACAACTGGGAGAATCCCCAATCTTTGTTCAATTACATTCCTGATTTCTCCCCTTCCTACGAATTGTAGAAGGCAATTATCGAGGCAAGTCATTATCCAGATATGTTAGTGTTGAAGAGCGATAAAACCATCATAACTGATTGATATATACCTATAATCAGCCTTAGGCCCAACGATAGGCCCAATTGAAAAGTTGAATTATAATTTATTTCTAATAAAACAAGTAATTATGCATCCAGTTCAGATCACGCCAGCCCACCAAATCATGATCCGGATACGTCCGGTGAAGTACAGAAAGCCCGCATGGCACAAGCCCTGCGGGCTTTTTTGTATCTGTCGTTGTCCGAGAACATCCGGCTAAATCCGGTGATTATTGGTATACGTTTAGGTATACGGTAGGATGTATACCTAAAAGCGTATACCAATTCATGAAGGAGCGGCCACAGTGGCGCGGACAACACGCCCCCTGACCAACACCGAAGTTCTGCGCGCTAAAGCGTTAGAGAAGGATCTAACGCTGCATGATGGCGACGGGCTTTTCCTTATAGTGAAAACCAGCGGGAAAAAGCTCTGGCGTTTCCGTTATCAACGTCCGGCGACAAAACAGCGGACAATGATGGGGCTGGGTGCCTTCCCAGCCCTTTCGCTTGCTGACGCCCGAGGTTTAAGGGCTGATTACCTTGCCCTATTAGCCAACGGAATCGACCCGCAAATTCAAGCTGAAGTTGCAGAGGAACAGCAGCAAATCGCACTGGACAGTATTTTTTCAACGGTCGCCGCTAACTGGTTCCAGCTCAAAAGCAAAAGCGTTACACCCGATTACGCTAAAGATATATGGCGTTCACTGGAAAAAGACGTATTCCCTGTCATCGGGGAGATCCCTGTCCAGCAAATCAAAGCCCGAACACTAGTTGAAACCCTTGAGCCAATCAAAGCACGTGGGGCGCTAGAGACTGTACGTCGACTGGTGCAGCGTATTAACGAAATCATGATCTACGCCGTCAACACTGGCCTGATTGATGCAAACCCGGCATCTGGTATTGGTATGGCATTTGAGAAACCCAAAAAGCAACACATGCCAACGCTACGACCTGAAGAATTACCAAAACTCATGCGCTCTTTGGTGATGTCGAACCTCTCTGTTTCGACTCGCTGTCTAATTGAGTGGCAGCTTCTGACCCTTGTGCGCCCTTCTGAAGCTTCCGGTGCTCGTTGGGCAGAGATCGATCTTGACGCAAAGCTCTGGACTATTCCAGCCGAACGGATGAAAGCTAAGCGGGAACACATTGTTCCTTTATCACCTCAGGCAATAGAGATTCTGGAGGTAATGAAACCAATCAGTGCTCATCGTGAACATGTTTTTCCCAGTAGAAATGACCCAAAACAGCCAATGAATAGCCAAACTGCTAATGCTGCTTTAAAACGTATTGGTTATGGCGGGAAGCTGGTTGCTCATGGTCTACGTTCAATAGCAAGTACAGCCATGAATGAAAGAGGTTTTAACCCAGATGTCATTGAAGCTGCTTTAGCGCACTCTGACAAAAACGAAGTTAGAAGAGCATATAACCGCTCAACATATTTACATACCAGAATCGATTTAATGAACTGGTGGGGACTTAAGGTCAAAAATTTAAACGTAGAAAATAAGGGGTGATGCTGCCAACTTACTGATTTAGTGTATGATGGTGTTTTTGAGGTGCTCCAGTGGCTTCTGTTTCTATCAGCTGTCCCTCCTGTTCAGCTACTGACG
>OIWQ01001470.1_pt1 | contig 27875 bp, 28 predicted proteins | sample 1587571 | NCBI WGS metagenome assembly OIWQ01 (sample SAMEA3888910, study PRJEB22519) | human gut metagenome | biome: human gut; feature: human-associated habitat; material: faeces | place: Denmark | collected 2010 | reverse complement strand
AAAACAGGCTGTCAAAACTGCGATTTTTATCCCTACTAGTAATGAGAGGATTTTTGTGACGGACAAATTTTTTGAAAAAGTTTGGAACAAAAGCCCTCTGAATACGGATAAAGGGTAGGAGGTGTTTTTTCAGAAAAGACGAAATCAAACGAGAATAGTAACTACAAACAAAGGAGGACAACATGAAAGAATCAATCTACAAGAATTATGACGAACTGCCGCTGTTCCTGAATGCGGCGACAGTAGCGAAGGTGCTGGGCATCGCGCCGTCCAGCAGCTACGAGCTGATACACGAGAAGGATTTCCCCGCACTACGGATTGGCAATCGGGTCGTCGTTCCGAAGGAAGCATTCATCCAATGGGTGGAGCAGCACACGGGAGGAACTGAGTGAAGCGAAATCTCTGGCCGACACGCGATTCTGTCCGCGACTACTTCCCGCTGCCGAAGGAGATTTTCTTGCTGGGTCTGAGCGCGGCAGAGATCGTAATCTACGCCTACCTGCTGTTCTGCGAAGATCGGCAGACTTTCCAATGCTGGCCGAGCTATCGGAAAATCGGTGAAGCGGTTGACCTGAGTCCAAACACGATCCGCAAACACATACGCTCACTCGAAGAACGTGGGCTGCTCGGGACAGAGCCGACGATGGTGACGACGAAAGATGGATGCAAGCGCAACGGAAATCTGCAATTCACCATCCGACCGATTCAGGCGGCACTCCAGCAGGACTATGACCGGCAGCTGCAGAAGCTTACCGAGGACGCAGCAAGGAGAAGATATGCCGATTTTATTGAAAACACAGGTTGATCGCACAGCCAAAACGCCAGTCACAGCCCGTCGCGCCCGTGTCGGCGGTTTGTGCGGCTTTCGCCGCCCAGCCGAGCGCGTACTCGCCCAGAACCAGAAAACCGGACGTTGCGCCGCCGTGCGGGATCGTTGCGGGCACGGCAAACGCAGAAAAAGAACGGCTGCAGGCGAATTTCAGCAGAGGGAGAAGCCGCAAGCGGCGAAGCAGGACAAAGCCGCGGGGTCGTGCGCGCCCCGCGGTGGTCACATCTGCCCGCGGTGCGGGCAGTTTCGGGGATTAACGAGGGCGTTCCTAAAGCAGCGAAAAACAGCCCTGGGGCGTTGCAGAATGAAAAAAGCCCACCGTTTCAAGGAAAACGACGGGGTTCCAACGAAAAATACGAGCTGAATACAGAAAAATGGTAAAGGGAAAAGAAAAATTTGCGCTCTGGATCACACCGGAGTGCAAAAAACTCGTTGATGACTGTTATGCGGACGATCAATGCCAGAGCCGCAGCGAGTACATTGAAAAGGCAATCTTATTTTATACCGGCTTCTTATATGCCGAAAAAGCTGACCGTTATCTCCCGAAAGTCTTGCAGCAGATACTCGCCGGAACGCTGGACCGATTTGCAGAGCGCATTGGACGGCAGCTTTTCAAGCTGGCAGTTGAGCAGAATGTCAGTAATCATATCCTTGCTTCGGACACGGACATTGACGCCCGGAGCTATCAGAAAATGCGCGGACTCAGTATGGATGAAGTCAAAAGAACGAACGGGAAAATTGATTTTGAAGATGCGCTGTTGAGTGAAAGGGGCGTGTGAAAATGTCAAAGCTGATTCAGAAAGCAGGCTTTCTGAATCCAAACCGTGCCGGTCGTTATATGAATTATATCGCTACGCGCGACGGCGTGGAGCTTCTGGATGAAAACGCAGACAGCATTTATATGCGCTATATTGCCACACGGCCTCGCGCGGAAAAGCACGGCGAACACGGCTTGTTTGGAGCCGAAGATGCTGTTGATCTGGAAAAGACGTTGGGCGAGTTGAAAGCGCATGAGGGCAACGTCTGGACGATTATTTACTCGCTGCGTCGCGAGGATGCTGCGCGTCTCGGCTACGATAACGCCGCAAGCTGGCGGGCGTTACTGCGCTCCAAGCAGGCGGATTTCGCGGAGGCTATGCAGATCCCGCCGTCTCAGCTTCGCTGGTATGCGGCGTTTCATGACGAGGGAGATCATCCACACATTCACATGATGCTCTGGTCAGATGACCCGAAATACGGCTTTCTGCGGAAAGATAAGCTGTTGCATTTGCAGTCCATTCTGATGAATATGATCTATGTGGACGAGCTGAAAGAGGTTTACATCAAGAAAGATATCGCCTATAAAGATGTGACCGAAGCGGCGCGGGAAACCATGCGCAGAATTGTTGATCGGCTAGAGTCTGTTGAAAATCCGCCGGAAGCGATTCAACAAAAGCTGCTGGAGCTTGCGCTGGAAATGCGCACAGTCACTGGAAAAAAGCAGTATGGCTATCTCAAAAAGCCGCTGAAAGACAAAGTGGATTCTATCGTGGACGAACTCGAAAAGTTGCCTGAGGTTGCTGCGTATTATGCCGTCTGGAACGACCTGCGCGATACGCTGGAAGGCTACTACAAAAGCAAACCGAGACAACACAATCCACTCTCGCAGCAGAAAGAATTCCGTGCCATCAAGAACGCCATCATTCAGGAAGCGGAGCGTCTGCGGCAGCAGATGGAGCAGGAATCTTCACAGGGTGAAGAACCGTCTGCGGAAGAAACTTCTAGAGACGCTTCTACAAATCCGACGCTTGCAGATGAAAATACTTCGTCCCCAACCTCTCATTCTGTGCGGCTTCCATCCGAGTATCTGCTGAATTCAACTATCAGATTGTTCCATCAGATGGTGCAAATCTTCCGCGACAATGCCATGCCGCCCTGCAATCCAATGGGCATCCGCATCGACTCCAAGCGCCGCAAAAAGCTGATGCAAAAGCGGCTGGCAATGGGACATATCATACACATCTGTATGTTGCGTTTGAAAATGCCAAGGAATTTTCAATGATACAGCGCCGGTTTTACGGTGCGCACATTGAAGCGGTCAGAGGTACGCACAGGGAAAACCGGGATTATATCCGCAAGGAAGGTAAATGGCGTGACAGCGAAAAATCCGAGACGAATAAGCCAGAAACGTTTGAAGAATCCGGCGAACTGCCAGTGGAATCCGAACGCCGCGTGAAGCAAACAGAGGCCATTTTTGCAATGGTCGAAGATGGCGCATCAAACGCTGAAATTCTGCGGGTGTGTCCGAGCGCCATGCTGCATTTAACGCGTATTGAGCAGGCCCGTCAGACGCTGCTGGAAGAGAAGTACCGCAAAGAATTCCGAAAGCTGGAGGTTGCGTATATCTGGGGTGAAACGGGCGTCGGAAAGACGCGCGGCGTCATGGAAAAGCACGGCTATGAAAACGTCTGCCGTGTGACGAATTATGCGCATCCGTTTGACAGCTATAACGGACAAGACGTGATTGCCTTTGAGGAATTTCGTTCCAGTCTACCGCTGTCCGACATGCTCTGCTATCTGGACGGGTATCCGCTCATGCTGCCGTGCCGGTATGCAGACCGTGCTGCGTGCTATACGAAGGTCTATATCCTCAGTAATATCCCTCTGGAAAAGCAGTACCCGAATGTCCAGCTTGAAGAACCTGCGAGCTTTGATGCTTTCAGACGCCGCCTGACGTCTGTATATCGGATATCGCCCACCTTGCCGAACGGTGAGCCATTTTAAGGAGGTGGGCGGATGCTGAACGAATACCGCGATATTCTCACGCCGGAAGAACTTGCCTACGCACTTGGAATCAGCCGGAAATCTGCCTATCAGCTGCTGCATGACGGCATAATCGGTTTCAAGCGTATCGGGAAAAAGTATCTTGTTCCGAAAATCTGTGTGCTGGACTATTTGAACTCCGCGCGCTACACTGCAAAACGATAACAGCAGGCTGCATGTCTGAAAGGAGTAGCCAATGACAGGAAGCCTGCAAGTAAAAAATGATAAATTTTATATGGTGCTGAACTGTACCGAAAACGGCAAACGTAAACAGAAATGGATTTCAACCGGCCTGCCGGTCAAGGGCAATAAACGCAAGGCTGAACAGATGCTGCGTGAAACGCTGCGAAAATATGAAACGCAAGCTGGAATCGTTCATGACGATGTACGTTTTTCGGACTATATTCGCCTTTGGCTGGAACAGGCGAAGAAGCGTGTAGACGAGGTTACCTATCAGGGCTATGATACGCTGGCGCAGACGCATATTCTTCCGTATTTTGACGCGCTCGGTATCAGGCTGCAAGAGGTCACAACGAAGGTTCTGCAAGCGTATTTCGATGAAAAAAGAGTGAACGGGCGGCTGGATGGAAAAGGCGGCTTGTCTCCAAAAAGTCTGCGGCTGCACAAGAATGTTCTATTTCAGGCGCTGACAGATGCGGTGCGCAATCAGCTTTTATCCTCTAATCCATGCCAGTTTGTGCAGCTACCACAGAAGGAGCGAAAGGAAGCGCATTTTTACAGTGCCACGCAGATGCAGACACTGTTTGCCACGCTGCAAAATGACCCGCTGCTGCCGCTTGTCAAAATCACAGCGATTTACGGACTGCGCAGAAGTGAACTGCTCGGTTTGCAATGGGACAGCATTGACGAAGAACGCGGAACATTGGCTATCTGTCATACGGTCGTGAAAGTCACTTCTGTAGTGGAAAAGGACAAGACGAAGAACCGGACGAGCCGACGTGCGTTTCCGCTGACCCCGGAAGCCAGAGCAATTTTTGCAGAAGCCAAACGGAAAGAAATCGAAAACCGTCGGTTATTCGGTGCGGATTATACGGAGAATCCATATGTGTTCAAATGGGACGATGGACAACCGTATTCGCCGGACTATATCAGCCATCGTTTTAACGACCTTCTGAAAAAGCATGGTTTGCCGCATATCCGTTTTCATGAAATCCGACATAGTTGCGCCAGTCTCCTGATTAACGCAGGAACGCCGTTAAAAGATGTGCAGGACTGGATGGGACACGCCGACATTCGCATGACGGCAGACCTCTACGGGCATCTGGACGTGTCGAGAAAGCAGCAGTTAGCCGCGACGATTTCCGACACACTGTCGAGCACCTGTTAGAAATGCGTTAGAATGATAAACGCAAAATTGCCGGAAAAATAAAGAAAAATCCCGAAATCTCACGATTTCAGGATTTTTCGATGGTCGGAGTGTCGGGATTCGAACCCGAGGCCTCTTGGTCCCGAACCAAGCGCGATACCAAACTTCGCCACACCCCGTCAGCCCGATTATTATAGTAAGGAACTCCTGCTTTGTCAAGAGGAAATTCTGAGCTTTTGCAAATTGAATGAAAAATCCTGCCGTGACTCCTGGCTTTACACATGGGAGATGTTGTGATATACTCGACATATACCGCAAATCAGGAGGCGAGTATATGCCAAGACCGCAAAAACGTCGAAAGATCTGTAAGGAGCCTGCCTTTGCGCAGTTTTCTCCGGACAGCGCGCCGAAGGCGGATGCCGTCGTGCTGACGGTGGATGAATTTGAGGTCGTTCGTCTGGTCGATCTGGAAAAGCTGACCCACGAGATGTGCGCCGAACGGATGGAGATATCCCGGACAACCGTGACGGAAATTTACGAAAGCGCCCGGGAGAAGATCGCGGACTGCCTGGTCAACGGCAAACGGCTGGTGATCTCCGGCGGCAACTACCGGCTCTGCGAGGGAAAGACCTGCGGCTGCGGCTGTGGGTGTGCCGACTGCCGGTGCGGCTGCTGCCGTACAGAAAAATAAACGTCGGGAGGAAACCGTATGAACGAGCGTACCCAGCAGGCATACCTGTCCATACTCCAGGAGGAGCTGATCCTTGCGACCGGCTGTACGGAGCCGATCGCCATTGCCTATGCGGCGGCAGAGCTGCGCGAGCTTTTGGGCTGCCGTCCGGAGCGCGTCCGGGCGGAGGTCAGCGGAAACATTCTGAAGAACGTGAAAAGCGCCGTCGTGCCGAATACCGGCGGACTGAAGGGCATCGAGTCGGCCATTGCCGCCGGAATTGCCGCCGGAGCGGCGGGTAGGGGATTGCAGGTGATGGCGGAGGTGTCAGAGGAGCACACGGAAGAAATTCTGGAATATCTCCGCAAAACGCCGATCGAGGTCTGCTGCGCGGAGACGCCTTGCATTCTGGACATCCGCCTTTCCGGCTGGGCGGGCGAAAACAGCGCCTGTGTTCGGATCGCCAATAACCACACGAATCTCGTGTATAAGGCAAGAAACGATGAGATCCTGCTCGATCTGCCGGTCTCCGCGTCCGCGGAGGAGCGGCTGACGGATAAATCCTGCCTGAACGTTGAGGACATCGTGCGCTTTGCCGATACGGTCGATCCGGCGCTGCTGGAGCCGGTGCTGGAGCGGCAGATCCGGTATAATTCCGCCATCGCCGAGGAGGGCATCCGCGGCGGCTGGGGCGCCGAGATCGGCAGGATCCTGCTCGAGGGCGCCAACGGCGATATCCAGACGGAGGCGAAGGCCTATGCGGCGGCTGGCTCCGATGCCAGAATGAGCGGCTGCGAGATGCCGGTCGTGATCCTGTCCGGTTCCGGAAATCAGGGGATCACGGCCTCGCTGCCGGTGATCCGCTACGCCAAGCACCTCGGCGCGAGCCGGGAACAGCTTTTGCGGGCGCTGGCACTGTCCGACCTCATCACCATTCATCAGAAAACGGGCATCGGACGGCTCTCGGCCTATTGCGGCGCGATCTCCGCAGGCGTCGGCGCTGGCGCAGGCATCTGCTATTTGCAGGGCGGCGGCTATACGGCGGTCGCGCATACGGTGGTCAACGCGGTGGCGGTGCTGTCTGGAACGATCTGCGACGGCGCGAAGCCTTCCTGCGCAGCGAAGATCGCCGCTGCGGTGGACGCCGGAATCATGGGCTACCGGATGTATCTCCATGACCGTGAGTTCCGGCGCGGAGAGGGGATCGTCTCCGATTCGGTGGACAAGACCATCCGGAACGTCGGAATTCTTGCACAGCAGGGAATGCTTCAGACGGATCGGACCATTCTGGAGATCATGCAGCAAAAATAAGATACTGCTCAGGGAGCGCCGCAGCGAGCGGCGCTCCCTTTTTGCGCGTTTCACACCTGTGGGAGGCTTTGCATACAGTGGCGTGAGGGCTGTGCGCTGACACGGCCCGATCTTGAGGTGGAGGCAATTATGGCAGATCTCAACTCCTGTAATTCTTCTTATGATAACTGCGGGATCCCGCGTTATGAATACTGCTGTCCGAACGGCTGCTGCTTTTCGCAGACGCCGCAGCCGCCCGGCTGTCCGATCTTCCCGCCGACCTGCGGCGGGGGCGGTGTGACCGGCCCGACCGGCCCGACTGGTGCTACCGGCGCAACTGGCGCAACCGGCCCGACCGGCCCGACTGGTGCTACCGGCCCGACCGGCCCGACTGGCCCGACCGGCCCGACTGGTGCCACCGGCGCGACTGGTGCCACCGGCGCGACTGGCCCGACCGGCCCGACTGGTGCTACCGGCGCGACTGGCCCGACGGGAACCGTTACCCCGGCGGAGGCGGTCGCTGATCTGGCCGCGGACGCGAGCCTGCCGACGGTCATTACGAGCTTCAACGAGCTGCTTGGCTCCCTGCGGGAAGCGGGGCTTCTGGGATCCTGACAAAATGCGGCCCGGCGTTCCGTATGGACGCCGGGCCGGAAACGGAGGCGGCATGTATCGAATTTATGTATACGCGATCTGTAAAAATGAGGAGAAATTTGCGGAGCGCTGGGTAAGATCCATGCAGGAGGCGGACGGTATCTGCGTTCTGGACACCGGCTCGACGGACGGAACGGCGGAGCGCCTGCGGGAGCTTGGCGCCCATGTGACGCAGGAGGCGGTCACGCCGTGGCGCTTCGACACGGCGCGAAACCGTTCGCTGGAGCTGGTACCGGAGGATGCGGATCTGTGCGTCTGCACCGATCTGGACGAGGTGTTCCGTCCCGGCTGGCGCACGGCCATGGAACAGGCGCTGGCGGGCGGCGCGGAAAAGCTCCGCTATCGCTACACATGGAGTTTCCGTCCCGATGGGCGGGAGGGCGTCGTGTTCTGGATCGAGAAGGCACACGCGCGCTTCGGCTTCCGGTGGGCGCATCCGGTGCATGAGGTGCTGGAATGCACGAAGGGCGCATGCCGCACGGTGGACGCGGAGGGCGTTCAGCTCGACCATCATCCCGACCCGGAAAAGTCCCGCGGGCAGTATCTGCCGCTGCTGGAGCTTGCCGTGCAGGAGGCGCCGGAGGACGACCGCAACGCATTCTATCTCGGCAGAGAATACAGCTTTTACGGCCGGTGGAGCGACTGCGAACGGACGCTCCGGCAGTATCTGCGGATGCGGTCCGCCGTGTGGGACGAGGAGCGCTGCGCGGCCATGCGCATCCTTGCGCAGGCATGTCTTGCGCAGGAAAGAACGGCGGAGGCGGAGCGCTGGCTCCTGCGTGCCTGCGCGGAAGCGCCGCAGCTCCGGGAGCCGTGGCTCAGCGCGGCCGGGCTGGCGCTTGAGCAGGAGAAGTGGAGCGGCGCGCTGTATTTTGCGGAGCGCGCGCTCGAGATCCCTGCGCGGAGCCGGAGCTATCTCAACGAGCCGGAAAGCTGGGGCGCAAGGCCCTATGATCTGGCGGCGCTGGCGGCCTACTATATGGGCCTGTATGCGACTGCGCTTTCCTACGGGCGCGAGGCGCTGGCGCAGGAGCCGGAAAACGGGCGGCTGCGAAAAAATCTGGAATTCTACGAGGCGGCGGCCGCGAAGATGTGAGACGGAGGGGAAGCGCTGCTTTTTGCACATTTTCATAAAAATGACCGGAAATCTTAATATTTCTTTCCTTGATTTTCACTTTTGCGCACACTATAGTAAAGGCATAAAAAACAGGAAAATATAAGGAAACGCTTTACATGGAAAACGAAGAGAAAAGGATCGGCGCGGCGGAGCCTGCCGGACTCAGCAGCGACGAGGTCTCCCGGCGCATCGAGCAAGGACTTGTCAACGTAACGAAGGACTCGGCGGAGAAAACGACCGGCCAGATTATCAAGAGCAATCTCCTGACCTATTTCAACCTCATCTTTTTGCTGATCGCGGTCGTGCTTTGTCTGGTCGGCTCGTTCAAGAATCTGACGTTCCTGCCGCTGGTGATCGCAAACAGTCTGATCGGCATCGTGCAGGAGCTGCGCGCAAAGCAGATCCTCAACAAAATGAGCCTTCTGAACGCGCCGCATGCCGTTGTGCTGCGAAACGGCGTCCGGCAGAAGGTCAACGCCGAGGAGCTGGTGCAGGACGACGTGATCCTGCTTTCCGCGGGCGACCAGATCTGTGCGGACGCGGAGGTTCTTCAGGGAAGCGTACAGGTCAACGAAGCGCTTTTGACCGGCGAGGCGGATGAGATCGAAAAGACAGAGGGCGCAAGTCTGCTGTCCGGCAGCTTCGTCGTTTCCGGGCAGTGCTATGCGCGGCTCACGAAGGTCGGCGAGGAATCATTCATTGCGAAGCTGACGAAGCAGGCCAAGGCGGTGGGCTCCGGCGAGCAGTCGGAGATGGTGCATTCCATCAACCGGATCGTCAAATGGGCCGGTATTGCGGTCATTCCAATCGGTGCGGTGCTGTTCTGCCAGAGCTATTTCCTAAATCAGGAGACCGTTCGCCGGAGCGTCGTATCGGCGGTCGCGGCGGTGCTTGGCATGATCCCCGAGGGACTCTATATGCTCACGACCATCGCGCTGGTGCTCAGCACCATCCGGCTGGCGCGGAAAAAGGTGCTGCTGCACGACATGCACAGCATCGAGGCGCTGGCGCGGGTCGATGTGCTGTGCGTCGATAAGACCGGCACGATCACGGAGCCGGAGATGCGCGTCTCCCGCGTGCAGCCGCTGGACGAGGGCAGCGCCGAGACGTTCCATACGCGGCTCTGCGACTACGCCGCCGCTTCGATCGACAACAACGCCACCATGCTGGCGCTCAAGCAGTACGCGCAGCAGGAGCTGCAAAGAAGGCCGCATACGGCGGAGCACGCCGTGGCAATGCAGCCGTTTTCCTCAAGGGAGAAATACGGAAGCGTGACGTTTGCGGACGGGCGGTATCTGCTCGGTGCGCCGGAGTTCGTCTTGCGGGAGGCCTATCCGGCGGTCGCGGAGACGCTCACGCCGTATTCGGAGGCCGGAGGGCGCGTTCTGCTGCTGGCACGGGAGACGGAGAACGGAGCGCCGGAGGCGCTTGGCTTCGTGGTGCTCGAAAATCCCATCCGCGAGAACGCAAAGCAGACGTTTGCCTACTTTAAGGAGCAGGGCGTCACGGTCAAGGTGATCTCCGGCGACAATCCCGTCGCCGTATCGAGGATCGCTGCCGATGCCGGGATCGAAAACGCGGAACGGTGGCTGGATGCGTCGGCCGTCCACTCGGACGAACAGCTGGTACAGGCGGCGGAGAGCTATACGGTCTTTGGCCGCGTGACGCCGCAGCAGAAGCAGCTGCTGGTGCGCGCGCTTCAGGATGCCGGACATACGGTCGCCATGACCGGCGACGGCGTGAACGACATTCTGGCAATGAAGGACGCGGATTGCAGCGTGGCGATGGCGTCCGGCAGCGAGGCCGCCGCGCAGAGCGCGCAGGTCGTGCTGCTGGAATCGGATTTTGCGCGGATGCCCGAGGTCGTGCTCGAGGGGCGGCGCGTGGTCAATAACATCCAGCGCTCGGCAAGCCTGTTCCTCGTAAAGAATATCTTCTCGCTGATGATGGCCCTGTTCTCGGTCATTTTCATGCTTACCTATCCGCTGGAGCCGTCGCAGATCTCGCTGATCAGCGCGTTCACCATCGGCATTCCGGGCTTCCTTTTGGCGCTCGAGCCGAACAAGGAGCGGATACAGGGAAATTTCCTGCGGAATGTGCTGCTGAAGGCCCTTCCGGCGGGACTGACGGATGTGCTTGCGGTCGGTGCGCTGGTCGTCTGCGGAGAGGTGTTCTCGCTCCCGCAGGAGGACATTGCGACGGCGGCGACCATGCTGTTGGCGGTCGTCGGCTTCATGATCCTCGTTCAGATCAGCCGCCCGCTGAGTGCGATGAAGTACGCCATTCTGATCGGCGATGCGCTGGGACTGATTCTGTGCGGCATTTTCCTGAATCAGCTGTTTGCGCTGAACGCCATGTCGGAGATCTGTGTGCTGCTGCTGATCGTGTTTGCGTTCGCGTCGGAGTCACTGTTCCGCAATTTGAGCCTGCTGGTGCGTTCGATCCAGAGCTGGCTGGAGAAGAAGCGGGAAAAGCGCCGCTCCTGATACAAAGAATGATCGCGCCCGGCCGGATATCCGGCCGGGCGCGACGCAGCCTTTGGGAGCGATCGCAGAGTACCGCTGTGTGCAGGACAGGGGCTTTCTCAGACAAAAAACCGGCAAGGCGCGTTTCCGCCGGAGCACACACCAAAATCCGCTTGCAGGAAGCGGCGGGGCTTGGTATACTGAAAACAGAAAAATTTTCAAAGATGTGTGACCAAACGCCGCAAAAGGGTAGTAGGAAAGAAGAGAAAGAAAAGGAAACGGAGGTGGTCGGATGGAGGACGGCGAGATCGTGGCGCTGTACTGGCAGCGGAGTGAGCAGGCGATTGCCGAAACGCAGCGCAAGTATGGCGGATACTGTTATTCGATCGCGAAAAACATTTTATGGAGCGCGGAGGACTCGGAGGAAACGGTCAGCGATACCTACATCGGCGCATGGAACGCCATGCCGCCGTCGCGGCCCGAGCAGCTGCGGACCTTCCTCGGAAAGATCACGCGGCGGCTGGCGCTGAAAAAGCTGCGCACGCAGACAGCGGAGAAGCGCGGCGGGGGAGAAACGCAGCTGGTGCTTGACGAGCTGGAGGGCTGCGTTCCGGCCGGTGCGGATGTGGAGATGCAGGTGGAGCTGCGGGAGCTTGTCCGGCGGATCGACGCCTTTTTGCAGACGCTTTCGCGCGAGGAACGGCGGGTATTTCTCTGCCGCTACTGGTATTTTGATTCGATCACGGAGATCGCGGAGCGCTTTGGCTTTGGCCAGAGCAAGGTGAAAATGATGCTGCTGCGCACGAGAGGGAAGCTTCTGGCGCAGCTGGAAAGGGAGGAAATGATCGTATGAAGTCGGATAAATTGCAGGACGCCATCGGCGAGGTGAAGGACGAGTATATCGCCGACGCGCACCCGGCGGCCGCCGCGCCGCAGAAGAAAAACCGCCGCATCGTATGGGTCGCGGCTGCCGCCGCGCTGGCGCTTGTGTGCGGACTGGGCATCTACGCATTGGTTGGCGGAAGGAACGCCGGAGAGAGCGTGAAGCCGGGCTTCGCGACGCTTGAGGAGCCGAATGTCAAGCCGTCGAAGCCGGAAAAGCAGCCGGATACGCCGGAAAATGTACAGGGAGCGGACGATCCGGAGCAGGAGGAGATCGTCCTTCCGGAGCCGCAGAAAATTGAGCTGCGCGAAGGCCCGACCGCAAGCGGCGAGGCCCCCGTGCGTCAGGTGCTTCTAAGCTTTACATTGCCCGCGCAGCCGGTCACGGCCTCGCTGCCGCAGTATTCCGTGTCGGCGGACTTGAGCAGCCTTGTGAATCTCGATCAGTTCGGCGGGCTTTCCGACGAAGCCAAGCAGAAGCTGGCACAGAACCTCTTTGTCGTCACAGGCAGGTACGGCAATGAATTTTTCGAGCTGTATGAGGATAACCGTTACTTCCAGATCCCGAATTTCGTGACGGTCGATTCCCTGATGCACACCTATCACCTGTATTTCAGCCTGCTCCTCAACCGGACGGAGAAAAATGAGCTGGCTCCGAAGCTGGCGGAGCTGAGCCGCGCGATGCTTGCGGCCAGCGAGAAGCAGTATGAGCAGCTGAAGGGCACGCAGTGGAAGGACGCCGCGCTGCGCAACGTGGTCTTTTTCTCCGTTGCGGCAAGCTTGCAGGAGCCGTCGATCCAGCTCCCGGACTATGCGGCGGATATGGCCGCGCAGGAGTGCAGCGCCATCTATGCTGCCTCCGGCATCGACATTTCGGAGCTGACGGGCGATTTCCTGGACTACAGCCAGTTCAAGCCGCGCGGCTACTATGAGGGCGACGAGACGCTCGAGCGCTACTTCCGCGCCATGATGTGGTACGGCCAGATCAACTTCACGCAGAAGAACGACAGCCTCAACCGCAGCGCGCTGCTGATGACACTGGCGATGCTGGACACGGACTTCGATACCTGGGAGAAGATCTACACCGTGACCTCCTTCTTTGCCGGAGCCAGTGATGACCTTGGCTATTATGAGTATGAACCGGCCATCGAGGAGGCCTATGGCGGCATTCCCGGCGCGTACACGCTGGCGACCGACGAAAAGGCCTATGCGCGCTTTGTCGAGCTGGTCGGGCAGATGGACCCGCCCGCCATCAATTCCATCCCGGTCTGGGAGGGAACGGAGGACATTCCGGAGCTGAAAAAGGGCTTCCGCTTTATGGGCCAGCGCTTCACGATCGACGCCTCCGTTATGCAGCAGCTGGTCTACAGCGCCGTCGATGAAAACAGCAGCGGCGAAAAGCGCCTCCTGCCGGACACACTCGACATGCCTGCGGCGCTCGGCTCGGATGCGGCTCTGGACATCCTCACCCGGCAGGGCGAGATGGATTATCAGGGCTACAGCGAGAATATGGCGCAGCTGCGCCAGTCGATCCGCAATGCGCCCGAAGGGCTCTGGTCGGCAAGCCTCTATGCCAGCTGGCTGTATACGCTCAATCCGCTTCTGGAGGAGAAGAGCGCAGGTTATCCGTCCTTTATGAGAAGCAGCGAGTGGCAGAAAAAATCGCTCGAGAGCTACGCGGGCAGCTTTACGGAGCTGAAGCACGACACCGTGCTCTATTCCAAGCAGGTCATGGCGGAAATGGGCGGCGGCCCGCAGGAAAAGATCGACGACCGGGGCTATGTGGAGCCGGAGACGGAGGTCTACCGCCGGTTCCAGGAGCTGGCGCAGCAGACGATGGACGGTCTGGAGGGCTACGGAATGCTCTCTGCGGACGAGAAGGAAAATCTTTCGCGTCTGGAGGAGCTGGCGGCGAGCCTGCTGACCATCTCGGAGAAGGAGCTTCGCGGCGAGGTTCTGACGGACGAGGAATATGAGCTGATCCGCGCCTATGGCGGTACGCTGGAGCACCTCTGGGACGAGGCGGTCAAGGATAAGGCAGACAGCGAATGGTACGGCACGCAGGAAATGCCCTCCGCGCTGGTCACGGACATTGCGACCGACCCGAACGGGCGCGTCCTTCAGATCGCAACGGGCCGTCCGTCCGTCATTTATGTGATCGTGCCGGTGGACGGAACGCTCCGTCTGGCCACCGGAACGGTGTTCGACTTCTATCAGTTTGAGCAGCCGCTCTCCGACCGTATGACGGACACCGAATGGCGGCAGAGGATCGGTGTCTGGATGTCAGAGGAAGGCACCTACAACTGGAAAGCCGTTGTGGAAAAGCCGTGGTGGACAGCCAGCTACCGCGTGGAGCAGGACGGCTATAACGCGTACTGATGAAAAAACGCAGGGGCTGGCTGCTCGCAGCGGCAGGGCTTGCGGCCGTCATGGCCGCGGCGCTGATGCTGGCCTATCAGAGCAGAATGCTTCTGCCGCTGTGGATCCGATGGGAGAGCGCGCACATCTGCGGAGAAACAGCGGCGGAGCCGGATGAGATCCTGCTGCGCGGGCGGCGGGCGACCGTCTGCAAGGGCGGCGCTGCGGTCTGGCAGTCAGAGCGCGGCATCCGCGTTCAGGATGTCCTCTGGTGCGACATCGACCACGACGGGGATAAGGAACTGATGCTCCTGTGCTGGAAGCGCGGGAGATACGGCGAAAGCCGCCCGTTCTGGGTCGAGGAGGACGAAAAAAGCTGGTCGCAGCATATTTATATCTACGACTGGACAGAGGAGGGCATTCGCCCGATCTGGATGGCGTCGGATATCGGCATGGATGCCGAGCGCTGGCGCTTTGACGAGCGGGAGCGTCTGGTCATTACGGAGCGCAATGGGCGCGAAAGTGCTTGGGACTGGCTGACATGGGGCCTCAGCGCGCTCAGCAACCCGGTGCGGGCAGGATAAGACGGCGGAGCGCTGCGAACGCAGCACCCTCAAACGGAAAACGCTTCGCTGGTTTTCCGTTTGAAAAGGTTTGCATCCTGCTGCGCGCATAATTTGTGTGCCGCAGGCACACAAATTCCACACTTGCAGGACGTAGTGTGTGTTTTCCGACGTACACGCCGCCGGAAAACACGATCTACATTTTATTCCGCCGTGCGCGGCGGAACTCTACGAGGTTTTTGACAGAATGGGCGGAGCGCTGCGTTTGCAGCGCTCCGCTTTTTGCGTTATTCAGAGGGTGAGACTGGCGTTTCCGGCGCGGCCTCCGCTTCTGCTTCGGAGGGTGCAATGCATTCCGCTTCCGGCGCCGACTCCGCTTCCGGCGCTGCCGCGCCGTCCGACTGATACTGCGCGACGGCGGGGCCGCAGAGCGCCAGATACTTTTCCACGACCGCGCGCGGATGCAGAATCCTTGCCCGGTCGCCGAAGCCGGAGATCCATCCGAAGTAGATCGGGGAGACGGTGATCTCGGCGGTAAAAATGAAATGCTCCGGCCCGTCCGGGATCAGCAGAACATCCCGCCCGAAGCGGTCAATGACGACGCCAGCCAGCGAATTGTGAAAGCGCATCTTGACCGGCTCCGTCTCGCCGGAAAACATACCGAAAACGCTCCGGCCATATCTGGAGACGTCCAGCTTCCGCGTCTGCGCGTCGCTGTAGCGCGGCTTGGCGGTCTCCGTGATGTGCGTCATTTTGTCCACACGGTAGTGCGTGATGCCGTGGCGCTCCGAATGCGCGATCAGATAGTAATTCTGATCGTCCCAGCACAGGGCGTAGGGGCTGGCGGCGTAGGTACGGTCGCGGTAATGGCGCTCACGGTCAACGCCCCAGTCAAAGTAGCGGAAGGTGATCTGGGAGTTGTGCGCGATGGCGTCGTGGATGCGGTCCACGTTATAATAGATGCTCTCGTTCATGGTCTTGACGCGGCCGGAGACTGTGACCTGCCGGCGGAGGCTGCCGGCGTCATGACGGCTGGCGAGGGCCTCCAGCTTGGAGATCAGCTCCATAGACTTGCGCTTTGTCAGAAAGCGCGAGGCCTGCACCGCGTCCACCAAAAGCTTCAGCTCCGGAAGCTCAAAGGCGCGGGAGGCGAGGAAGAAGCCGCCGCCGCGGCCGCGCCTCGTGCAGATATCCATGCCGAAGTCCTGCAGGCAGGCAATGTCGCTGTAGATGCTTTTACGCTCGGCCTGAATGCCCCTTTCCGCGAGGTATTCCAGAATGTACTGGGTGGAGAGCGGGTGATTTTCGTCGCTTTGCTGCTCGAGCAGCTCCCGCAGATAGAGAAGCTTCCGCTTCTGATCGTCGGATCTCGCCATGTGCGTTCCCTCCTTTTTGTCCATTTTATCGGACTTTACAGAAAAATGCAAGCTGGATTGCGATGCAAACGGCTTATGCGTCTGCATAGCGGACTTTTTCCGGTCATAAGGAATTCTTAATTTGAAGATTCTCGCGGCCTGTGCTATAATTTAAACCACGATAGGAGGAACGCCATGCTTTATCTGGGATGCCATCTTTCGGCCTCCGGCGGCTACGCCGCCATGTGCCGCACAGCGCGCTCGATCGGCGCGAATACCTTCCAGTTCTTTACGCGCAACCCACGCGGCGGCGCGGCAAAGGCCATCGATCCGGCGGACGCACAGACGCTCGTCCGTGCGCAGGAGACGGGCGAGCTTGGACAGGTCGTGGCGCACGCGCCCTATACGGTCAATCCCTGCTCAGCCGAGGAGAAAACACGTGAATTCGCAGTGCAGACGCTTGCGGACGACCTGCGGCGATTGGAGCTTACGCCGGGAAACTACTACAATTTCCATCCGGGCAGCCATGTCGGACAGGGCGTGGAGGCCGGGGTCGCATGGATCGCCGCCGCGCTCAACAAGGTGATGTTCGACGGCCAGCAGACGACGGTGCTGCTGGAAACCATGTCCGGCAAGGGCAGCGAGGTCGGCGGGCGGTTTGAAGAACTGCGCGAGATCCTTGACCGCTGCGAGAGGCCGGAACGGCTCGGCGTCTGTCTCGACACCTGTCACGTCCACGACGCGGGCTACGATCTTGTCAACGATCTCGACGGCGTGCTGACGGAGTTTGACCGCGTGATCGGATTATCCAGACTCCGCGCACTGCACATCAACGACAGCAAGAATCCCTGCGGCGCACATAAGGATCGCCACGAGGTGATCGGCGGCGGGTACATCGGGCTGGAGGCACTGCGGCGGGTGGTATGGCACCCGGCGCTGACGGGCCTGCCGATGGTGCTCGAGACACCGAATGAGCTGAGCGGCTACGCCGCCGAGATACGCCTTTTGCGCGAAAATGTGAACACATTGTAAAGAAAACACGCATTTTCTTGAAGATCCTGGTTTCCTGTGTTACGTTTGAATGAGAAACAATGGGAGGAAAGCATATGAAAAACGACACGAACCGTCCGTACCGGGACAAGCCGTATTTCCGATGGGGGATCACCGCCCTGGTCGTCATCATCATCAGCATCCTGCTGGTCGTGATCTTTACGGACATTCCGGGCTTCTTTTCCATGCTGAACGGCTTCGGGGCGATTTTGTCGCCGCTGATCTACGGCGTCGTGTTCGCGTTCCTGCTCAATCCGCTCGTAAAATTCGTCGATACGCGGCTGGCGCCCGCGCTGGAAAAGAAAAAGGCAAAGAATCCGAAGGCGCGCTATTCTCCGCAGAAGCTCAGCCGCGCGGCGGGCATCGTGTTCGCGCTGGTCATTGCCGGACTTGTCGTGTATGCGTTTTTCTCCATGCTGCTGCCGCAGCTGTATGACAGCGTGGCGGGTATCGTCAACAACGCCGAGACCTATTACAGAAGCATTGAGAAATGGGTAAACAACCTGCTCAACGACAACCCGGAGATCCAGAATTATGTGGAAATGGGCCTCGACGAGATCTACAACTTCCTGCGCAACTGGGTCAGCACGAGCTTGCTGAGCGACATGCAGAAGCTCCTGACCACGCTGACCACGTCCGTGGTCGCGGTCGTCAAGAGCGTGGCGAATCTGCTCATCGGCCTTGTGGCGTCGGTCTACATGCTCTGGTCGAAGGATGTTTTTCAGGCGCAGGCCAAGAAGCTGATCGTCGCGGTGTTCCGGCCCTCGGCGGCAGACCATCTGTTCTACCTTGGCCGCGAGACGAACAAGATCTTCAACGGCTTCGTGATCGGCAAGATCATCGACTCGCTCATCATCGGCTTTTTGTGCTACTTCGGAATGCTCATCCTCCGGCTGCCGTATCCGGTGCTGGTGGCGACGGTGGTCGGCGTGACCAACGTCATCCCGTTCTTCGGGCCGATCATCGGCGCGGTGCCGTGCGCGTTCCTGATTTTGCTGGTCAATCCGCTGCAATGCTTCTACTTTGTGATCTTTGTGATCTGCCTCCAGCAGCTTGACGGCAACGTCATCGGCCCCAAGATCCTCGGCAACACCATCGGCATTTCCGGCTTCTGGGTGCTGGTGTCCATCACGGTCGCGGCGGGCCTCTTCGGCTTTGCGGGGATGCTGTTGGGTGTGCCGGTGTTTGCGATCATCTATATGCTCATCTCCGATTCGGTCAATCTGTTGCTCAAAAAGAAGGGCGATACGACTGCGACCGATGCGTATTACGCCATCGAGCGCGTATCCGATCTGGAGCAGGGGAGCGCCGTCCCGGCAGGGGAAGCGCCTGCCGACGCGGAGGCTCCGGCTGAGGCGGAAAAGGCTTCGCAGGAGGAAGCGTCCGCCCCGCAGGATGCTGCGGAGACGCAAAAGAAATAATGACGTTCCGGACCCCTCACGGCCGTGAGGGGTCTTTCGGAAAATGGCCCGCAAGAATGCGGGGAGGAATGCGAGATGCTGGCAATTCAGACTTTTTTTGAAAATCTGTCCGGGATCGGCTTCGCCGCGATCTACAGCGACGTTCTGCGGTATATCCTGCCGCTGCTGGCGCTGCTGATCCTGTGGCGCTGCGGGCGGTCGCTGCTGACCTTCCGGCGGGAGCCGGAGGTGTGGGCGTGGCTTGCCGCGCCCTCCGGCGAGAAGATCCCCGTGACGCACTGGGAGAGTCTTGTCGGGCGCTCGGCCAGCTGCGACGTGGTGCTCGACTATCCGACCATATCCCGCCGTCATGCCGTCCTGACGCGCTATGACGACGGCAGCTGGAGCGTTTCCGACATCGGCTCCAAGGGCGGTATCCGCGTCAACGGCGCGGATACGGACATGTGCGCCGTCGGCTTTGGCGACGTGATCTCGCTGGGTGGCGTGGACTTTACGCTCGTTCCCATCACGAAGGAGCAGGAGCGCATTCAGGCCTCCGTCCGCACACGCGCCGGCAAGGAGATCAGCCCAACGCTGTCGCTGCTGCTTCTGTCGGTGTTTCAGGTGCTGGCGTGTCTGCAGCTGATGCTGCATTGTGAGCAGATCGGCAGGATCGCTGCCTCCTTTGGCATTCTGCTTGTAATGGAGTGGGCGCTTTTCCTGCTGCTGCGGCTGATGCGCCGGAGCGGCTTCGACGTGGAGACGGTCGCGCTGTTCCTGACGACGCTGGGCGTCTGTGTGGTCGCGTCCTCCGACCCGGACGCACTCAAAAAGGAAATGATCGCGCTTGGGGCCGGGATCGCGGTGTTCCTGATCCTCGGCTGGTTCCTGCGCGATCTGGAGCGGGCGAAGAAGCTCCGCTATCTGGCGGCGGCCGCGGGCATTGCGCTGCTGGTGTTCAACCTGCTCTTCGGCGTGGAAAAATACGGCGCGAAGAACTGGGTCGAGCTTGGCCCGATCTCCTTCCAGCCGTCGGAGCTGGTCAAGCTCTGCTTCATCTTTGCGGGCGCGTCCACGCTGCAAAGGCTCATGACGCGGCGGAATCTGTTCCTGTACATCGTTTATTCGGCGGCGATCTGCGGCTGCCTTGCGCTCATCAACGACTTCGGAACGGCCATCATCTTCTTTGTGACCTTCCTCGTGACGGCGTTCATGCGCTCGGGCGATTTTGCGACCATCGGCCTTGCCTGCGCGGGAACGGCCTTCGCGGGCGTTCTGGTGCTGCGCTTCAAGCCCTATGCGCTGCGGCGGTTTTCGACCTGGCGGCATGTGTGGGAGTATGCGCTGACGAGCGGCTACTCCCAGACGCGCGCCATGATGTGCATTGCCTCCGGCGGCCTGTTCGGCCTCGGCGGCGGAAGAGGCTGGCTCAAATATGTCGCGGCGGCGGACACCGACCTTGTTTTTGCGTTTGTCGCGGAGGAGTGGGGCCTGCTGATCGCGCTGATGCTGGTCGCGGCCATCGTGCTGCTGGCGGCGTTCGTGGTACGCTCCGCGCCTGTGGAGCGCAGCAGCTTCTATTCCATCAGCGCGGCCTCCGCCGTGACGATCATGCTTGTGCAGACGCTGCTGAATGTGTTCGGAACGGTGGACATCCTGCCGCTGACCGGTGTTACGTTCCCATTTGTTTCCAACGGCGGCTCGAGTATGCTCTGCGTGTGGGGCCTGCTCGCCTTTATCAAGGCGGCGGACACGCGGCAGAACGCCAGCTTCTCCGTGAAGCTGCCCGGAAGGGAGGATTAAGGCATGAAAAAGCTTGCCCTGCGGGCCTATTTTGCGCTGGCGCTGGCGGCGGTCCTTGCCATCGGCGCGTTTGCGTTTACGATCAGCTATTTTGTAAAGGCGGACGACTGGGTCATGTTCTCCGGCAGCCCGCATGTCTATTCCGGTGCAAATCTCAGCGTCGGCTATGTGGATGACCGGGACGGGACGCGCCTGCTCGACGCGACGGACGGCAGAACGTATTCGGACGACGCGCAGACACGCGCGGCCACCATGCATCTGCTCGGTGACCGGTACGGCTACATCTATGCGCCGCTGCTTGGCAACTTTGCCGATAAAATGATCGGCTACGATAAGATCAACGGCCTGTATACGCTCCGTGAGGAGTACAGCACCGCACAGCTCTCCTTCAGCGCAGAGGTGCAGAAGGCCGCACTGGAGGCGCTGAACGGGCGGCGCGGCACCATCGGCGTCTACAACTACCAGACCGGCGAAATTCTCTGCGCCGTGACCTCGCCGAGCTACGACCCGGACAATATGCCGGACGTAGAGAGCGACACGACGGGCGCGTATACGGGCGTGTATCTCAACCGCTTCTTTGACGTGACGTATACGCCCGGCTCCATTTTTAAGCTCGTGACCGCAGCGGCGGCCATCGAGAATATTCCGGATATCGATTCGCAGAGCTTCCAGTGTAACGGCTCAAGCATTATCGGCGGGCAGAAGATCGTCTGCGAGGGCGTCCATGGAACGATCAACTTCAAAAACGGTCTCGCGCACTCCTGCAACAATGTTTTCGGTGATATCGCCGTGCAGGTCGGCGGAAAAACGCTGGAGCGCTACGCGAAAAAGGCGGGCCTGACGGAAGCGCTGAGCTGCGACGGCTATACGACCGCGAAGGGAAGCGTCGATCTGAGCGGTGCGGACGACGGTGACGTGGCATGGGCCGGGATCGGGCAGTACACCGATCAGGTCAGCGCCTACGCCTTTATGCGCTTTATGGGCGTGATCGGGGGCGGCGGTGAGGCGGCGGAGCCGTATCTGATGGCGTCGATCCAGAAGGGTGAAAAAACGACGTATACGGCAAAGCGCAGCTCCACGGGCCGTATTCTCGAGGAGGCGACGGCGAAAAAGCTCACGGAAATGATGCGCTATAATGTCGAAAATATCTATGGCGCGTGGCAGTTCGGCGATCTGAACGTCTGCGCCAAATCCGGCACCGCCGAGCAGGAGGGGCAGGTCGCCAACGCGATGTTCGCGGGCTTCGTGCAGGATGCGGACTGTCCGCTGGCGTTCGTCGTGTTCATCGAGAACGGTGGCAGCGGCAGCGCGGCGGCTGCGCCGGTCGCGGCGCAGGTTTTGAAAGCCTGCGCGGCGGAGATCAAGAAATAATTGCAAGGTGACTACGCTCGACCTCAATGAAAGCAAAAAACGCTGCCGCACTTACAAGTTTGCTTCGTAAGTGCGGCAGCCGTATCTAATGAATTATCGTTTGTTATTGTATGCAGTCTGTTTGCCTGAGAAGGTCCATAACATCGATCGTGTTAAGAGTGTCCATTTCTCCATACGAAACAAAATGGATCACATATACGTCTCCGGCTTGGAACACGTTTGCCGAAACATTGGGCGGCAAAAGGTCCAGAGGTATTTCAATCTGCTTTTTGGCGTTTCTGCCAGCATAGACTTTGTGTACTTCAGAATCAAATCTTGTCCGGTCTTCTACATCATATCGCCTGATACTTGCAAAGCGCATCCAGCCCATTGTTATGTACTCGGTATCCGAATTTGGACCAAAAACCTCGTCTGTCACATGCCATAGACCGATGTTGTTTTTTGTTAAAAGTAATATTTTTACCATACGATCAGGCATGTATTGGAATACAACTCTGTATTCGCTGCCATTGTCATCAATACCGGTATGAATATATTGGATATCGTTTTCGTTGAGGCCTGATTCACTTAGAGCTATTCTAAAGCTATTATGGTAAACAATAAGAAAAGTAATTAATATCAGAGCGAGTAAAAGAAGGAGAAGCAATCCGAATGTACGTTTTCTCATAAGGTACCTCATGGCTCGCAGTGCGAAGGGAACGCAGGGTAACAAGGATAGATTTTTTCAATTCTATTAGCTTCCGGAGCGGTGATATCCATAGAGTCTATGATGTTACCTCCAATCGAATACAGTGTCAGATATTTTATATTATCTGCTACTTAACTGTAGCATAAATAAGCGAACTGAACAATTGCTTTTTATGGATGATTGTAAATTTATTGTAAATAAACTCTAAGCTATTTTATGAAAGCGGACGACTGGGTCATGTTCTCCGCCAGTCCGCATGTCTATTCCAGCACAAATCTCAGCGTCGGCTATGTGGACGACCGGGACGCGCCTGTTTGATGCGACGGACGGCAGGACGTATTCGGACGACGCGCAGACGCGCGCGGCCAAAATGCATCTGCTCGGCGACCGGTACGGCCACATTGAGAACGGCGGCTGCGCCGGTCGCGGCACAGGTTTTGAAAGCCTGTGCGGCGGAGATCAAGAAATAATTGCAGAAACACTTGACAATCGGGCTCATTTTGTGTATGATAACTGAGCTGTTTCGGAGTGACAGAGACAGCGGATACCATGGAGTGGTATCGAAGCGGTCATAACGAGCACGACTGGAAATCGTGTGACGGTCAAAAGCCGTCCGAGGGTTCGAATCCCTCCCACTCCGCCATAAAAGCACCGAGGGCATAAGCTTTCGGTGCTTTTACTATATCTTTTACGCGAGAATAAATACCACATAATAGAAATGCATAACGCTCTGCTAATACGGATGCTAATATAGCTTTTTCAGAAGCGTATTCATTTTACTTGTTGCGCCCTCCTGCATATCCGTCAGAACGTGCGAATATGTGTCCATTGTAATCCCGATGGAAGAATGTCCGAGCATGGCAGAGACGATTTTTGCAGGCACGGCATTTTGCAGCATGCTTTTCAATATTTGTGCGATTTCCGTTGATGGTGTTCGGTGCAAGCTTCGGTTCGCAGTAAACTTTCAGCCAGTAATTCAGATAGCCTGCGACCGTTGAACGAGAAAGATTATTTGAAAATGAATTTTCAACCATGTCAATCCGGGTTCGTAAAACGCGCTGTGCTTCTTTTTTAGCAGGAAAGCCACTTTCCCATCTTTGAAGCCATTACCATCAACGCGCGGTCGACTCCATAAAACGAGGTTTCTGCTGGTTCACATCGTAATACACGACCGATAGCGGGCTGCCCTCATATGCGAAAAAACTTTGTCTATTTTTCAAAAAACATCCCCCGGGGGAGCTTCACAATCAAAAAATGCTTTGATAGGATAAAGGCACAGTTCATACACTCCCAATCCTCGAATGCAAAAACGGTATCGCGCTATCTTGGGGAAGAAGTAGCGTGATGCCGTTTTTGCAGCAACTTCGAGCATGAAGAAACGGCATCGGGAGCAAGTACAAATGAAAGGTGAAAGATTATGAAAAAGACAACTCGCTACCTCGCGGCGCTGCTTGCCGCGCTGATGCTGCTTGGACTGTGCGCTTGCAGCGCACAACAAACGCCAGCCGAAACGACGGATACACCGGCTGCAACAAATGAAACAGCTTCGACCACAGAAACGGAAGAAATCAGCACCGAACCTGAAACCACGGACGCAGCAGCCGCCACCCGGACGATCACCGATGGGAATGGCCGCGAAGTGGAAATTCCGCAGACGGTTGAAAGTATTGTTTGCGTTGGCGTAGGCGCGCTGCGCTACTCCTGCTATATGCAGGCGCAGGACTTCGTTGTCGGCGTTGAGGATTACGAAACCAAAGCCGGAATGTCTCGCCTGTATAACTATGTGAATTTCGACAAGTTCGGCACGCTGCCGGTAACCGGCACGAACGGCGAACCGTTTGTCGAGGAAATCATCAATGTTGGTCCGCAGGTCGTTGTCATGTCCTCGTATGCAAACGTTGACCCCGACGAGCTGCAAAGCAAAACCGGGATTCCGGTTGTTATGGTTCCCGGCAGCGATACGACCCTTGATGATAAAGCATATGAAACGCTGCGTATTCTTGGCGAGCTGTACGGCAAAGAAGATCGCGCCGAAGAACTGACAACCTATCTGCATGGGATCGAAGATGATCTTGCTGCCCGCACAGAGGGTGTTGCAGAGGAAGAAAAACCATCTGTCTATGTCTGCGGCGTATCCTTTAAGGGCGCGCACGGGTTCGAGGGTACAGAAGCGTTCTATGGCCCGTTTGAGCTGATTCACGCGAATAACCTTGCAAATACGACCGGACAGACCGGCGCATTTGACATTGACACGGAACAGGTTCTTGCATGGGACCCGGACGTGATCTTCGTTGACTTTAACGGTATGGATCTAATCAAGGAAGATTATGCAACGAACGCAGATTTCTATAACAGCCTGACGGCCGTGAAAGAGGGGCGTGTTTACTCGCAGATTTCGTTCCGCTCCAGCGCATCGAATCTGGAAACTGCACTGGCCGATGCGTATTATGGTGCGACCATTCTCTATCCGGAGCAGTTTGCGGATGTGGATGTCGAAGCGAAAACCGGAGAAATTTTTGAAATGCTGCTGGGCAGCAACCCTTATCAGGACCTAAAGGATGCTGGCTATGAATTCAGACCTGTCACAATCGGCGAATAACGATTCCGGCACGGCCTATCGCCGAAATCAAGTCAAAAGCTGCTGCTTTCTTGGAATATTGTTTATCTGTCTGCTGATCGCGCTTGTGCTGTCCTTGCGGGCAGGCTCTTACAATACGCCGATTGCGGAGTTGGTCAAAGGAGTCTTTGGAAAAGCAGCCGACGATAAAATCAACCTTGTCGTTCGCAACAATCGTTTGCCCCGTATCTGCACGGCACTGATTGCGGGTGCTGGTCTGGGACTTGCTGGTTGTGTGATGCAGGCAATTCTCCGCAATCCGCTTGCATCTGCGTCCACGTTGGGTGTTTCACAGGGCGCTGGCTTTGGCGCGGCGTTTGCAATTATTGTGCTGAACATGGGCGCAGTAGGAAACCTCGGCAGCGTTGCAATTCCGCTGTGCGCGTTCGTTGGCAGTATGGCCGTTGCACTGGTTATTTTGGGCTTGAGCCGATTTCGTCAGGTTTCTACACAGGGAATTGTCCTTGCAGGTACGGCGATCAGCGCTATGTTTTCTGGCGCAACGACGCTGATGCAGTATTTCGCAGATGAAATTCAGCTTAATACGCTGGTATTCTGGACGTTTGGCAGTCTTGGCAACACGAACTGGGGAGACGTTGGAAAAATGCTGGTCGTGCTTATTTGCGTCTCTGTCTGTTTCTTCCTGCGCCGCTGGGATTATAACGCGCTGCTGAGCGGCGAGGAAACAGCCGTCAGTTTGGGAATTAACGTAAAACGGCTTACACTTTCCAACATGGTACTTTGCTGCCTGCTGTCCTCGGTGATCGTGTCCTATATCGGTCTGATCAACTTTATCGGCTTGATTGCACCGCACATTGTTCGCTTGGTCGTTGGCAATAACCACGTCTATCTGCTGCCCGGCGCTGCGATGGCAGGCGCACTCATTCTGTTGCTGGGTGATCTGTTTGCGCGTGTTGTCATCAGCCCGATTATCCTGCCGATTGGCGCAATTACCTCGTTCCTTGGCGGCCCGATGTTCCTCTATCTCCTGTTCAAAGGAGGAGATCGGAAATGCTGAGCGTTGAAAATCTTGCCTACCACTACAAAGGCAGGCCGGCGGTTCTCAAAGACGTGAACTTCAAAGTGAACACGGGAGAGTTTCTGGCGATTCTGGGTAACAACGGCGTTGGAAAAAGCACGATGCTGAAATGCTTTAACAAAATTCTTACACCAGACGGTGGGAAAATCATGCTGGATGATGAAAATCTCCTGCAAATGAGCGCCAGACAGGTTGCACAGCGAGTAGCGTTTGTTGCGCAGAACGTACCAAGCACCCAGATGACGGTTCACGACATGGTCATGCTGGGACGAAGGCCCTATATGAAATGGGGATTTACGGAAGACGATCATCAGATCGTCCATCATGCAATGGCCGAGCTTCAGATTGAACCGCTGCGTGGGCGTTTTCTCAATGAACTGTCCGGCGGTGAACGGCAAAAGGTGATGCTGGCGCGTGCGCTGGCGCAGCAGCCGAAGCTCCTGCTGCTCGATGAGCCGACGAGCAGTTTGGATATTCAAAATCAGTATCAGGTTTTGCAGATCGTCCGGAATATTTGCCATGAACAGCATTTGACGGCGATTGTCGTGATTCACGACCTGAACCTTGCGCTGCGGTTTTGTGACCGATTCGTTCTGTTGCGTCAGGGTGGTGTCTACGCCTGCGGCGGAAAAGACGTTCTGGACAGAGATGCGCTGCGGGATGTGTACCATGTGGATGCAGAGGTCGTAGTAGTTCAAAAACAGAGTATTGTCCTTGTTGATGAAGAGGACGCAACACGTTCATAAAAAAGGAGAAACAATATGGCACATAAATTAGATTCAGAAAAAAAGCTCTGGGAAAAGGCCGCAGCCTTTCACGGCCATGTATGCCCCGGCCTGACGATCGGCTACCGGGCGGCGCTGTACGCGATGGATCTGTTGGGACTGACGTTTTCGGACGATGAACAGGTCGTATGCATTACGGAAAATGATGCCTGCGGCGTTGATGCGATTCAAGCAATTCTTGGATGCAGCATCGGAAAGGGCAATTTACTGTTCCATATGCGCGGCAAACAGGCATTTTCGTTCTACAATCGGAAAAACGGAAAGTCTGTCCGCCTTGTCCTGAAAGCAAAGCCGCGCGACATGACGCGGGAAGAAACGTTCGACTATTATCAAAGCTGCGCAGATGATGAAATGTTTGATGTCAAGGAAGCCAAAATCCGGCTGCCGGAACAGGCCAGAATTTTTGATTCCTATGTCTGTGATTGCTGCGGTGAAACAACCGGTGCAAACTGGATTCGGCTGTCCGGTGACAAAAAGCTGTGTTTGGACTGCTATGAGACGTATGACCGATTTGACGTTTGAACGTTTTTCGGTTGACCACAAATATGACCCTTTACAGCTTGGACAGGCAATAAAACAATAGGCTGACTGATGCGAAATTCTACGGATTCTGAACGTAAAATTACGGATTTATACGAAAAATGTTTCTAAAAACGTGATTGTCAGACTTCGAACCCACCTTCTCCACCAAAACGCCTGATATTCTTTGAATATCAGGCGTTTTTGCAACTATTTTTGGATTTCTGATTTTCTAGGGTGTTTTTCAGGCATCAACCCAGCAGAATTTTTCCTATAAATGTATATACCATT
>OIWQ01001461.1_pt1 | contig 28010 bp, 22 predicted proteins | sample 1587571 | NCBI WGS metagenome assembly OIWQ01 (sample SAMEA3888910, study PRJEB22519) | human gut metagenome | biome: human gut; feature: human-associated habitat; material: faeces | place: Denmark | collected 2010 | reverse complement strand
TGCATCCGACCAAGTACGCCGAAGAGCTCGTCAAGAAGATGGAAAAGAGCGGCGCAAAGGCTTACCTCGTCAACACCGGCTGGAACGGCACCGGCAAGCGCATCTCCATCAAGGACACCCGCGGCATCATCGACGCCATCCTGAACGGCTCGATCAACACTGCGCCCACCAAGAAGCTGCCGTACTTCGACTTTGAGATCCCCACCGAGCTTCCCGGCGTTGCCACCGAGATCCTCGACCCGCGCGACACCTACGCCGACGCCTCCGAGTGGGACGTCAAGGCAAAGGATCTGGCCTCCCGCTTCGTCAAGAACTTCGTCAAGTACGAGGGCAACGAGGCCGGTAAGGCTCTGGTCGCGGCAGGCCCGCAGCTCTGAGCTTATTACGGAACCCCAAACGGCGCGGCTTCGGCTGCGGACGGCTTCGCTGCCCGCAGCCCGGCCGTCCGGCCATACGGAAGCGCAGGACGGAAATTTTCTTAACGCTTCTGCACATTGCGCCGGAGCATCCGCTCCGTTAAAATGGAGCCGTGCGGAGTTTTCCGCGCGGCAGCTCCATTGACCCGGATATGTCAGGCGCGAAACACGCTGCTGCGTTTTCCGCCGCAGCGTGCTTTTTTCGGCGGCTTGCCGCCGGAAACCTTCCGGCCGCGAGGCCGGAGTGCCCCGAGATCCCCACGCCGGTGAGCGCGGCGTGCTAATATTCATGGAGGTGTATACATGAAAAAAGTTCAGATTACCGAGACTGTTCTCCGCGACGCCAATCAGTCCCTGATGGCGACCCGCCTGCCCTACTCCGACTTTGAGGCGATCCTGCCCGAGATGGACAAGGCCGGCTATTATTCCGCTGAGTGCTGGGGCGGCGCTACGTTCGACTCCTGCCTGCGTTACCTCGACGAGGACCCGTGGGAGAGACTGCGCAAGATCCGCAAGCTGATGCCCAACACCAAGCTGCAGATGCTGCTTCGCGGCCAGAACCTGCTCGGCTACAAGCATTATCACGACGACGTCGTCGAAAAGTTTGTCCAGCTGTCCATCAAGAACGGCATCGACATCATCCGTATCTTCGACGCGCTGAACGACTTCCGCAACCTCGGCACGGCGCTTGACGCAACGATGAAGTACGCCAAGAAGAACACCATCGCCTCCGGCTGCATTTCCTACACCCAGAGCCCGGTCCACACCGTGGAAAAGTACGTTCAGATGTGCAAGGAGCTCAAGCAGATGGGCTTCAAGACCATCTGCCTGAAGGACATGGCCGGCACCATGAGCCCGTATGAGGCAGAGCATCTCATCAAGGGCATCAAGGACGCCGTCGGCGATATCCCCCTGATCCTGCACACCCACTGCACCACCGGCATGGCCTACATGACCGTCACCAAGGCCATCGAGTCCGGCATCGACGTCATCGACTGCGCGACGAGCTGCTTCTCCAATGGCACGTCCCAGCCCGCGACCGAGACGATGTTCTACGCGCTCCAGCAGTACGGCATCCCCACCGGCCTCAACGAGGACGTCATCAACAAGGTCAACGATTTCTTCAAGCCCGTCAAGCAGAAGTACATCGACTCCGGCCGTATCAGCCCGAAGTCCATGGCGACCGACGCACAGGCGCTTGTTTACAAGGTTCCCGGCGGCATGCTCTCCAACATGATCGCAAACCTGACCGATATGAAGGCTATGGATAAGTTCGACGCCGCGCTGGCTGAGATCCCCGCCGTCCGCAAGGACCTCGGCTATCCTCCGCTGGTCACCCCGCTGAGCCAGATGGTCGGCAATCAGGCCGTTACCAACGTCCTGCTGGGCGAGCGCTACAAGCAGGTCTCCAAGGAAGTCAAGAACTACTTCAAGGGCGAATACGGCATCGCTCCGGCTCCCGTTTCTCAGGAGCTTCAGACCAAGATCCTCGGCGAGGGCGGCAAGCCTGTTGACTGCCGCATCGAGGACGCCAAGCGCACCGGCGAGGACTTCAAGAAGGCGAAGGAAGCGCTCGGCGATCTGGCTAAGACCGAAGAGGACGTCATGAGCTACATTTGCTATCCCGATCAGACCATGAAGTTCCTCGAGGCCCGCAAGGCCAAGGAAGAGAACGTCGTCCGCTACTCGATCGAAGAAGCGTAAGGAGGACACGTCATGTTCCTGATCAATACTGCTATGACCGATCTGAGCATCGGCACGGCCGGTCTGGTCGCGCTGCTGGGCTACGCCGTCGTGTTCGTCGGCCTGATCGCGCTCATGATCGTAATTCGCATCGAGGGCAAGATCTCGACGTCGAAGAAAACCGCCGCCGCGCCCGCAGCGGCTCCCGCACCCGCTCCCGCTGCGAAGCCCGAACCCGTTCTGGCGGCCGGCACCGCCGGTGAGCTGAAGCTTCACGATGTAGCTCCGAAGGACGCCGCCATGATTATGGCCGTCGTCGCTTATAAGCTCGGCAAGCCCCTGAATGAACTGCGCTTCAAATCCATCAAGGAGGTCAAGTGAGAATGAAATACAAAATTACCCTGAATGGCAGAACCTATGAGGTCGAGGTCGATCAGGACCAGGCCATGCTGGTCGATGAGTACGAGGCTTACGCTCCGGCTCCCGCCGCACCCGCTGCTGCTCCTGCCGCCGCACCCGCACCCGCTGCTGCTCCGGCTCCCGCCGCTGCCGCACCCGTTTCCGTCGCCGCAGGCGAGGTCGTTGCGGCTCCGATGCCCGGCAATATCCTGAGCGTCAACGTGGCCCAGGGCGCCGCCGTCAAGTCCGGCGACATTCTGGTCATTCTCGAGGCCATGAAGATGGAGAACGAAATTCTCGCTCCGCGTGACGGCACGGTCGCACAGGTCGTCGTCACCAAGGGCGCTACCGTCGATACCGGCGCTCCTCTGGTCGTTCTGGCGTAAGGAGGAACAAATATGGGTTTTAACGTTCTGGACACCCTCGCAAAGCTTGCGACCGAGTCCGGTTTCGCCGGATTCTTCGCAGAGGGCGGCTGGCAGAACCTCGTAATGATCGTCATTGCGTGCGTGCTGCTGTACCTTGGCATCGTCAAGGGCTTTGAGCCGCTGCTGCTGGTCGGCATCGCTTTTGGCTGCCTGCTGGCAAACGTCAGCTACTTTCCCGGCCTCGACGCCGTCAACCCGGATCTGAACGCCACCAATGCACTGTATCACCCGGAGCTTTGGGAGGCATTCCTCGACAAGAACAGCGAATTCTACCATAGCTACGGCCACATTCTCTCGAATGCCGGCCTGCTCGACATCTTCTACATCGGCGTCAAGGCCGGTCTGTATCCTTCCCTGATCTTCATGGGCGTCGGCGCCATGACCGACTTCGGCCCGCTGATCGCGGACCCGAAGAGCCTGCTTCTCGGCGCGGCTGCACAGCTCGGCGTTTTCGTCGCCTTCTTCGGCGCGATCTGCCTCGGCTTTACCGGCCCGCAGGCCGCCTCCATCGGCATCATCGGCGGTGCGGACGGCCCGACGGCCATCTTCCTCACCAACAAGCTGGCTCCGGAACTGCTCGGCGCGATCGCCATCGCGGCGTATTCCTACATGGCGCTGATCCCGCTGATCCAGCCCCCGATCATGAAGCTCCTGACCTCGGAGAAGGACCGCCAGATCAAGATGGTGCAGGCCCGTCCGGTCTCGAAGAACGAGAAGATCCTCTTCCCGATCATCGTCACCATCTTCGTCATCCTGCTCCTTCCGTCCACGGCTCCGCTGATCGGCTGCCTGATGCTTGGCAACCTGTTCCGTGAGTGCGGCGTTACCGACCGCCTGTCCGACACCGTGCAGAACGCGATGATGAACATCGTCACCATCTTCCTGTCGACCTCCGTCGGCGCGACGATGGTCGCCTCGAACTTCCTGAAGCTCGAGACGCTGAAGATCATCCTGCTCGGTCTGGTCGCGTTTGCGATCTCCACCGTCGGCGGCCTCATCGGCGGCAACATCATGTGCAAGGCTTCCAAGGGCAAGGTCAACCCGCTGATCGGCTCCGCGGGCGTCTCCGCGGTCCCGATGGCCGCGCGTGTTTCGCAGATGGTCGGCCAGAAGGCCAATCCCGCAAACTTCCTTCTGATGCACGCCATGGGCCCGAACGTGGCCGGCGTCATCGGCTCCGCCATCGCAGCAGGCTTCCTGCTTGCCGTGTTTGGCTGATATCCGTTTTCAAAGACCGTGCTGCTTTGCAGCACGGTCTGAAACTTTCAAAAACCTCTTTGCCGGTTCTGTAATGCAGGTATTTCGGTTCCCTTGTAGCGGCGGACGCTTCTGCCCGCCCGCAGAAAGCGCAGGCACAGCGCATCGAAGTGCGCTGTGCCACCGGTGCTTCGAATACAGAAAAAGCCCCTGCGGAGCGCATCCGCAGGGGCTTCGATCTTTCTTACTCCGCTACGTAGGGCAGCAGGGCGATGTGGCGGGCGCGCTTGATGGCGACCGTCAGCTGACGCTGATGGGCAGCGCAGGTACCAGTCGTGCGGCGGGGCAGGATCTTGCCGCGCTCGGACAGGTAACGGCGGAGCTTTGCAGTGTCCTTGAAATCGATGTGCTCGACCTTATCGACGCAGAAGCTGCAAACCTTCTTGCGGCGGCGAGGACGGACACGGTCGTTAGCCATTGCCATATGAAATCCTCCTTATAGTCTTGTGAAAAAATCCAAAACCTGAACGATACCGCGTCATCCGCAGGGATGGAGCGGTAAGCTGTTAGAACGGAAGCTGGTCGTCGTCGCCCTCGAGCATCGAGAAGTCCGAGGCCGGAGCCGCCGGAGCGCTCTGCTGCGCGGGAGCGGTATAAGGCGAGGAGCCGAACGGAGCGGCATAGCTGGGCGCGGACTGGTCAAAGCCACCCGGCGCAGCGCCGTCACGCTTGGAGTCGCCGAAGTAGACATTGTCCGCCACGACCTCTGCCGAGCGGCGCTTGTTGCCTTCCTTATCGGTCCAGTTGCGGATCTGCAGCCGGCCCGAGACGACAGCCATACGGCCCTTGGTGAAATACTTGCTGACGAACTCAGCCGTATTCCGCCATGCGACGATATCCACGAAATCCGTTTCCCTTTCCGCGCCCTGTGCCGTGAAGTCACGGTCAACAGCGAGCGTAAAGGATGCGACCGCGATGCCGCTGCCGGTCCGGCGCAGCTCGGGGTCACGGGTCAGACGCCCCATGAGAACGATGTGGTTCAGCATGTTTGCGCCTCCTTACTCTTCGACAGCTACGATGATGGAACGCAGGATGCCGTCCGTGATCTTAAAGACACGATCCAGCTCTGCCGGCATCTCGGGCTTGACCTCGCAGGTCATGTAAACGTAGTAGCCCTCGACCAGGTCGTTGATCGGATAAGCAAGACGACGCTTGCCCCACTCGTCAACACTGGTGACGGTACCGTAGCCGCCTACGATGCCATTGAATTTTTCCACGAGAGCAGCGATGCCTTCTTCACCCACTGCGGGATCGACGACATAGATGACCTCATACTTTGCGGAAAGCTTTGCCATGATGTTGCACCTCCTTCTGGACTTATGGCCGCAGGTCCCGCCTGCGGCAAGGATCGTCCGCGGATACGTCCGCAGACCAGAGTATTATATCTGAGTTTATTTGTGTTGTCAACCGTTTTTACCGGAAAAAGAGGAATTGTCCCGACGGAAACGCCGAAAACAGCGGAAAAGCCGCCCTCCGGATGGAAGGGCGGCCTGCAAGGAGGAAAAAAATTACGCTGCCGACGGGATTCGACACACTTTTCCCTGCCGGTCTGGTAAGATATGGTCACAGCTTATCCAATACGAGCGCACTTCATGTCCCGGCGCTGCGGCCCGTCCGGGCAGCGGCGTCAGATCCCACAATCCATCTTTCCCCTGACCGCATCGGTCAGGGGCGCTTTTTTGGCCGTCCTGTCGAAATGCGGCGAAAAGTTCCCGTTCAGTAGCGGAGGCAGCGGCGCATCCGGCGCTCGGCGCGCTGGATGGTGCGACAGACGGTGGATTTGTTGACGCAGCGCTCCTCCGCGATTTGGCGCATGCTTTTCTTTTCAAGATAGTAGGCGACGACAGTCTCGCGCTGGCAGGCGGTCAGCTCATTGTCCATGACGCGCTGGAGCCGCCGCAGCTGCACGTCCCGGCTCAGACGCGGGCCGAGGTAGCCGTCATAATCGGTATTTTTCATTGCGGTAATATCCCCCTTCGTAGTAATGCTCCAGCAGCTCGCTCAGCTCGTTCAGCTCATGGAGCATGGTCGTCAGCACGGCTGTCCGCCGTGCGATCCAGAACAGCTCCTCACGGTCCTGCGTCTGCTTTTTCGCCTGCCGGAGCTGGCGCAGCCGCAGACGGATGGGCGCGGCGGCCGCGCGGTAATCCTTCGCCAGCTCCTCAAGGGACATAGACGCGCCCTCTCGGCATGGCGGTGCGCAGATCGGCCAGGAAATACTTGCGCGCGTAGTCCGGCAGACAGTCCATGCAGATCTTTCCGTCCTCGGTCTCATAATAGGACTGACCCATATAGATCTCTCCGGCGCACCAGCTGCACCGGCAGTAGACCGGCGCAAGCTGCCGGTCATACGGCATGAATTTCGGATACTTCTTTGACGTTTTCCATTCTCCTCTCTGATGATATGCAGAATGTGCCGAGATGTAAATTACATTATTTACCATCTGACGGTATCAGTCTACTACACGAAACGTGTGATGTCAAGAGGAAATTAGAAATAAATGGAAAATTCGAAAGGAGCGGAAACGATGCTGGGAATGCGGATCTCTGCCCTGCGGCGGCAGAAAAACTGGAGCCAGAAGGAGCTTGCGGAACGGATGGGCGTCCACCCGAGCACCATCGGGATGTATGAGCAGGGACGGCGGGAGCCGGACTGCGCAGGGCTTGTGCGGCTGGCGGAGCTGTTCGGCGTGACGACGGACTATCTGCTGACGGGGACGGCTGCGGACGGAAGGGACGACGCCGCGCTGCGTGCCCTTTGGGCGCAGATGCGGGAGAAGCTGGACGGAACGCTGCTGCTGCGCGATAAAAGCGGCGCGGAGCGGCCGTTCGGAGAAGCGGAGCTGGTGCTCCTGCTGGCGGCGGCGCTTGGCGAGGCGGATTGACGGCGGACTACTCCTCTGGTAAAATGACGGTAAGAAACGGATCAAAATGCGCCGCAACGCGATTGCGGCGTCCGGCGATATCGGGCAGAGACACGGAGGGGACGGCATGGATGACGAAAAAATGATGCGCGAGGCGCTGCGGCTGGCACAGGAGGCCGATGCGGCGGGAGAGGTGCCCGTCGGATGCGTCGTCGCGCTGGGCGAACGCATCGTCGGCACGGGCCGTAACCGCCGTGAGGAAGGAAAGTCCGCGCTGGCCCATGCGGAGATCGAGGCCATCGCTGAGGCCTGCCGGACGCTGGGCGGCTGGCGGCTGTGGCAGTGTACGCTCTACGTCACGCTGGAGCCGTGCCCCATGTGCGCGGGCGCGATCATGAACGCGCGCATCCCGCGCATCGTCTACGGCGCAAAGGATACGGTCAACGGCTGCTGCGGCTCCGCTGTCGATCTGTTTATGCTGCCATGCAGCCAGAAGCCGGAGATCGTCTCCGGCGTGCTGGAGGAGGAAGCGTCGGCGCTGCTGTCGGGCTTCTTCCGCCGGCTGAGAGAAAAAAGGAAAAAGAGTGACGGGGTGGTTCCGTAGGAGTGATATTCAGCCCCCTTTTCCTTTGATGACAAAGGAAAAGGCCGCTGGCGGTGAAAAGGAAACCAGCAAAGGGGGGATTTCGATTTCCCCCCTTTGCAAACCCCCTTAAAACGACCAAGAAGGGGGCTGCGGCCCCCTTCCTTGGATTTTCCCCGGGGGTTGGTTTGTGCGGAATTTATTTTCGGATTTACAAAATGCGATGCAGATGCGTCTTTGTTAAACAGGCGTGGTAGTCGAAATACTCTGCGGCTGTTTCGGCTGTGACTTGAACGGCAGTCCGCTTTTTGCGATGCGCGATGCAGCCCTTGCAGGAAGGACGGCCTATCGACTTCCATACGTCAAGTATTCAACGGGCGCAAACGAAGCGACTTGCGCGGCGTATCGTGCGCTTGGGAAACCCAATTCTACGGCCGCCCGAAGGGCGTTCAGACGACGGACGGTGTAACGACAGCACGCACAACGTAACGACTTGTTTTCAGGCGCGTAAGCGCTATTTCGCGTTCCCAGCGCCCTTTTCTTCCATATCTTTTCCCGCAAGAGGGAAAAGATATGGCCGCCGGAGGCATCCCGCGCCTTCGGCGCATCCGAAATGGGCCTGCGGCGCGATTTTGCACCGGATGGCGCAAAAAACCGGAAAGGGGTCTCCCCTTTCCGGTTTCTCAGTTTTCAGAAAGCTCACGGAAATAACGGTCGATGCCGTTTGCGATCCCGACGGCGATCAGGCTGCGGTAATCGTCCGTGGCCAGCAGCGCGTCCTCTGCGGCGTTGGTCATATAGCCGATCTCCACGATCGTGACCGGCACACGGCACCAGTTGATGCCGCTCATGGTATCTGTCTCCCAGACGTACTCCTTCCGGCAGCCCGCGTTGGCGGTCAGCTCGTCAAGGACGGCGTCCGACAGGGCGCGGCTTTTTGCGTAAAGGTCGCTGTTATAGGGATTCGCGGCGGTCTGGCAGATGGTCAGCGCACCGTTTGCGCCGGAATTCTCCGAGCCGTTGGCGTGGATGCGGACAAAGGCGTCGGCGTTCGCGTCGTTGGCGACGGCGGCGCGTTCGGAATTGGAGATGTTCACGTCCTGCTCGGTGCGCGTCATGAGGACGGTATAGCCGCGCTGGATCAGCTCCGCTTCGAGAAGCTTCGAGACGGCCAGCGTCAGCTCGCTTTCCGGCGAGCCGGTGTTGCAGCTGGCGGTGCCGCCGGAGACCTTATATTTTGTTTCGGCAGCGCCGGGGCCGATCGGCTCCTGTGTGAGATCTGCCGTCAGCTGGTGGCCGGGGTCGATGACCACGACGAGACCGTTCGATGCGGAGGGCGCTTCGTTGGAAGCGCCCGCTTCCTCGGCGGCAGGCTCCGGCAGCTCCGGATCGGCGGGCTGCGTCTCCGCTTCGGCCGGAGCGGCTTCGCCGCCGGCCGCCGCCTCTGCGGCATGGGCGCGGGCGTTATAATCGACCTCGAGCTGGCGGGTGGGCGGCTCCTCATGCACGGCGGCTGCGGATTCCTCCGGAGACGGCGCGGTTACTGCCGGGGCCGGCGCTGTGTCCGGGACCTCGCCGGAGGGCTGCGCGGCTTCCCTATCCGGCGATGCGGACGGCACAGCCGCCGAGCAGCCGGTCAGCAGGAGCGTCAGCGCCAGCAGCGCGGTGCAGACGCGATGTTTCCAAATGTGTTTCATCAGCGGTATCCATGCTCCCGTTCGTAGTCAATGATCAGACTGCAATTGGCACGCTCATAGCTGTTGAATACGTTATCGTTGAAATCAGACGGCTCGATGGTGCCGTTATACCAGCTGAGCGAATCGAAATAGCGCTGGAGCGCGGGGTCCTTGAACCGGCGGCCGTGGCGGGCGTAGATCTCGTTGCGGGCAAGACGGCACTGCTCGGCCGTGAAGCCTGCCAGATCGTCCTCTGTCAGATAGCGCGAGTCGCTGTCGGCCAGGAGATATTCCGAATCGCTCTCGCTGGCGGCAGACAGGCGGGAAAGCTCCAGCCGGAGCTGGGCATCCTCCGTCAGAACGCGTTCCTCCCACTTGAGATAGGCCGAGGTGGTGGCCTGATCGTAGTTCGCGGCGGTGTTGGAAACGGCGGTATCCGGCGTATAGCGCAGACGGATCAGACGGCCCTGACAGAAGTAGAAGCGGTAGCTGTCGCTGCCCTCGTAGTAGGCGAAGAAGAGCACACCGTCCTGATAATAATAGAAGCGGCGGTAGGCGTTGTTTTCAACGTTGGGCTGCGTGGTGATGGCGATCAGATCGTCGTCGGAGAAGTAGTAGACCACGCCGTTTTCAGGGTCGTAGGCGTCGTATGTACCGGCCTGACGGTTCGACTCGATCTCGTTGTACAGCTCGCGGATGTGTGTGATTGCTGCCTCGAATTCCTCTGCGGAGAGCGTGTCGATGGGGGGCGGTGTGGGCGCCACATCATCCGGCAGGGTGTCATCCTGCTTGCTGCCATCCGGCAGGGTGTCATCCTGCTTGCTGCCATTCGGCAGGGCGTCATCCTGCTTGCTGTCATTCGGCAGGTCGCCGTCCGGCACAGTGGGCGGAGCATCCGGCGTTTCCGGGTGGATGAGGTCGTGGACGAAATCCGTGACATAGCCCAGATTACCCGTCACATAGAGCGCGCCGACCACGACGCCCAGCAGCGCCAGAAGCGCTGCGGCGGCCATCAGGATATTGAACAGGAGCTGCTTTGCGTTATGCGGCTTCCTTTTGGACTTGGGAGAGGGCTTCGGCTTCGGCACAGGCTTCGGCTGAGGAGGTGCGGGCTCCGGCTGTGGCTGCGGCTTGGGCACGGGCGGCTGCTTCGGAGCCGGTGCGCCGCAGACCATGCAGAAGGCCGCGCCGGAGGGCAGAAAGCTGGAGCAGCGGCTGCATCTCCCGGCAGAGGCGCTTGCAGGGTAGGCAGGAAGCGGCTTTCCGCAGAAACGGCAGAATTTCGCGCCGTCCTGAGCTGCATTTCCGCAGGATGGGCAGAAAGACATAACGCGCCATCTCCTCTCGTTTCAGAATTCTCCTATATTGTATCAGTTAATGTGCGAAGAGTCAAATTCCTGCAGCGGCAGAACGTCGGAAAGCTCCACCAGCTCGTGCGGATAGCCGCCGGTGTAGTCGATCCCTGCCGTGGGACTGCGGAGCTGAAGCTCGGTCGTGGCGGGCGTGTTCAGGGAGATCGACAGGACGACGGAGGTCCCGCTGCCGGGATCGGACTCGAGGAAGATCGAGCCGCCGTGCAGCTGGGCAACACGTCCGGCCAGCGAAAGCCCGAGTCCGGCACCCCAGCGCGGGTCGCCCAGCGGAATGTCACGGGTGTAGGCATCAAAGGCGGTGGCGAGCAGGTCCGGGCCGATGCCGTCGCCATTGTCGCGGATGCGCAGACGCGCGGCCTGAGGCGTATATTCCAGCTCGGCGGAGATGTTTCCGCCCTTCGGCGTGAATTTGATCGCGTTCGACAGCAGATTCCAGACGGCGCGCTCCAGCCGGGGCCGGTCCATCCATGCCGCAAAGGGCCTTGCCGAGCAGGAATAGGTGAGCGTGATGCCGGCGGCGCGGCACAGCGGAACGGCGCGTTCGAACAGGTCGCGGAAAAAGACCGTGACCTCCGATTTTTCGCGGCGCAGATGCAGCGAGCCGTCCAGCACGCAGCGCATATCCGTCAGATTGCAGGCCAGACGCAGGAGCTGATAATAGGCCCGGTTCATGGATGCGACCTGCATCTGGAGCGCGGGATCCTCGGCCTCCTCAAGCGCCGGGAACAGCGACGAGGCGACGGCGAAGAGGTTGGACAGCGGCGTGCGGATGCTCTGCGCGGCGGCAAGCAGCGCCTGCGGCGGAACGCTCTCCGAGACTGCGGGCGAGAGCAGGAAAAGATAGCCGCTCTCGGACGGAAGGACGCTTGCCGAGGCCAGAGCGTCGTGCAGGTTCAATATCACCTGACGCGGCGCGCCTCCGGGCGCGGGAAGCTCCGCGCCGGCTCCAAGCAGCGACGCAGCGCTGACGCCCGTTTTCAGACCACGATCCCGCGCGGGGCGGTTGCAATAGCAGACGACGCCGTCCTCCGTACAGAAGGCAGGCTGCGCCAGAAGGTCGAGCAGCGGCGTCAGATCATTCAGTTCAAATTTCATATTGAGATCCTCCAAGGATAGTGTGTGCCGGAGATATACAGTTATGGTGGAAAATTATGTATACATCATAGCGAGATGGAGGAAAGAAAGCAATGCTTTTCCGCAAAAAAAGTAGATTTTTGATTCTTTTTTCATTTTATCGGAAAAAGAGGCGTCTTGTGTCCCTCCGGATGCGCCCGCCGGAGGCCGTTGAGGCGGCAGACAGAGCGATGAGACGGCGGGGGAGGGCCGCGCAGGAGACCAGGAGAAGTGCGCGTATGGAAGGAGCCGTGCAGGCAACTGTGAGGTTTGTACAATATCAACAGGAAACATTTATGCACAACAAATAAAAATGTATAATATGCTGTTTTTTCGCCCTAAAGTGCGGTTCATTCACCTTGTCAGGTAAAAAACCGCGTGATAAAGTAAAACTACGGTACCAAACCGTGCCGAAAAAGAAATAAGGAGAGAAATCATGAAAAAACGGATCGCATTCCTGCTTGCAGTTGTCATGCTGCTTTCCATGGCGGCCTGTGCCGCGAAAGAGACTCCCCAGAATAATACCCCGGCAGAAACGCCCGCAGAAGCCGGCCAGACCGAGCTGGCAGATACCGGCGAAATGACGCTTTACTATTCCAACTCCACCGAATGGGCCGATCCTCTGATCGAGGAGTTTGAGAGCAAGACCGGCATCAAGGTCAATCTCGTTCAGGACGGCACTTCCTCCCTCTTTGCCCGCGTCAAGGCCGAGGCCAGCAATCCGCAGGGAGACGTGATCTGGGGCGGCGTCATCGACACCTACCGCGCCAATCAGGATATGCTCCAGCCCTACACCTCCTCCAATGTTGCCGATCTGAAGGACGCCGCAGTCGATCCCAACGGCTACTACACCGGCTTTGACATGGGCCCGATGGTCATGATCTACAACACCGACCTCATCAGCCCGGAGGACGCTCCCACCAAGTGGGCAGATCTGCTCGACGAGAAGTACAAAGGACAGATCGCAACGGCTGACCCGACGGCTTCCTCCTCCGCGTTTGCATGCATCATGTCCATCATTCTGGCCTACGGCACCGACAACGGTGAAGGCTACAACTTCGTGGAAAAGCTGGTCGAGAATCTGGACGGCAAGGTCATCGAATCCTCCTCCGGCGTCTACAAGGGAGTTGCCGACGGCGAGTATCTGGTCGGCCTGACCTATGAAGAGGCTGCGCTGCGCTACATTGCTTCCGGCGCCAGCATCGCCATCGTCTACCCCGAAGAGGGTACCTCCTCCAGCCCGTCCGGCTGCGCCATCATCAAGGACTGCAAGAACCCCAAGAGCGCACAGCTGTTCATCGACTACCTCTCCAGCAAGGAAGTGCAGGAGAAGCTGGGCGATCTGAACCGCCGCTCCGTCCGCAAGGATGTCACCGATCCCGACACCATGACTCCGTGGGATCAGATCAATTTCGTTACGCTCGATCTTGACTGGACCGCTTCGCATACCGAAGAGTTCAACGAGAAATGGCGTGATTACATCACCGGCTAAAATTTGAGTCAGTTTCCGCCGGGCGGGCATTTCCGGTTCTCGGGACGCCTGCCCGGCGCCTGTTTTCCGTGAACGGCAGCCGCCGCTCACCAATCTCACGCAGAAAGGATCAGATACATGAGCAGTCAAAGCGTAAAAATCGACGGCGCAACCAAGGTCTACGGCGACTTTAAGGCTTGCGACCATGTGAGTTTGGACATTCAGAAGGGCGAGTTCTTCACGCTCCTCGGCCCGTCCGGCTGCGGAAAGACTACGCTGCTCCGCATGATCGCGGGCTTCAACACGATCGACGACGGCAAAATTTTCTTCGGTGAGCGGGAACTGAACAGCATCCCGGCGCATCTGCGGAACATCGGCATGGTGTTCCAGAACTACGCGATCTTCCCGCATCTGTCGGTAAAGGACAACGTGGCCTACGGTCTCAAGGCGCGCAAGATCAAGGGCGAGAAGCTGGAAAGCGCGGCCCGCGAGGCCATGGAGATGATGCAGATCGAGATGCTGGCCGACCGTATGCCCGGACAGCTCTCCGGCGGCCAGCAGCAGCGCGTCGCGCTGGCGCGCGCCATTGTCATCGAGCCGGATATCCTGCTGATGGACGAGCCGCTGTGCAATCTGGACGCGAAGCTCCGCGTGACCATGCGCACTTCCATCAAAAAGCTCCAGCGCAAGCTTGGCATCACCACCATCTACGTTACCCACGATCAGGAGGAGGCGCTGTCCATCTCCGACCGGATTGCCGTCATGCGCGCCGGTAAAGTCATGCAGATCGGCGGCCCGCGGGAGATCTATGATAACCCCGCCAATATGTTCGTGGCGAACTTTATCGGCACGTCCTGCTTCCTCGACGGCACGGCAAAGAACGGCAAGGTCCGCATCCTGGATGCGGCAGACGTCAATGCCCGTGTTGACCCGGCGTTTGCGGACAAGGTGAAGGTCTCCGTCCGCCCGGAGCATTTCATCATTGAGAGCAAGCCCACGGACGGCGCGATCCGCGGGACCATTACGCTGGCGACCTTCCTAGGCGATTTCATCTGTTATGAGATACAGCTCTCCAACGGACAGATCATCGAAGCCAACGAATATACCGACCGGATGCGCATTGTGCGCAGCGTTGGCGATGAGGTCGGGCTTCGCTTCGTGGAGGAGCGCATCAATGTTTTCGACGCGGAGACAGAAGAGTCGATCATGCAATAAGCCGGAAAGGAGAACGCCGCATGGAAGCGAAAAAGAAAAAAGAAAAGCTGTATGAAAAGCTCCATATGGACCGGTTCAATTTCTGGACAAGTATGACGTTTCTCATCATCATTCTTTCACTGGTCTTTATTATCTATCCGTTTGCGAAGCTTTTTATCCAAAGCTTTCAGGACCCCTCGACCAATGCATTCACCTTTGCGAATTACCTGAAATTCTTCCAAAAGAAGTATTATCAGGAGGCTCTGTGGCACAGCCTGTTCATCAGCTTCGCCGTGACGATCTTTGCCACGGCGCTGGGCGTGCCGCTGGCATATCTCGGCACCCGCTTCAACCTCTACGGCAAGCGGATCATCAACATCATGGTGGTTTTGTCCATGCTCTCACCTCCGTTTATCGGTGCATATGCATGGATCACGCTGCTCGGGCGCAACGGCTTCATCACGCATCTGCTGGCGAAGCTCGGCATTGAGCTGGGCAGCATCTATGGCCTGAAGGGCATTTTGCTGGTCTTTACATTAAAATTGTATCCGATGGTCTATCTGTATGTCTCCGGTGCGCTGGGCAGCATTGATGCCTCGCTCGAGGAGGCCAGCGAAAACCTCGGCGTGGCAGGGATCCGGCGCGTGATGAAGGTCACGTTCCCAGTCATCATGCCGACAATCCTCTCCAGCAGCCTGATGGTCTTTATGACGGCGCTGGCTGACTTCGGTACGCCGCGCCTGATCGGCGAGGGCTACACGACGCTCCCGGTCGTCATTTATAAGGAATTCCTGAATGAGGTAGGCACCGATACGGGCTTTGCGAGCGCGCTGTCGGTGGTCATCATTCTGATCGCGGTGGCCGTCCTGATTATCCAGAAGGGCGTTGTGGACAAGAAGCGCTACAACATGACCAGCCTCCGTCCGCCGGCAGTGCGGGAGCTTCCGGTCGGAAAGAAGCTGCTGGCGACGCTGGCAGTGTTCCTCGTCTCGTTCCTGTCCGTCCTGCCGCAGATCACCGTTACCGTCCAATCTTTCCGCAAGACCAACGGCCCGCTGTTTGTCAGCGGTTTCAGCTTTGACAGCTATATTGCTGTCTGGTCGAAGGCCAAGCAGAGCATCACCAACACCTTCCTCTACGCGGTCATTGCGCTGGCGATCATCATTGTCCTGTCGCTGCTTGGCGCGTATCTGATCGTGCGCAGGAAGAGCTTCTTCACGAATCTGATCGACGTGCTGCTCATGTTCCCCTATGTCATCCCCGGCGCGGTGCTCGGCATCTGCCTGATCGTCGCGTTCAACAGCGGCGCGATCCTGCTGACCGGCAGTATGTGGATCATCATTATATCCTTTATTATCCGCAAGCTGCCGTATACGATGCGCTCAAGCGTGGGTATTTTGTATCAGATCGACAACAGCGTGGAGGAGGCCTCGATCAGTCTCGGCGTGCCGCCGATGCGCACGTTCTTCAAGACGACGGTGCATCTGATGCTGCCGGGCGTGCTGTCCGGCGCGGTGCTCAGCTTCGTGAGCGTCATCAATACGCTCAGCGCGACGCTGCTTCTGTACACGGGCAAGACCGTTACCATCCCGGTCGCCATCTTCAACTGCGTCAACAACGACGCCTACGGACAGGCTTCGGCGCTGTCCACCATCCTGACGCTGACAACGGTATTGTGCCTGATCCTGTTCAACAAGATCTCCGGCGGCAAGAGCGTCGTCGGCTGATATCGGCAATTCCGGCGGCGGACTGCGGCGATCGGCTGCAGGATGCCGCCGCTGCCGTTTGTTTTGGCTGCGGCGGATTTTCCGATTGCTTTTTGCGCGCGTTTTTTGTATCTTGAGACCGGAGGGAGGCGAGAAAATGCTTCGGAAATGGAAGCAGATGCTGCACAGCGGCTATTTTGTGCGGCTGCTCTGGATGGTTTTGCTGTCGATCATTGCGGCGCTGGTCGTTTTTGCGGCCGTGATCTATACCTCCTATGGTACGCTCTATCTGAGCAGCCTTTCTTCGCGCGGCCAGACAACGGCAGCGGAGATCTGCGGCGGGCTGGAATCGGCGCTCATGGATTACAGCACGGCAGTGGACGAGCTTGCCGCCGGGAGGTTGACGAGACAGTGGCTCACGCAGTCGCCGCCGGAGGACGGCGGGCTTTCGCTGCTGCGGCAGATGTACGGCTACAAAAATGATTTTACGGAAGAGGCGGCGATCTCCGTTATCAGCCTGAAAACCGGCGATGTTCTGAGTACAGGCTCCTCCTCGCTGGCCCCCGGCGAGACGGACTCGCTCAATTGGAGCGTGTTCCGGCAGGCTAATGAGACGGACGGCGTGGCCGTCCATCTGACGGCGAAGGACGCCGTGTTGGAGGATACGACGCGCCTCGCACTGGCAAAGGTTGTCTGCGGTGCTGACGGGCAGAAGCTCGGCTATGTGCTGCTGGAGGCTCCGCGCACAACGCTGGCGGCGCTTTATCATATGCCATCGACGGGCTATGCGTCGGAAACGCTGCTGCTCAACCCGTATGATACCGTGATTTACAGCTCGGCAGGAGCGGAGGCGGAGGGCCTCGGAAAACTGCCGAACGGAAAAAGCACCGAACAGGCATGGAGCGGCAGCCGCAGCGGGACGCTCTGGGGCGGAGCGTATGCTTACTGCCGCAGCGACCTGCTGAGGGGGCTGATTCTGGTCGAGCTGCCGAAAATGCAGATCCTGAATTTCCGCAGCAGCCTGCTCGGCGCACTGCTGCTGGGACTGGCGACGGCAGCGCTCGTCAGCGTGCTGGTTGCGTGGCGCGTTGCGCAGACGATCAGCCGGCCGGTGCATCAGCTGCGTGCGTCTATGGAGAAATTCCGAAACGGCGAGCTGGATACGCGCGTGCCGGTGCAGCGCAGCGATGAAATGGGCCAGCTTGAGGCGGATTTCAACCTTATGACGGAGCAGATCGAACAGCTGGTGGGGCACGTTCAGCAGGAGCAGGAGAGCCTCCGCGTCGCAGAAGCGCAGGCGCTCTCGCTTCAGGTCAATCCGCATTTCATCTATAATGTGCTTGACCTGATCGGATGGTGCGCCAGGCTTGGGAAAAACGATGTCGTGGTGCAGGTGACGGTCAACTTCGGAAAGCTCCTGCGCAGCATCCTCAATAACCGCGACGACATGGTCTGCGTGCGCACGGAAATGGATATGGTGCGCGCATACATCGATATTCAGAAGCTGCGCTACGCCGAACGGCTTCAGGTCGAGATGCAGCTGGACGAGTCGCTTGAAGAGGAGCGCATCCCCAAGCTCCTGATCCAGCCGCTGGTGGAAAACGCGCTGGTCCACGGACTGGAAGGGAAGCCGGGCGTCGGAAGGATCCGCATCAGCTCCCGCCGGGAGGACGGCTATCTCGTTTTTCTGGTGGAGGACAACGGCGTTGGCCTGAGTGAGGAGCGGCTTGAGCATGTACGCCAGCTCAAGTCGCAGGGAATGTACAATATCGGCTTGAGCAACGTGCAGCAGCGTGCGCAGCTCTATGGAGACGAGCGCTGCGGCCTGCGCATCGAGAGCAAGCTCGGCGAAGGCACGAAGGTATGGCTGACGGTCCTGCCGCAGCCGGAAACAGAAAAAAGGAAGGAGGATGATGATGTACCGGGTGCTTCTGGTGGAGGATGAACCGCTGATCCTCGAGGGGCTGTGCATGGCCACACCGTGGGCGCGCTACGGCTGCACCGTGGCGGGAAAGGCCTACAACGCCGAAGAGGCGGAGCGGCTGATCGTAGAGCTGCGGCCAGACATCGTGATCACCGACATCAATATGCCCGGCGGCTCCGGGCTGGAGCTGATCGAGCGGATGAAGGGACGCTGCGGCTGCGAGTTCATCATCCTCTCCGGCTACGATCAGTTTGAATATGCAAAAAAAGCGGTGTTTCTCGGCGTCAAGGGCTATATTCTCAAGCCGTTGGACGAGGAAGAGCTGCGCACCGTGCTCGAGAGCGCCATCCGGAGTCTGGAGCAGAAGCGCGCCGGAGCACAGCCGGCGCTGGTCTACAACGAAGGCAACACCACCGCAGAACGCTATTTGCAGCGTGCCTGCGCGTGGATGGAGGAGCACTGCGACGAGCAGATCACGCTCCGCCATGTGGCGAGTGAGCTGAAGATCAGCGACAGCTATCTCGGAAAGCTCTTCAAAAGCAGCGGCGGGCCGATGTTTCAGGAATATCTGACGCTTTTCCGGATGAAGCGGGCGGTACGCCTGCTGACCGAGGATCCGGACATCAAAATCTATGAGGCTGCCGCAAGGTGCGGCTATCAGGACACAAAATATTTCAGCACCGTGTTCCGCAGGATCGTTGGCGTCAACCCGCAGGACTTCAAGAGCGGGTACCGCCTCTCGCCGGGACACATTCTCAACACCATATGAAAGCAGGGAGAGACATGATCGAACAGGTAAAGCAGATCGTGCGTGAGGCAAGCGAGATCATCAAGCGCGCGGGCGATATTGCGGAAAATACCATGGCTAAAGAGGGAACGGCCAATTACGTCACGAAATATGATCTGGAAGTGCAGAAATTCCTGATGAAACGCCTGTCAGAGACGTTTGAGGGCTGCCACTTTATCGGAGAGGAGGCCGGCTGCGACGAAAATCCGGTAGCGCGCGGGCTGACCTTCATCATCGACCCCATCGACGGCACGACAAATTTTATCTGCCGCTTCCAGTACAGCGCGATCTCTGTCGGCGTTGTGCTCGACGGCGAGATCGTGGGCGGCGTGGTCTATAACCCCTATCGGGGCGAAATGTTCTGGGCGGAAAAGGGCAGGGGCGCCTATCTCAACGACACGCGCCTTCAGCCGCAGGACGGCCCGCTTTCCTCCAGCGTCGTGATCTTCGGGACGGCGCCCTATCGCCCGGAGCTGCGCGACGACGCCTTCCGGCTGGCACGGGCGATCTCCGACCATACGATGGATCTGCGTGAGCCGGGAACGGCCTCGCTCTCGATCTGCTATGTGGCTGCGGGGCGCTGCTCGGCATATTACTCTCCGCAGCTCAGCGTGTGGGATTATGCAGGCGCGGCGGCGCTTTTACAGGAGACCGGCGCACGCTTTGTCCGCGGCAACGGAAAGGGCGCGCTGAATTTTGCCAGCAAGGTCCCGTTCCTTGCGGGAATGCCGTCGGCGGTAGAGGAATTTCTCCGCGTTGAGCGGGAAACGCTCGGTTGAGACGCAACGCCGGAACGCACACAAAAAATGCGCTTCCCAGCAGGGGAATATCATGAAGAGCGGCTTCGGAGACGGTTCTGGTCCCGAAGCCGCCGCTGTTTCTGCGTATCCGCCTTTCGGCAAATTCACGAATGCATATTCGACGGTTTTCGACCGCGCAGCGCGCGGCGGCGTGTAGTCTTGGGAAAGTCATAAAATGCAGGACGGAATGCGCAAACTTGCATTTTGAAGCCTGAAAAAAGTTTGATGTGCCAGAAAAAAGTTTATATTCTGCTGAAAAACGGCTGTTTTTGGCAAATGTCTGTATATTAATCGATAGGATTATTGCGTACTGCATATTATTTTGATGGAGCAGATGCAAAAACAAATGCCCAAATGCACGTCGTGCGTGGATAAAACCAACATTCCAAGCTGGCAAACTGGATAAATACTATGAATTGTGTGAATCTACCGCACATCATTTTTGTTAATTTTTTAGCGAAGCAAATAGTTGACATAGGTTTTACTTCCTTGGTAAAATATTCACGCTTAGAACTGTAGGTATCGGTGTGAAAAACGATAACCTATCAGTTTGGGCGGTAATATCCCGGCAAGGAGAGAGATGCTCTGCGGCGGGAACAAGCCATGCCTGCCCACGCATGGTAAAAGTCTTTTGAAAGAAGGAAAGAATATGAAGAAACATCTCCCGATCCGTCTTCTTTCCATGCTCCTCGTCCTTGCGATGTGCGTCGGACTTGTTGTTCCGTCGTTCGCCGCAGGAAGCAGCCAGACTGCAAGCCTGGAGTTTGAAAAGCTGGACGATCCTGTTTCCGAAAAGCTTCTGGAGTCCGCACTGGACAAAGAAAGCGTTGACGGCGGCAGGGACACGCAGTACGCGGAGGGCGAAATCGTTCGTGTCTCCATCGTGCTGGAAGATGCCTCCACTGTCGAAAAGTTTGGGTCTACTGATCTGAGCTCCGCAGCCGTCGCTTACCGTGACAGCCTGAAGGGCAAGCAGAACAGCATGGTCCAGAAAATCGACGCAGCTCTGAAGGACAGCATCGACGTTGTTTGGAACCTGACCTTTGCCGGCAACATCATTTCGGCAAACGTCCGCTACGAGCAAATCGAAGAGATCGCAAAGGTTCAGGGCGTCAAGAAGGTTTTCATTGAAAACCGCTATGAACCCATGGTGGTCGACAAGAACGAGACCAATGATCCGAACATGGCTACCTCTTCTGCGCAGATCGGCTCCAGCACTGCTTGGGCAGCAGGCTACACCGGCGCTGGCAGCAAGATCGCCGTGATCGATACGGGTATCGATTACGAGCAGCAGTCCTTCTCGGCTGCTGGCTATGAGTACTCCATCGCGCACATTGCCGGTCTCAAGGGCATGAGCGTTGACGAGTACAAGAAGGAAGCGGGCATTCTGACGAAGGCCGACCTGACCGCTGATGTTCTGTCGCAGCTGAACGCTGCCGGCGGCAAGATCAGCGCGGACAAGGCCTATGTCAATGCCAAGATCCCGTTTGCTTACAACTACATCGACAAGAACTACACCATCGACCATGTGCATGACACGCAGGGCGAGCATGGCTCTCACGTTGAGGGTATCGCGGCGGCCAACGCCTACATCCAGCAGGCTGACGGCACGTTCGCAAGCGCACTGGACACCGTGAAGGTGCAGGGCGTTGCTCCGGACGCACAGCTCGTTGTCATGAAGGTCTTTGGTTCGGGCGGCGGCGCGTATGATTCCGACTATATGGTCGCAATCGAAGACGCTGTCATGCTCGGCTGCGACTCCGTGAACCTGTCCCTCGGCTCCGGCAGCCCCGGCTTCAGCCGTGTCGACGGTGACTATGCCGAGATCATGGCGAGCCTCGCCAACTGCGGCACCGTTGTCAGCATGTCCGCCGGCAACTCCGGCTACTGGGCTGAGAACGCACAGCTCGGCTACCTGTATGCGGACGATGTCTCCATGCAGATGGACGGCTCTCCCGGATCCTTCACCAACTCTCTGGCGGTGGCTTCCGTTGACAACGACGGCTTCACCGGCAGCTACTTCACCGTTGGTGACATGAACGTTTTCTACAACGAGACCGATTATTCCAATGCCAAGCTGGGTACCCTCGCAGGCACGCATGACTATGTCATCCTTCCTGCCGGTGTTGCCGGTAACGCAGAGGATTTCGAGGGCATCGATGTGACCGGCAAGATCGTGTTCGTACAGCGCGGCGGCATCTCCTTCTATTTGAAGGGCGTGAACGCTGTTGAAGCTGGCGCGATCGCGACCGTCGTTTACAACAACGCCGCCGGCGTCATCAACATGGACCTGTCCGACTACAATAAGACGGCTCCGTGTGTCTCCATCACGATGGCTGACGGCCTGGCGATCTGGGACGCCTCCACAAAGGCTGAGGATGAGTCGTATGCGACCGGCTCCATGACCGTCAACAAGGGCATCAGCTCTGTGGTCTATGGCTCCGATCATTACACCATGAGCTCCTTCAGCTCCTGGGGTGTTCCGGGCTCTCTGGAGCTCAAGCCGGAGATCACCGCTCCTGGCGGCAGCATCTACTCCGTCAACGGCGCGCATAACGGCGAAGGCGCTCATACCAGCCACACCGCTTATGAGACGATGTCCGGTACCTCCATGGCCTCCCCGCAGGTCGCCGGTATGGCGGCTGTGATGGGCCAGTACATCCGTGAGAACAAGCTCGACGAAAAGACCGGTCTGGACGCCCGCGCGCTGACCAACAGCCTGCTGATGTCCACCGCAACGCCGCTCAAGGGCTACGACGACAATGCTGGCGAATACACCTATTCTGTTATGAATCAGGGCGCCGGCCTTGCGAATGTCGGCAACGCTGTCAGCGCGGCGAGCTATATCCTGATGAAGGACAACCTGAGCCGTACTGCCGCTGACGGCAAGGTCAAGGCCGAATTCGGCGACGACCCCGAGCGTACCGGCGAATACACCTTCGAGTTCTCCATCAACAACCTCTCCGGCACCGTGCAGGAGTACACCTTCTCCGCAGACGTGTTCACGCAGGATATTTTCCAGAGTGCATACAACGCGGCCGGTGATTCCGCCGTCTTCATGGATACCCTGACTGCTCCTCTGGCAGCCGACGTGACCTATGATGTGGACGGCAAGACCTTCGTTCCCACGGTCGGTTATAAATGCGACGTCAACAAGGACGGCAAGACCGACGCGGCGGATGCCCAGGCGATCCTGGACTACACCACCGGCGCGAACGACGGCTCCACCTATGACCTGACGGTCGCCGATATCAACAAGGACGGCAAGGTCAACTCCTACGACGCATACCTCTTCCTCTCTCAGATGAAGACGGATGCCGTGCAGGTCCCGGTCGGAACGCCTGTCAACGTCAAGGTCACCATCAAGCTGACGGCTCAGGCCAAGGCTTACCTTGACCAGTATTACACCAATGGCGCGTATGTCGAGGGCTACGTCTATGTTGGCACCAACAACACCGACGACGGCGCAATGCTCCCCGTACACTCCATCCCGATGCTCGGCTTCTACGGCAACTGGTCCGATGCTTCCATGCTCGATACCGCTACGCTGGTCGAGCAGCTGTACGGCGACACCCGTCCCACCTATCTGGGCCTGTCCTCGTACACCAACTACAACACGATCAAGTATCCGGGCGAGAAGAACGAGACCATTTATACGGTCAACCCGTATGTGATCGAGGACGAGATCCCCTACGATCGTGCCGCCATTAACTCCGACAGCACCCTCGCAAAGTACGCGGTGAGCGTGATCCGCAACGCTGCGGCCGCGGTCTACTTCGTCAAGGATGAGGCCACGAACGAGATCCTTTACATGGGCGGCGTCACGAATCAGGTATTCGGTGCTTACTACTACACCAATGGCGCCGCATGGCGCAACACGGCAGCCAGCCTGACGGCCAACCAGAAGATCGCATCCCTTGGCCTCAAGGAAGGCGATAAGATCACTGCAGGCATCGCTCTGATCCCCGAGTATTACGAGGACGGCTCCGCACTGGATAAGAATGCGATCGAAAAGCTGATCACCTCCGGCAAGCTGGGTGAGGGCGCTTACTTCGCCAACACCTACACGGTCGATGATACGGCTCCTGAGCTGCTCAACGTTGAGAAGGACATGATGACCGGTGCGCTGACCGTTGTCGCTCAGGACAACCAGTACATCGCTTTCATGGGCCTCTACAATGCAAGCGGCAAGAAGATCCTGACGATCGATGGCACGCAGATGGCTGCTGTTCCGTCTCAGGATCAGGCTGGCGAGAAATGCGGTCTGGTATTCCCGCTGACCGACGCAGCCGGCGAATATGTCACCGTTACGGTCGCTGACTACGCGGGCAACGAAGTCAGCTACAAGATCAAATACGGCGGCACGCCCGAGAACTTCACGGGCAGAATGTTCGGCTTCACCTCCGGCACCTCCCGCGGCAACGGCCCGCGCTGGGTCGAGATCGATCCCACCACGCTGACCAAGACCGAGGGCATGACCGACTATGCTGATGCCAGCATGGAGGTCTATGCTGCCGAGTACGCAGGCAAGTATGTCTTCTTCGCCACCGCTGACGGCTTCTATGCCGCTCCGCAGGACGAGCTGGACAACGCGCAGAAGGTCGCCTCCTTCCCGGCAACCTTTGACGCCAATGAAATGGTCGCCGACATGGCTATGAACCCCAAGGATCAGACCATGTACGTCCTGACCAACCGTGTTACTGACATCACCAGAGGAACCATCGATTCCGACAACACCGGCAACAAGCTGTATACGATGGATCTTGTGAGCGGCGAGCTGACCAAGGTCGCCGACATCACGGTCAATCATACCAGCAGCTCGGCTGCATTCCATGCACTGCGCACGCTGGCCATCGACGCCAACGGCAAGTTCTACGGCGTCAACGCGGCAAGCGGCAGCAACATTCATCTGTATCAGTACACGCTGGATGAGATCGTTGACGGCGCTCTGACGCTGGACGGCGAAAAGATCGGCAAGTCCGGTATGTATGTCACCAGCTACGCCTCCATGGCTTACGATCAGACGAAGGGCACACTGTATCTGGCCGGCGCTTACGGCGTCAAGAGCAGCGGCGACGTCGATAACGAGCTGTGGGTCATCAACCCCGAGACTCCTGAAGCTACGCAGCTCGTCAGCGGCAGCAATGCAAACCAGTTCTACGATCACCTCGTGGGTCTGTATGTTGTTCCTGCCAACACCGTTACCCTGCCCACTACGGCTCAGGCTACCAAGGTCGAGCTGAGCGAGCATGCGCTGACGCTCCTCAAGGGCAGCGCCTATCAGCTTTCCGCGAGCGTTATCCCGTGGCTGGCCTCCGACAAGACCGTCACCTGGACGAGCAGCAACCCCGAGATCGTCTCTGTTGACCAGAACGGCGAGATCAAGACGCTGGCAGTCGGCGAGGCTGACATCACGGTTGCCTCCAAGGCAAACCCGGCGCTCACGGACGTCTGCCACGTCACCGTTGAGGCTCTGCCCGAGATCAAGGCAAGCGCTCTGATCTACGGCACGGACAGCAAGGCTTACTGGTCTGAGTTCAGCACCGACAACACCGCTGCTTGGACGAAGGTCGCCGAAGGCTCCAGCTATGTCGCAGGTACACTCCACGAGGGCGAGCTTCTGGTCCACAACGGAAGCGGCAATACGATGTTCGGTATTGATCCCGACACGTTCGAGGTCACTTCCTACGGCACCATCGCTTCTTCCTGGCAGTGGTCCGACGCAGCTGCGTCTCCCGCAGTGGAGGAAGGCCTGTTTGGCAAAATGGTCGGCATCTGCATGAACGGCACCTACCTGGAGATGCTCAACCCGGTTGAGGGCACCCTGTCCTACTGGGATCTTTCCACGAAGGGCTTTGCAGACGATCCTCTGGCTGTCATTGCCTTCATCGGCAGCGGCACCTACGATTACGAATACCTGTGGTACAGCTATCCCGATTGCCCGGCGAACTTCTACTATGCTATGACCGAGAGCGGCGAGCTGTATAAGTTCAATATGTTCACCTACGACGGTGGCGAGGGCTACTCCATGGTTATGGAAGACCTCGGCAATACCGGTCTGGAGCTGACCAACGTCTCCGCTGTCTCCGGCGGCCAGTACGCTTCCATGATCTACGATCAGGCTACCGGCTATCTGCTGGTCTCCTCCTATCAGGACGGCGAGACTGCGAAGCTGTACGCCATCGATCCCGCTGTGCTGATCCCGGCTGAGATCGGCAACTTCGGCGAAAAGGTCTGGCCTGTTGTCTCCCTGTATCAGTACAACAGAGCGACCGACCTGACTCTGAAGGTCAACCCGACGGACGTCACCATCTATGTTGGCGAAAGCAAGGAGATCTCCACCAAGGTCATCCTCGGCTCCACCAATGAACTGACCTGGAGCTCCGCGAATACCGATGTTGCGACCGTTGAGAACGGTGTCATCACCGGCGCTGGCGAGGGCACCACGACTGTCACTGCTACCACCGTTGCCGTCAATGCGGCCGGCGAGCATGTCTCCAAGGACATCAACGTCACCGTCAAGGGCTATGTCAATGTTGACGCAACGGTCAATGCACAGGTCACCAACGAAAACGGCACTGCCTGGAGCCAGATCGATCTCGGCACCAAGGCAATCACCGCGAAGAGCGGCTACACCGCAACGAAGTTCTACGGCGCAGGCTACTCCGCCGGCGCACTGTGGGGCACCGATATCTATGACGAAGCTGGTCACATCTACAAGGTGAACGCGACTACCTTTGAGGAATCTCAGGGCAGCGAGTGCTCCACCAGCTACGCGATCCGCGATGTGGCTGAGAACCCCGCTGTCAGCTTCACGCTGACCGAGGAGAACGGCACCAAGCATAGCGCGACGACCTTCGGCGATCCGATCTACATCTCCAACTCCGACGGTCTGTATGAGCTGGCCGATTACGCCGAGGGCAGCCTCTCCGGCTGGCGCGCAAACCCCAACTATGCTGATCTGGTTGCGATCGCCTACATCGGCGACATCACTGTGGATGTGGTCAACACCATGCTTCCCGCTTCCAGCCCAATCACCGAGTGTGACGCCGGTACGACCTGCCATGTCTACTATGTCCTGAACGCGGATGGCGATCTGTATCAGTACATCACCGTTCCTGTTTGGGACACCACGGCAGCGGCCGGTGAAGAGGTCAGCGCAACGCTCGTTCGCGGCCTGCTCGGCAACATCGGCGTGACGTTCGAGGACACCATGAATGTGTCCATGGACTACATCAGTCTGGCTGACAGCAACGGCCTGCTGATCGCTGATGCGACCGACGCCTCCATCTACTATGCAAACCTCACGCAGCAGGATGCCGAAACCCACGCTATCCCCACCGGCAAGGTCTGCAAGCTGGACGGCGTGACCGGTATCTCCGGCCTGTACTCCGCAGCTCCCACTGCCTCTGGTGATTCTATCCCCGCCGACCTGCTGAAGATGATGGGCATTGAGACCAAGGCTCCTGTGAACGTTGCCAAGGTTCAGGCTCCTGCAAAGGGCGAAGAGGACGGCTACGCACTGGAGACCGGCGCACTCATTTCGATGCGCAGCGACTCCATGACTGCTCTGGATGTTTCCGAGATGAGCAGCAAGGCACGTCTGGAATCTGCTGGCGAAGCTGTGAACGCTTCCACCGGCAGCCTGAACGCACTCAAGGTCAAGCAGACCGAGCGTCCGCAGTCCATCAAGCCTTCCACCGGCGATGCTGCGAACCACGTTCTGACCGTCACCATCAGCGACGACGTTGCTGTTACCAACGGTAAGTATGTTGTCGAGTACGATCCGGCCAAGGTCACCCTTGCCAGCAAGACCTCCAGCCAGGCGTACAAGAGCTTCAACGTCGATGAGACGAACGGCAAGATCACGTTTGCATTTGCTGCTGAGGAAGCAGTTGCTGCGAACACCACGCTTGCGACCCTGTCGTTCAGCTACGGCGACTACGTCAACACCGAGATCACCGTCAAGGCACTTGAGCGCAACGAAGTTTCCCCGGTCGAGGGTGACGAGAAGGTCATCAAGATCGAGGACGAGGTCGAGCACAAGTATGGCGAGCCGGTTTGGAGCTGGACTGGCGTTGAAAGCGCGACCGCGACCTTCACCTGTGAGAACGATGCTTCCCACACGCAGGTCGTGAATGCGACGATCACCAATGAGGTCACGAAGCCCGCTACCTGCACCGAGGATGGCGTCCGCACCTATACGGCGACCGTCACCTTCGAGGGCAAGACCTACACCGACACCAAGACCGAGGCCATCAAGGCCACTGGCCACAAGTATGGCGAGCCGGTTTGGAGCTGGACTGGCGTTGAAAGCGCGACCGCGACCTTCACCT
>OIWQ01001455.1_pt1 | contig 28092 bp, 15 predicted proteins | sample 1587571 | NCBI WGS metagenome assembly OIWQ01 (sample SAMEA3888910, study PRJEB22519) | human gut metagenome | biome: human gut; feature: human-associated habitat; material: faeces | place: Denmark | collected 2010 | reverse complement strand
TGACTCGTGCCGGATTAACCGTATCGCGTCGTTTTCGCCAGTACCGGTAACTGCTACGGTGTATTCCCAGTGCGGAACAGAGGCTGACAACTGAGTGGCTGTCACTCAGTCTGGAAACTATCGTAAACCGTTCAGTGAGTCGGACATCAAGAGCGCGGTAGCCTTTTTTAATATCGTATTTTGTTCCTCCAGTCGGCGAACCTGCTTTTCCAGCTCGCGAATACGTTGCTGTTCAGGGGTAATGGGTGTTGCAGAGGGCGCAATACCTTGGCGCTCTCGCCTGAGCTGACGTACCCAGCTCTCAAGCGTGGTAGAACCGACATTCATCGCCTCACTGGCTTGTCGATACGAATAGCCCTTATCAACAATCAGCTGTGCACATTCCAGCCTGAACTCAGGGGTGAAAGTACGTTTGGTTTTCTTGTTCATTAAGTCACCTGTTTTGTGTTGAGGTGAGAATATCACCTTTAATCAGGTGGCCAAATTTACTGTGCCACTACACGTTTCCTCTGACTCGTGTCAGTCGGTCTCTGGTTGTATCCACGGACCGCACTCTTGACATAAGAGTGCGGTCCGTGGAAAACGGAGTTGAAAAAATGGTGTCTGAAAGAAGGTACCATCATTGCGATGACAAACACTTTGGCGTGGATAATGTAATTAATTGCTGAAATTGACCGTATATGCGGTAAGACTCATATCAGTATCAGGTCCGGTTAATTGCTGATACTGACATAAACTTTTTACAAAAGGATGAATGCAGAAGGTTACTCTAATGGCCAGAGTGATGACAATGATGGTCAGACGTTGACCTGCAGAAACTGCATTTTAATTGGTCTATAAAGTCTGCAAGAGGAATCAGGGTCAGATCAGTGAGTCTTATCGCGGCCCGAAGCTATGACTGAAAGAAGGCTGGATACAGAATTGCAACAATTTGGCAATGTCAGAACACAGAAGCTTTGCAAGCAGGTGAAAGGTTATGTCTAGAAAAAGGAGTATATCAGAATACATCTACTGATGTACAAAACACAACAATAGCTTCATGATATATAAATACGTGATGACGAGTGGTACTCCGCATGGTTATTTAACTTCTCAGCACCACTAATGATCCTGAGCAACTTCGTATTTGGGCCATTGCCATGGAGTAGAAAGCTGTGTCTGAGAATGCAGAATTTGAGAAAAGAATTCGCTTTCTTGGAGAGCTTCTGAAAATGGCACGCTAACAACGCTTTGTTAAAAAATGTGAATCACTTGCCGAGGCTGCATTTTCTATTCGAGGAGAATGTTGACGTAGATATTACAGAAATCTCAGCGCATCAGGATAAACTGCTACCTTAGGTCAACCACCAAAAGAAAATACAATACGTCCAGTTTGTATGCCTTTAATAACACATCTTTTAAATGTTGAAGAATTATCCCGCCTGCTGAAGAACGTTGCTCTGAGTGTGATAAACCTTTTTATTCTTGATGATGTCAGCGAGAAGATGGAATATATCCCCGACTGGGTCGTGGTTACCCGGTTAAACATCTGGTGGCGCTAATAAATCTGGCAAGTCACATTCTGTTGAATGCTGTGACAGTGCCTTACCGAGAGAGCGAAATTGTGGTGTTCTAGTGCATAGTCGCCACCATTCCGGATAATTTTATTGCGTTGTTTTACAACTTCTTTTACAGCGCAGATCTGTCGCTGACGTTGAATCAATAGCCTGGATTTCAGAACACAATGCCCGTTTGCTGGTTGGTCCGGCAGTAGCATTAATTCATTATCTGAATGAAATGTGTCAATCCACAGAAACCGCTGTCAATGACGCATTTTGTCGGACGTTAACACGAGAAAGTCTGGCTATTCCGTAATGCCATCTTATTTCGTAATGGATTGAGAATGCTGGATTTTTAATTATATTACGCGCAGTATTAATCGCGTAAATGTTTTGCGGTCAGCAACGGTGGGGGATCCATTGCTCTGTTCAATGAATACCATCATACATTTGAATCAGGAGTCGGTATGATGATTTTGGTGACGGGAGGCGCACGGAGCGGGAAGAGTCGCCACGCAGAGGTGCTTATTGGGGACTCTTCACAGGTTCTGTATATCGCTACCTCGCAAATCCTTGATGATGAGATGGCTGCACGGATAGAACATCATCGGCAAAGCCGCCCGGAGCACTGGCGCACAGTGGAGCGCTGGCAACATCTTGATGAATTAATTCATGCAGACATTAACCCGAATGAGGCTGTGTTGCTGGAATGCGTTACCACAATGGTGACTAATCTGTTGTTTGATTATGGCGGCGATAAAGACCCTGATGAATGGGATTATCAGGCGATGGAACAGGCGATTAATGCTGAGATTCAGTCGTTGATTGCTGCCTGCCAACGTTGCCCCGCAAAGGTTGTATTAGTGACTAACGAAGTGGGAATGGGGATTGTGCCGGAGAGTCGTCTGGCACGACATTTTCGTGATATTGCCGGGCGGGTAAATCAGCAGTTGGCCGCTGCGGCAAATGAAGTATGGCTGGTGGTTTCGGGTATTGGAGTAAAAATCAAATGAGTAAATTATTTTGGGCGATGCTCTCATTTATTACGCGTCTGCCTGTACCGCGTCGCTGGTCCCAGGGACTGGATTTCGAGCATTATTCTCGCGGTATTATTACTTTTCCTTTGATTGGATTATTGCTTGGCGCGATTAGCGGGCTGGTCTTCATGGTGCTGCAGGCATGGTGTGGCGCACCACTGGCGGCACTGTTTAGCGTACTTGTGCTGGCGCTGATGACCGGGGGATTCCATCTGGACGGCCTCGCTGATACCTGTGATGGCGTATTTTCTGCACGTAGCCGCGATCGCATGTTGGAAATCATGCGTGATAGCCGTTTAGGCACCCACGGCGGTCTGGCATTGATTTTTGTGGTACTGGCAAAGATTCTGGTGTTAAGCGAGTTGGCTCTGCGTGGCGAACCGATCCTTGCATCGCTGGCGGCAGCATGTGCGGTCAGCCGCGGGACTGCCGCATTATTGATGTATCGTCATCGTTATGCGCGGGAAGAAGGGCTTGGCAATGTGTTCATTGGCAAAATTGATGGGCGACAAACCTGCGTCACACTCGGCTTAGCCGCTATTTTTGCTGCCGTATTATTGCCGGGTATGCATGGTGTGGCTGCTATGGTGGTGACGATGGTGGCGATTTTCATCCTCGGTCAGCTTCTCAAACGTACGCTGGGCGGGCAAACGGGCGATACGCTGGGAGCAGCCATAGAGCTTGGTGAACTGGTCTTCCTGCTGGCACTGCTATAAAGAGACGTGACATGCAAATACTTGCCGATTTACTGAATACGATCCCAGCCATCGATTCTGCCGCTATGTCGCGTGCACAACGGCATATTGACGGGTTACTCAAACCTGTTGGTAGCCTGGGAAAGCTGGAGGCGCTTGCCATACAACTGGCAGGAATGCCGGGGTTGAATGGCATACCGCATGTGGGCAAAAAAGCGGTACTGGTTATGTGTGCCGATCACGGCGTCTGGGAGGAAGGGGTCGCTATTTCTCCAAAAGAAGTGACAGCCATACAGGCTGAAAATATGACCCGTGGAACAACCGGCGTGTGTGTGCTGGCAGCACAAGCGGGCGCTAACGTCCACGTAATTGATGTTGGTATTGATACTGCTGAGCCTATCCCCGGGCTTATCAACATGCGTGTCGCACGAGGTAGCGGCAATATTGCTTCAGCTCCGGCAATGAGTCGCCGTCAGGCTGAAAAGTTGCTTTTGGACGTCATATGTTATACGCAGGAGCTGGCAAAAAACGGTGTCACGCTGTTTGGTGTAGGTGAACTGGGGATGGCAAACACGACACCGGCAGCGGCAATAGTCAGCACAATCACTGGCCGGGATCCTGAAGAAGTGGTTGGGATTGGCGCAAACCTGCCGACAGATAAACTGGCTAATAAAATTGATGTTGTGCGTCGGGCGATTACGTTGAATCAACCAAATCCTCAGGATGGTATTGATGTCCTGGCAAAAGTGGGTGGATTTGATTTGGTCGGAATAGCTGGAGTGATGTTAGGTGCTGCTTCCTGCGGTTTACCCGTGTTGCTGGATGGATTTCTTTCTTATGCTGCTGCGCTCGCAGCCTGCCAGATGTCTCCTGCAATCAAACCGTATCTCATTCCTTCTCACTTGTCGGCAGAAAAAGGCGCGCGTATAGCGCTCTCGCATTTGGGGCTGGAGCCTTATCTCAATATGGATATGCGTTTAGGTGAGGGGAGTGGTGCAGCTCTGGCGATGTCCATCATCGAAGCTGCTTGTGCGATATACAACAACATGGGCGAACTTGCTGCCAGTAATATTGTTCTACCGGGGAATACGACTTCTGATTTGAACAGCTAAAAACGAAAAGTCTGATAAAAGCTATACTTATCGGATAGTATTCGCGACTTAGGAAAGGGACATGATGCGTCGTGTAAATATTCTTTGCTCATTTGCTCTGCTTTTTGCCAGCCAAAATAGCCTGGCGGTAACTTATCCATTACCTCCAGAGGGTAGCCGTTTAGTGGGGCAGTCGCTTACTGTAACTGTTCCTGATCACAATACTCAGCCGCTGGAGACTTTTGCCGCACAATACGGGCAAGGGTTAAGTAATATGCTGGAAGCGAATCCGGGCGCTGATGTTTTTTTGCCGAAGCCTGGCTCACAACTCACCATTCCGCAGCAACTGATTTTGCCCGCCACTGTTCGTAAAGGGATTGTGGTTAACGTCGCTGAAATGCGTCTTTATTACTATCCGCCAGACAGTAATACAGTGGAAGTCTTTCCTATTGGTATCGGCCAGGCTGGGCGAGAAACCCCGCGTAACTGGGTGACTACCGTTGAACGTAAACAAGAAGCACCAACCTGGACGCCAACGCCGAACACCCGGCGCGAATATGCGAAACGAGGGGAGAGTTTGCCCGCATTTGTTCCTGCGGGGCCCGATAACCCCATGGGGCTGTACGCGATTTATATTGGCAGGTTGTATGCCATCCACGGTACCAATGCCAATTTTGGTATTGGGCTCCGTGTAAGTCAGGGCTGTATTCGTCTGCGTAATGACGATATCAAATATCTGTTTGATAATGTTCCTGTAGGCACTCGTGTACAAATTATTGATCAGCCAGTGAAATACACAACGGAACCGGATGGTTCAAAGTGGCTGGAAGTTCATGAGCCGCTGTCGCGCAATCGTGCAGAATATGAGTCTGACCGAAAAGTGCCATTGCCGGTAACCCCATCTTTGCGGGCGTTTATCAACGGGCAAGAAGTTGATGTAAATCGCGCAAATGCTGCGTTGCAACGTCGATCGGGAATGCCTGTGCAAATTAGTTCTGGTTCAAGACAGATGTTTTAAGAGCGTTGGTAATTAGAAAGTAAAAAGCCTGCTCGAAAGCAGGCTTTTTTGAATTTGGCTCCTCTGACTGGACTCGAACCAGTGACATACGGATTAACAGTCCGCCGTTCTACCGACTGAACTACAGAGGAATCGTGTGAACGGGGCGCATATTAATGGCAGTGCATGGTGATGTCAAAGGGTGAAATGCATTTTTTTGTTTGTTTGCTGACAATTTCAACAAAGTGGTGAGCTTTCAATCTTATTGGGTAATGAACCATCGTGGTGCATACCCCCCTTTTATAGGGCAGGTGAATGCGACTGCTGATAAAAAGGGCCAATGACGAATCTATCATAATCTCTTATTTGACAGTTGGTTAGCTTGCGCATCAACGCTAAAATAGAACTGGCAAGCATCTTGCATTCTGGTTGTAAGTAATGGCGGCACTTGGGCCGATTCTTAAAAACCGGAGGCAACATGAACTTCAGACGCCTGAAATACTTCGTAAAAATTGTAGATATTGGTAGCCTGACCCAGGCTGCTGAAGTATTGCATATCGCACAACCAGCGCTCAGCCAGCAGGTTGCCACACTGGAAGGTGAGTTAAATCAACAGCTTTTGATTCGCACAAAACGGGGCGTTACGCCAACAGGCGCCGGAAAAATTCTCTATACCCATGCACGGGCCATTTTACGTCAGTGTGAGCAGGCCCAACTGGCGGTGCATAACGTTGGTCAGTCATTATCGGGGCAAGTCTCGATTGGCTTTGCGCCAGGAACCGCTGCGTCATCCATCACCATGCCCTTATTACAGGCGGTTCGCGCTGAATTCCCGGAGGTCGTTATCTATCTTCATGAAAATAGTGGTGCAGTGCTTAACGAAAAACTGATAAATCACCAACTCGATATGGCGGTGATTTATGAGCATTCCCCTGTGGCTGGGGTATCCAGTCAGGCTTTGCTGAAAGAAGATCTTTTCCTGGTAGGAACTCAAGATTGCCCGGGGCAAAGCGTTGATGTTAATGCTATTGCGCAAATGAACCTTTTTCTCCCCAGTGATTACAGCGCTGTTAGACTTCGTGTTGATGAGGCTTTTTCCCTACGGCGGCTCACGGCAAAAGTCATTGGTGAAATTGAGTCTATTGCCACGCTTACCGCAGCGATTGCCAGCGGCATGGGCGTTGCAGTATTACCTGAATCGGCTGCGCGTTCGTTATGTGGCGCAGTAAATGGGTGGATGTCACGCATTACCACTCCTTCAATGAGTCTCTCTTTGTCCTTAAATTTACCCGCCAGAGCAAACTTGTCACCACAGGCACAGGCAGTGAAAGAGTTGTTAATGTCAGTGATTAGTTCTCCAGTGATGGAAAAAAGGCAGTGGCAATTGGTGAGCTAAGCGTTATATCGGGATGGAATAAGATGCGGGTTTTTATTATTTGTTATGCCGGGCATTAGACTTTAACAATAACGGGAAATCTGAACTGCCCGGAGTTTACCGTGAATTTCCAACAACTAAAGATAATCCGCGAGGCTGCACGTCAGGATTACAACCTGACAGAGGTTGCGAATATGCTTTTTACCTCACAGTCCGGCGTCAGCCGTCATATTCGGGAACTGGAGGATGAACTTGGCATCGAAATATTTGTTCGACGAGGTAAGCGACTGCTGGGCATGACTGAACCGGGCAAAGCATTACTGGTCATTGCAGAACGTATTCTGAATGAAGCCAGTAATGTTCGTCGGCTTGCAGACCTGTTTACCAACGATACGTCTGGCGTTCTCACTATTGCAACGACGCATACTCAGGCACGTTATAGCTTGCCTGAGGTCATTAAAGCTTTTCGCGAACTTTTCCCGGAGGTTCGGCTGGAGCTAATCCAGGGTACGCCACAGGAAATTGCGACGTTGTTGCAAAATGGCGAAGCTGATATTGGTATCGCCAGCGAGCGTTTGAGTAATGACCCGCAGCTCGTCGCCTTCCCGTGGTTTCGTTGGCACCATAGTTTGCTTGTTCCACTCGATCATCCCTTGACGCAAATTACACCGTTGACGCTGGAATCAATAGCGAAGTGGCCGTTAATCACTTACCGACAGGGGATTACGGGGCGCTCACGTATTGATGACGCATTTGCCCGCAAAGGTTTGCCGGCAGATATTGTATTAAGTGCACAGGATTCTGCTGTCATTAAAACCTATGTTGCTCTTGGGCTTGGGATCGGATTAGTTGCCGAACAATCCAGCGGCGAACAAGAGGAAAAGAATTTAATCCGCCTGGATACGCGGCATCTTTTCGATGCTAATACTGTCTGGTTGGGACTGAAGCGAGGGCAACTTCAGCGTAACTATGTCTGGCGCTTTCTGGAACTTTGTAATGCAGGACTGTCAGTTGAGGATATCAAGCGCCAGGTGATGGAAAACAGTGAAGAGGAAATTGATTATCAGATATAGCAAAAAGCCCGCTATAAAAGCGGGCTTTTCAGAAATTTGGCTCCTCTGACTGGACTCGAACCAGTGACATACGGATTAACAGTCCGCCGTTCTACCGACTGAACTACAGAGGAATCGCTGTTGAGGCACATCTTAACGGCGAAAAATATTTTGTCAAACCCGATTTTTAAATTTCCCAACTGTTTGCCGTTTCTATCAACAGTTTGTTGCATTTGCAGACAATTTGTTGGCGAAAATCTTTGCAGCTTTGCTGATTCTCCCTCATCATTTGAAATGTGGTTTCACTTTCTGCAATTAAGGTCGGCTTTGAATATCTCCTCTGCTTTACGCCAGGTTGTTCACGGCACTCGCTGGCACTCTAAACGCAAGAGCTACAAAGTGTTGTTCTGGCGCGAGATAACCCCGCTTGCTGTTCCTATCTTCATGGAGAATGCCTGTGTCCTGTTGATGGGGGTCCTGAGCACTTTTCTGGTCAGCTGGCTGGGAAAAGATGCGATGGCCGGCGTGGGGTTGGCGGACAGCTTCAATATGGTCATTATGGCTTTTTTTGCTGCTATCGATCTTGGTACTACTGTCGTTGTGGCATTTAGTCTCGGTAAGCGGGATCGACGACGAGCGAGGGTGGCGACGCGGCAGTCATTGGTGATCATGACGTTGTTTGCCGTACTGTTGGCAACGCTTATTCATCATTTTGGCGAACAAATTATTGATTTCGTCGCGGGTGATGCCACGACAGACGTTAAAGCACTGGCGTTGACTTATCTGGAGCTGACCGTACTCAGTTATCCAGCAGCTGCCATCACTCTTATTGGTAGCGGGGCACTTCGTGGTGCAGGGAATACGAAAATACCGCTACTGATTAACGGTAGCCTGAATATTCTTAATATTATTATTAGCGGCATATTGATTTACGGCCTTTTCTCCTGGCCGGGACTGGGATTTGTCGGGGCTGGGTTGGGTTTAACCATTTCTCGTTATATTGGCGCAGTTGCAATTTTGTGGGTGCTGGCGATTGGTTTTAATCCTGCGCTAAGGATTTCGTTAAAGAGCTATTTTAAACCGCTGAATTTTAGCATTATCTGGGAAGTCATGGGGATTGGTATTCCAGCGAGTGTCGAATCAGTGTTATTTACCAGTGGTCGGTTATTAACCCAAATGTTCGTTGCCGGGATGGGGACCAGTGTTATTGCCGGAAATTTTATCGCGTTTTCAATTGCGGCTCTTATCAACTTACCCGGAAGTGCGCTCGGCTCTGCTTCTACGATCATTACAGGCCGAAGGTTGGGGGTAGGGCAGATAGCGCAAGCAGAGATTCAGTTGCGGCATGTGTTCTGGCTGTCCACTCTTGGATTAACGGCCATCGCCTGGCTAACGGCTCCCTTTGCCGGGGTTATGGCATCGTTTTACACCCAGGATCCACAGGTTAAACACGTCGTTGTGATTCTGATTTGGCTAAATGCTTTATTTATGCCTATTTGGTCCGCCTCATGGGTGCTACCCGCTGGATTTAAAGGTGCTCGTGATGCCCGTTACGCCATGTGGGTTTCGATGTTGAGCATGTGGGGTTGTCGGGTTGTAGTCGGTTATGTGCTGGGAATCATGCTTGGCTGGGGTGTGGTTGGTGTCTGGATGGGAATGTTTGCCGACTGGGCTGTGCGGGCCGTGCTGTTTTACTGGCGAATGGTTACTGGACGTTGGCTGTGGAAATACCCTCGACCCGAGCCGCAAAAGTGTGAAAAAAAGCCAGTTGTGTCGGAATAAACGACAAAATGCAGATTATTTCAGCAAACGATTTCAAATTTAAAAAACAGGCTTTGACATTGTGGGTGGGCATCGCTAATATTCGCCTCGTTCTCACGATTCCTCTGTAGTTCAGTCGGTAGAACGGCGGACTGTTAATCCGTATGTCACTGGTTCGAGTCCAGTCAGAGGAGCCAAATTTTAGTTTTGAGACATCTCTATGAGTCTCAGGACAGTTAAAAAATAAAAATTATTTTTACCCGGTTACCTTGTAAAAAAAGTGACCGGGTTTTTTGATTTCTGTGTTTCGTGCGCTTAATCGAGTCTCACGCTTCAGTGAGCAAATTGCCCCTCCCCAACAGACATCACGATTCACAAGGTCAAAAATTCTGTTCCATGAAGTACCGTACAAAGATAAAGAGAAAAATGCCTTATGCGGGATGTAGCTGTCGCGTCTTTATCGGGAAACTATACGTAATTGCCACTTTGTCTTCGGTAATCAGAAAAAGAAGACCTGCCATTTTAATAAATATTATTTCTCTGGGAACGGGGATTTTTTATAAGCAATATGACGAGTTAAACATTATATTTTTATAAGGATTATATGAGATTAAAGAAATCTGCCATAAAGACAGATTTCTTTAACATATAATTAGAGATTTGCGACGTTATGATAAACTTTTTGTACATCGTCGTCATCTTCAAGGGCATCAACAAGCCCTTCAAAGATTTCTAAATCTTCTGGGGAAAGCTCAACTTCAGATTGAGCAATCATTTCTAATTCTGTTGTTGAGAACTCAGTGATTCCAGCTGCTTTTAGCGCCGCGATTCCTTTATGAAGGTCAGTAGGTTCAGTATAAATAACAATATTACCTTCTTCTTCAGTTACATCACGAACATCAATTTCAGCTTCAAGCAAAATTTCAAAAATATGGTCAGGGTCTGTTCCTTTAAATACAATCACACCCGTATTGTCAAACATATAGCTGACAGAACCTGCCGCTCCGATATTGCCGCCTTTTTTATTGAAAATTGTGCGAACGTTAGCAATCGTACGGTTAACATTTGAAGTCAATGTCTCAGCAATAATCATTGAGCCATTAGGACCAAAGCCTTCATAACGTCCCTGTTCGAACGTTTCATCTCCACCGCCTTTGGCTTTATCAATTGCTTTATCAATAACGTGCTTTGGAACTTGTGCCTGCTTTGCACGTTCAATAACGAATTTTAAAGATGTGTTTAATTCTGGATCGGGTTCACCTTGTTTAGCAGCAGCATAGATTTCTACACCGAATTTTGCATAAATTTTAGACGTTGCACCGTCTTTAGCCGTTTTTTTAGCAACAATATTGGCCCATTTACGTCCCACTGGAATGATCTCCTCGAAAATTTATTTACATTACTGGTAAATCGTTAACATGTGTTAATTCGGCATATTATATCATAACAGGAAAAATCTCGTCTATTAGAAATAAAAATATTCTAAAGCCATAATCTTATATTTAATTTTATAAAAACTTATATTGTTGGCGGGATTTTTTATAATTGTGTTTTGAAAGCATACTTGCTTTTAATATGTGGAAATCATTAAGACGATAATAAAACTCGCATCTGCCCAAGGAAGCAAACAGCCAGCGTTTATTGCAGGCTATTTGCCAGATGTCTTACTTAATCCTTCACATCTATTTCTGATAAGAAGGTTCATAACTTATTATCGGAACGGCGGCTCATTAAAGGTTCGTAATTTACGTGAATGCAGTCGGTCGCCTTCTGCGCGCAGCAAATCGATCGCCCGAATGCCAATTTGCAGGTGTTCGGAAATAGCGCCTTCATAAAAACGGTTAGCCTGGCCGGGAAGTTTAATCTCGCCATGCAACGGTTTATCTGAAACACACAGTAGTGTCCCGTATGGCACGCGGAAACGATATCCTTGCGCGGCAATGGTTGCACTTTCCATATCAATTGCTACGGCCCGGCTTAAGTTAAAACGAAGTGCAGAAGCTGAGTAACGTAATTCCCAGTTCCTGTCATCTGTGGTTACCACAGTACCAGTACGTAGCCGCTGTTTGACTTCCTCACCGGGCCTGCCGCTCACCAGCTTGGTGGCGTCATAAAGCGCACGTTGCACTTCAGCAATGCTCGGAATAGGAATATCGGGCGGCAGAACCGCATCAAGAACGTGGTCATCGCGTAAATAAGCGTGTGCAAGTACATAATCGCCAATGGCCTGACTTTCACGTAATCCGCCACAGTGACCAATCATCAACCAGACATCCGGGCGTAGCACTGCCAGATGATCGCAGATGGTTTTAGCATTGGACGGTCCCACGCCAATATTCACCAGAGTAATACCCTGACCATCAGCGGTAATTAAATGCCATGCTGGCATCTGGTGTTTTTTCCATGCAAGGTCGGAAATGGCTTCTTCTGGCGCTTCGGTTTCGGCGGTGATCCAGTTCCCGCCAGCACAAGAAAGGGCAATGTAGGGACTATCAGGATCGAGGATCTGGCTGCATCCCCAACGAACGAATTCATCCACATAACGTGTGTAGTTGGTAAACAAGACGAACGGTTGAAAATGTTCTACTGGCGTACCGGTATAATGGCGCAACCGTGCGAGGGAAAAATCAACCCGGCGAGCATCAAAATGCGATAACGGGGAGAATTCCGTTGGATGATAAATGCCGTCTGCAGTTTCATCGCCAATTTGCGCCAGTTCTGTTGTCGGGAAGTAGCGAGTTAACCCAGCGCTCATTGAGCGATCAAGTGTCAATTCAGAGCCATCGATGACATAAGGATAAGGGATTTCATGCTGCGAGGGTTGCACAGAGATATGCGCACCATAATCCTGATACAGCAACGTAAGTTGTTCATTGAGATACGAACGAAAGAGAGTAGGGCGAGTAATCGTGGTGGTGTAGCTGCCTGCGTGAGTAAAACGACCAAATGCGCGCGTTTTGGGGGGATTGGTTGTGCTACCGTCCCAGGTTACGGTCAGTGATGGATAGACAAAAAGACCTTGTTTGCGGGCGTTTTCATCAGGTAATTCGCCACTTGTAATATATTTGCCAATGGCGTTGCGTAAAGCAACTACAGATTGCTCATACAGCGCGTCGAGTTTATCCAGTGCCTGAGCTGGGGTCAGACCGGAGCCCTTATTATTCATGTGTGTCTCCTGTTCCATACAATTACCGCACATCCGATAGTATGTCACAGAAATGTGAAACAAAAGTGTAAGGCGAAGATCGGATGATCTTCGCCAGGCTATCAAGCGCGTTGATTGTCTTTCATCAACAAAGCGGTCATTGCGGAAATCAGGCATCCAGCCAGCAAATAAATAGCGACGCTATGCCAGTTCCCGGCAAAGTAAGTGATGAGTGCAGCGGCAATAAAAGGTGTAAATCCACCGCCAACCACACTGGCAACCTGATAACCGACTCCAGCGCCACTATAGCGATAACTGGCACCAAACATTTCGGTAAACATCGGTTGTTGCACACACACCACCATGTCATGCGCAATGTTTGCCAGCATTATGGAGAAGAAAACTATCCAGAAAATAGATTGTGCTTCAAGCGCCATAAAGAAAGGAAATGCGCTCAACGTTCCGATCAACGCGCCTGTGATATAAACCCTGCGCCGACCAAAACGATCGGCAAGCCAGGCAAAACAGGGAATTGTCAGGCAGCTTAATCCACCTACCAGCAAACCAATATTAAGGAAAAGTTCGCGCGGTAACCCCATATTCTGGGTTGAATAATTAAGTGCAAAGGCAGTAACGATGTACATCGTCAGCAATTCGCACAGTCGTAGCGCAATAATCTTCAGGAAAGCACCGGGATGTCGTAACAGCGCTTCGATAACCGGGATGCGTTTTTTCGCGGCAGCTTGATAATGTTGCTGTTGTTCAAATTCCGCGGACTCCTCCATGCCATTGCGCACCCACAATGCTCCCAGTACCAGTACGATGCTAAACAGGAAAGGAATGCGCCAGCCCCAGCTTAAAAACTGTTCGTCAGTCGTCATCATACTGATCAATGAAACCAGTCCGGTTGAAAGCAGTAAACCTACACCGTAGCCAACTTGTACACCGCTACTGTAAAAGGCTTTTTTATTTTTCGGCGCACTTTCAACGGAAAGCAACGCTGCGCCTCCCCATTCGCCGCCGACGGCAAATCCCTGAATGGCACGCAGTGTCACCAGCAAAATAGGTGCCCACCACCCAATGGTCGAGAATGAAGGAAGAATACCAATCAAGGCTGTCGCGATGCCCATCATCCAGACGGTCAGCATTAACATGCGCTTACGTCCCAGTCGGTCGCCAAAGTGACCGAAAATGACACCGCCGAGCGGACGGAAAAGGAATCCGACGCCAAAGGTGGCAAATGCGGCGAGCGTTCCCATCGCCGGGCTTACTTGCGGGAAAAACTCGCGATTAAACACCAGTGCGGCGGTGATGCCATAGAGTAAAAAATCATACCAGTCGACGACGGCACCAGCGAAACTGCCTAACGCAGCTTGTCGGGCGCGACTTAACGAAAGCGTCCCTTCATCGGGACGAGTGGAGATGAGCGTGGAGTCCATAATGATCCTGTTTGTACTGTCTTTTTATAATTAGTATGGAAAAGGTAACTCACATTGCCGTCGATCTATAAACGAACCTTATGAGACTACCTCGACAGAGCGCATCTGCAAATGATTTTATGGCTGATTAGCGGCAACATGAAAAATTCGATGGAAGATGAAAGCGCAGGAGTTGCTGGTGTTGTTTAAGGATTAAGCAGAGGACCCACAGGTTAGAGATATGAAACATAAAAGTCCGCATATGCACAAAATGGCACCCTGATGAGTCTGATAGACTGCATTGCATTATAACCAGTAGGGAGGCGAGGTTAGTTATGTTTTTAGTATCATTGTTGAGACGTATTGCATTTAGTTACTACGATTATAAAACTTATAATTTTAATATTGAAAAAACAGACTTTGTTGTCATACATATTCCCGATCAGATTGGCGATGCTATGGCCATCTTTCCTGTTATTCGGGCGCTTGAATTGCATAAAATTAAGCATCTATTAATTGTTACGTCGACAATTAATTTAGAAGTCTTTAATGTGCTCAAACTTGAACAGACTAAATTAACATTAGTCACAATGACTATGCAGGATCACGCAACATTAAAAGAAATAAAAGATTTAGCGAAGAACATAACACTGCAATATGGTACGCCGGATCTTTGTATAGAGGCGATGCGTAAAAAGAACCTGAAAACGATGATATTTATCAGTCAGTTGAAAGCAAAAACGAATTTTCAGGTTGTTGGTTTAACCATGAAGTGCTATTCCCCTTTGTGTAAGAACGCGTCCCGGATGGATCAGAATCTCCGGGCTCCTGTACCCATGACATGGGCATTTATGATGCGTGAGGCGGGTTTTCCGGCAGTCAGGTCAATATATGAATTGCCATTAAGCGATGATGTACTCGATGAGGTGCGCGAGGAAATGCGATCGTTAGGATCTTACATTGCGCTTAATTTAGAAGGTAGCTCGCAGGAACGTACATTTTCATTATCGATTGCAGAAAATCTAATAGCAAAAATTCAAAGTGAAACAGATATTCCAATAGTGATCGTTTATGGACCCAAAGGGGAAGATAAAGCCAGGGCATTAGTGGATTGTTATAATAATGTCTACCGTTTATCCTTATCACCCTCGATTAAACGTTCAGCAGCAATCATAAAAGATGCTTATATTGCAATAACTCCTGACACCTCAATATTACATATGGCAAGTGCCTATAATACCCCTGTTGTTGCAATTTATGCTGATTACAAAACGCGATGGCCCGCAATGGCCGATGTTTCGGAGTCAGTCGTCGTTGGGCAAAAAATTGACAATATAAGTCTGGATGAATTCGCAAAGGCATTAAAAAGTGTTTTGGCGAGAATATGAGACAGTACTTATGCATAGTAATGCCGATCTGTTATGAACGGTGGTGTCATCAATACTCTGAGGCTGGTCAATCATCACAGAAAACCAGCCTTTGGATCAAAGCTGTACTCACCGGATACGATCATAGTCACATCGAACGCGATTCTTGCGGTGCAGCAGTTTTATTTATTCATTTTCTGTGAGAGAAGGGCAAGCTCTATAGAGGGAATGTAAAAAAGAGTGCTCCGAATGGAGCACTCTTTAAGAAATTATAACGGAAAATCACAGGTTTTTATAACATGTCGCATAAGCAAACCCAAGCTTTTCAAATACGCTTTGATCACCTGTTGCCAGGGAAACTACGTATTGTTCGCTTGAGTTTGCGGGACTAGATGACCAATACATATTTGATCGAAAACCAGCTTCAGTCGTGTAATGCCCCATATCTCCCCATTCACTGTACAGTGACCCGATGCCTCGGGAACGACTATGGTTTAAATGGTCTGCACGGGGAAGTGTGTAGCCATTGCTACTGCAAAAATTTTCAGCAAGGCTGTATATCATGAAAGCATCGCCGGAGTTCACCCACCAACTCTTCACACGGATTTCGTATACATAGCTAGGGCCTCCTGATTTTGGCGTCGCCGTAATCCTTTCCCAATTGCTGCCGACATTTTTAAATGTCACTTTACCGGTAGCATCAACATCGACCCAGGAGGCAGAGCTTGAAAACTCATAATCAGCCGCCGTTTTTCCTGGGGCAAAGTTGTCATTATTCAACTGATAATACGCCCCGGTGAACCCCTGCGAAGGGAATGTAGTTGTCGGTAGGTCAGTACCATTGACTGATACTGTACCGCTCATTATTTTGTCTTCTGCGCGAGTGAATTGTATTGTGGTACTCAGACCAGCTTGATGAACACCATTCAATACAGGGATCAGCGTTGCGATACCCTCTCCGCCGCCTGTAATGGTGGCTTTATAATCACCGTTGATATTTTGACTGTAATCAATTGCGCTAATTTTCATATAGGGCACGTTAGTACCTGATTGCACAAATTCCATCCCTTCAGAAACTTTGATCGGATTGCCTGATATATCGTGCAAAACAAGATGTAGCTCAGCACTATCGGTAAAGTCCCCTTTCAGTGAGGACCGATTGTTCTTAAGGACGGACTGCGAGGCGTCTGCCGGGCCTGCCACCAGCGTTATATCTACTGTTTGCATTCCACCAGCGGTCGTGACTGCGCTTACCGTGACGCTACCTGTCATCGCTCCTTTCACGCTTGTTGTCGCGATTCCGTTTTGATCGGTCACCGCTGTTAATGACGTTAATGTGGTGGAGCCGCTTTTTAAGGCGAAGTACACAGTGAGACCTTCGATCAGGTTACCACAGCCATCCTCAACCGTTGCCTTTAAGGTACTTAAATCACTGTTGGTGGCGGCGATAGTCGATGGATCAGCGATAAAGCTAGCAACATGGGCGGTGCTTGAGTTGCCAGTGACTTTCACGGTTGTCTGTGTCTGTATTGTTACGCCGTTATGGAACGATGCAGTCACCGTATATGTACCGACTTTATTGCTGGTCAGAACGACTGGAGCCTGACCTGAAGAGTTGGTTCTCACTTTTCCGCCACTTAACGTCGCACCTTCTAGCGTTACGCTAAAGTTGATGACCTGACCCTCCACTGGAGTGCCATTTGCAGAGGTTAGCGTTGCCGTCAGAGTAGCGCCTTTAGGAGCATTGACACCGATAAGCGGACTGGACGTGAGTGTTAGTTTTTCATCAATAGCCTCCAGTTGTTTCTCAAGTGAGGCTCCATTCGCCAGGGATGCTTTCACCATATACGAACCGTTTCTTTCGGGCGTCATAGTGACCTCGGCTATACCATGCGTATCAGTAGAGACAATATTTTGGCTGATGGTCATGTGCTCTGGTGGCTCTGCACTGAATGTCACGGGTTGATGCGCAACCGGGTTGCCAAACTGGTCGTTAACGTGAGCTTTAACTGCTACGTCTTGTGCGACCATGACCTGACCTTCAGGTATCTCCTGACTGGTAATCGTCGCAGAATTAACATCTACCTTGGCATTCAGTAATCGCGAGATGACTTCAGTAGGTTTATCTGCCAGAGAGGCTGAAACTGTTTTCAGTCCGACCTCGGTGCTTGTCACAAGAATTTCAGCGAAACCCCGATCATCCGTTTCAACGCTGGTGCTGCTTAGCGTGACGGAGGTTCCGCGGAAATTAACTTTTATGCCTTCTACCGGGTTGCCGTTAGCGTCAGTGACGCTTGCAGTCATGGTCGCGCCCTCGGTCGTGCTGACGACGAATGAGTATACAGAGGTTAAGGAGGCTAGTTTTGCGGTACCAGCATCGGCAATCAAAGTCACCTGTTTCGTATCACTGACACCATAATTGTTCACGCTAACTGTCACGGGGTAGGTGCCGGATTTTGTACCGCTCAGTGTAACTTCAGCCTTGCCGTTGATGTCAGTAATGGCGGAACCGCCTTGTCCGAGAGTAAAGCTTGCGCTCACATCTGCCGGTAGCGTGAATGTCACCGCCTCATTGGCTAACGGGTTGCCGTTTCCATCAGTCACTGTTGCCTGCAGCCTGGTCATCCCGACGTTATTAGCGATAAAATTGTCCTCGGTAACGTTAAGATTAACCTGCGCAGTGAGCGTATCCGCAATAAAATTCACCACCAACTGCTCACTCTTACCGCCAGCCATCGATGCTGTAACAGTATGAGCGCCTGCTTTTGTACCTTTCAGCGTGACTTTCGCTTTGCCATCGGCATCAGTAACCGCTTTACCGCCATCGCTCAGCGTGAAGTTCGCCCTCACATCTTCCGGCAGAGTAAATGTTACCTCAGTGTTGGCTATCGCATTGCCCTCTGTATCAGCGACTGTTGCTGTTAGTGTCGTGAGATCGTTATTGTCGGCAATCACCGGATCCTTCGAGGCTGCCAGCGTGATTTCAGCATTCGCTACGTTCGGCACATAGGTCACTGTTTGTTGCATCGAATCGCCATTTTCGAGGGTTGCCGTCACTTGATAAACCCCGGCTTTTGTAGCGGTAAAGCTTGCGTAAAAATTGCCGTCGTGGTTGGTAGTATATATAGCGTTATTACTGGGGGGCACGCCTTCACTTGGTGAAACGCTGAGGGTTACCTCCTGCTGGGGGACACCGTTGCCGTAATTATTCTTCACCTCAATATACAGACTGGTTGTCTCGCCTGCGGAGACTGTATCAAAAAGTGCCTGTAGCAAGGTGAGATGTGCCGTAGACGCATCAGCGTTGACATTAATTGATGTGCTAAGCGTGGAGCTACCATTTTCCAGGCTAGCTTCAATGGTATCCGGTCTCGCTCCTGTTTCTCTCGAGGAGCGGGTATTGGTATAAGTGACGGTAGCTTTACCCTGTTCGTTCGTCACGGCTTGGCCGCCGTTCGTCATTTCGGCTGTCGCTGCGTTGCTGGTGAAGTTCACAGTCACACCTTTCACCGGAAAGCCATTATTATCAACGACTGTGGCGGTGATGACGCTGCCGGAGCTGTTCTGCGGGGTACCGGCGATTATGCTGTCTGGGACAGGCGTCAACTCGATAATTTTTGCCGCCGCTGTGTCGCCAATAAAATGCACAGTTTTGTTGTCGCTGGCACCATTATTAGCCAGTGATGCAGTAACCGTCTTCTCACCAAAGGCAACGCCTGCGAGAGTGGCCTGCGCGATGCCAGACTCGTTGGTATTACTTACTCCCGGGGTCAGGGTGAGTCCTGAAGAGGCTGAGCTGAATGTTACCGGAAGATTATTCACCTCATTGTCGAACTGATCTTTAACCGTTGCAGTTAGCGTTGCGTTATCGACGCCATTACCTGTGATCTCATCTTTTGACATCTGCAGGACAACCTGAGCCGAGGTTTTGTCCGCCACAAATGTTACCGGCTGCGAATCACTGGTATTGTTATTACCCAGCGTTGCGGTAACCGTATGCGTGCCCGCTTTTTTACCTTTCAGCGTGACATGCGCTTCCCCATTGGCCTGGGTGATGGCAATACCGTTATTTTCAAGGGTAAAGTTTGCCGCAACGTCCTGTGGCATGGTGAAGTTTACCGTTATCCCCGCCACCGGATGATTCGACGGATCTTTCACCGTCGCCGTCAGCTGCACGCTGTCGCTGTTATTCGTCACCACCTGTTGTGCAGTGATGTTCAGGGTAACCTGCGCGTTGCTGGCATCGGGCGCAATATTGACTATCTTCGTATCTCTGTTGCCGTTAAGCAGTATGGCTTCGGCTGTATGAACACCCAAAACCGTGCCCTTAAGGGTAACTTCAGCAACACCACTGTCGTTAGTATTGCTTGTGCTCTGACTAAGTTGAGTATCTGCCGGGTTGGTACTGAAGGTGACCGGTAGATCTTTTACTACGTTATCAAAAGGATCTTTCACTGTTGCTGTCAGGGTCGTCTCATCCACGCCATTCCCAATGATTTCCGCTCTCGATGTTTGCAGAACGACAACCGCTCTGTCTTTATCCGCCACAAACGTCATTGGCTGTGTATCGCTGACATTGCTGTTAGCCAGACGAGCCGTGATCATATGCGTGCCCGCTAACGTGCCGGTCAGGGAGGCGATTGCAGTCCCGTTGCTATCCGTCATGCCTTTTCCGCTGTTGCTAATCGAGAACCGACTTGCGACGTCGTTTGGCACAGAGAAGGTGATTTCTTTATCTTTTAGTGGGTTGCCATTTTTATCCTGCAAGGTTGCAGTCATATATTGCGGAGCTGTGTTGGTGACGGTGATATCACCTGAAGGCACACTGAGGGTCAGGGCTGCAGTACTTTGATCACCGATAAAATTCACCTGTTGATTAGCCTGGGAACCAGAGCTCACAGAGTCCGTAACCCTATAATCACCATTTTTCAAACTGGTCAGCGTAGCTGTGGCGATCCCGTCGTGGCTATTCACTTCGGTTTGGCTCAGTTTCGCCTCTGCTGAATTAACATTGAAAGTGACCTTGACGTCATTGAGCAGGTTGCCTTTTGCATCCCGAACTGTCGCGGTCATTGTGGCACTGTCATTGCCGTCAGCGACTACTTCATTTTTCGACTTCTGCAGATCAACCTGCGCGGTACTCGAGTCGCCGACAAAACTGACAATTAACGTTTGTTTCACGCCATTTTCAAGGGTGACTTTAACCGTGTTGTCTTCCTGCTTACTACTTTTCAGATCAAAAGTCGCCAGACCATTAACATCCGTTTTTGCGGTGTTTTGATTGTTAAAGCAAGTTGCCGACCCGCTTAATACCGCAAACGTGACGGTATGATCATTGATTGGGTTGCTTCCTTCATCAGCGACATTGACCGAGACGGTGTTTGCTGCATTCTCATTGGCGAGCACACCATTATTGCTGGCAGATAATGTCGCAATTTTTGCTGACTGCGGGTTGGCGTCGATGATAAATCCAGCGGTATGCAAATCTTCATTCCAGTTTTGCATTAACAGCTTCGCAGTAAGCCCACTGCCTTTGGTATAGGCGGTATAGGTTGCCTTATAGACGCCATCTGCGGTTTCTTTCCAGTCTGTAGTGACACCAGGTTTCACGTTGTCGATGCTGACTGCGGTATTCAGTTGCTGTTTTTGCTCCTTAACAGGTTTGTCATTTTTATCTCTCAGTTCTACCGTCACCTCGATAGGATTCCCGGAGAGATAACGGTCCTTATCAATCTTAATTGACGAGTGAGTCCGGGATGACGAAACAGAAATGATATTCACCACGGCGGGGGCTTTAGCCGCATCCACACCATTCAGCTGTGGCATCAGCGTCAGCGTGCCAGACATCGCTCCTGTGGTCAGGACTTGGGTATAGCTTCCGTCACCATTATCTTTCCAGTCAGAAAGGGTGATGTCCTGAACACCTTCGTGACGCGTCGAGAGCACCAGCCCGATAACAGGATTACCTGCTGCATCATGCGCAATAAAAGTCAGTGTGGCGGTTGAATGGGAATCCGCGCTCAACGTCTGGGTACTTAACGATACCGAGGAATCTTTCTGGCTTAGCGTAGGTGCCTGAACGACTACCATGCTCTGTTCACGATTCGAAAAATTGCCTTTGACATCTTCAGCGGTGACTTCAATCGGCCAGGTGTTATCGGTTTCTGGCGTACTGGTGAACCGGTACGCCGGCAGGGTAACCAGAATATCTTTACCCGTTGTGACCACTTTACCACCGGCAGCTTCCAGAGCGGTGGCTTCGACGTTATAGCCTTTCAGGGCATATTTGGTTTGTAGCGACGAAACCAGTGATTTCACTTCTCCTGACTTCCCTGTCACGGGGTCTGTCAGGGTCAGGCGGACCAGTTCTTTTTTGCGATATTCCAGAACGATGTTGTTGTTGCGATCCACCAGATCATAACGGCTGCCTGCAAGGCTACGCCGTGCAGCGACTTCATTCGGGTCAAGCTGTTTCTGCATTGCGCTGCCAGGTTGCCAGGTAAAATCGACGGCAAAACGGGTGTCATTTTCGCCCTGTTTACCCTGGCGTTGCTCCGCGCTGAAGGTCATCAGCGGGAAGGGGGTATAGTTAAGTCCAGCGGTTATGGCATGAGGATTACTTTGCCGATCGTCTTTATCGAACAGGGCCACTTCATCGCCATAATACTGTTCATAGACCAGTTTACCGCCAAGGTGCGGCCAGGCGGGTAACCAGCCTTCTGCGCGTACATCCCAGCCATTGGCCGGGCGTGCTTCATAATCGTTGTCCAGTTCAGGTGCGCTGCGCCAGTTGGTCAGTCGCAAATAGCCGTTACTGCTTAATTTAAGATAGTCGCGCCAGTACTCCGCGCCAATGCCGGCGCGGGAGTGGTAACGGCTAAGGTCGTGGTCGAAAAAGAAGTTGATGCCCGACAACCATGTGGGAGTGAAATGACGCCAACCCAAGCCGTTGTTAATCTGGGTACGCTCGTCAGTACGGTGGAGAGTATGCTGGCTGAAAAAGAGATTATCAGGCGTTTCATACCACGGATGGAGAAAATCGAACTGGGAGTTCTTCAGGCTAAAATCTTCATCCACGCCCAGCGTGATTCTTGCGGTACCGAAGCGGCTTAACCAGTCTGTCATTACCCCTGAAGCCTGAGAAGAGGCCCATCCACGTGCTATGTTTGCCGCTTGCTCGCTGTTCATATCTTCGGCGAGCAGAGACCCGATTTGCTGTGAAGTACTGGCTATCTGTTGCTCGAGGTTGTCACTGCTATTACCCGGCGGCGGGGTTAATTTTTTTTCACTAACTTGTGCCTGGACATCCAGTTCATCACCCGGGCGGACATTACGAACAAACGTACGAAACTGGTTGAGTTTGCGTAACTCAGCCACCGAAATACCGAAACGTTCGGCAACGCTTTGGGCCGATTCCAGCGCTCCTAGGGTGTAGGGCACCGTATTGGTATTTGCAATGGCGATTTGTGCAGGAACTGGTTGTTGGATTGCGGCGTTTACCACACCTTGTGCTGCCGCAGCCATAGGGAACACAAGTTGAGTTACCAGGCAGATACCCGCAGTTAAGCGGCGTAGTTTAATTCCCATCCCGCATAAGATTTGTCGGTCATTTATTTTTTCTCCACTTCTCTTCTTCGTAGCCATGCTTACCTTCCCTGAACGAGCTAACATAAATGCGCCCTTTCTAGCACAGCGAAAAAATGTAAATCCTGATAGCAATATGATTGAAAATTAATAACTTTTCGTTAGGCAGTTTTGGGTGTGAGTTGCAAGAGGGGAGACTACTGAATAACTCAAGTTTTATAATCGAGGGGAAAATGGTGATGGCGCCATAGCAAAACGCCCTCAACCATAAAGGTCGAGGGCGCTTAAGATGTTAAAAACCCGCTATCCGTTAAAAAACAATGTTCAACTAAGGTCAGTAACATTGCGCTAAAAAAGCGAATTTTTAGAATTTGGCTCCTCTGACTGGACTCGAACCAGTGACATACGGATTAACAGTCCGCCGTTCTACCGACTGAACTACAGAGGAATCGTGTGAACGGGGCGCATATTACTTAGCGGTACCTTGTCTGTCAACACTAAATTTCATAAGTCATTTCAATTGGTTAATTAATCTGCAAAGTTGTTAATTAATGAACATTCGTCGCCGAAAACGAGTCTGTATCATTAGCGTGATGCAGTCTCTGCAAAGGATCTTGTTGATAAAATTGACAGAAACGTTGCCACAATGAAGGGAAACGAGGAGCAAAAAGTTCTGGGGCGCTAAAGAAATATTCAGAAAGTACGGCAAAACATTCAGCAGGATCACTGGCAGCATAAGCATCAATGCTCGCCGCATTCTCGCCAACCAATTCGATTTCTTCCTGAATGTTGTTCATTGCAGCATGAAGATCGTGTTCCCAGCCAGCAACCTCACGCAACGAAATAAAGGGAACTCCGCTGGCGCGATCGCCGTTACGGGTGTCCAGCTTATGAGCGACTTCATGAATAATCAGGTTAAAACCAGAAGCATCAAAAGAATCTTGTATATCCAACCAGTTCAAAACGATAGGCCCTTGCTGCCAGCTCTGACCTGACTGAACAATACGTTGGTTATGCACCAGACCGATATCGTCTTCCCATTCATCATCGACCACAAATGGCGCAGGATAAATTAAGATTTCATGAAAACCATCCAGCCATTCCAGTCCTAACTCCAGAACGGGTAGGCAAAATAGAAGTGCTATCCGGCAGCTTCTTAATGAATCCAGTTCAAAGCCCTGTAAAGGAACAAGCCGCTTTTGCTGTAAAAAACGTTCGGCAAGAGTGACTAATTTGCTTTGTTCCTGTTCCGTCAGACCCGTTAAAAGGGGGATCGATAGTGCTTCCTGCCAGGGAAGGGCAGTTTGATGTGCTGATTCTTGTACTTTCCAGGGCCACTTAATCATCGTTTTGCTCGCAAACTCGTCACTTGAACAAAATTGCACGGACAGGGACTGTTAAAATGCCAAATTTCCTGGCATCATGGCAACCATCTGAACGGAGAGATGCCGGAGCGGCTGAACGGACCGGTCTCGAAAACCGGAGTAGGGGCAACTCTACCGGGGGTTCAAATCCCCCTCTCTCCGCCACTTTATCAATGACTTATCTCCCGACTTCCCGCCTTGCTTTTCCTAAACAGAACAATCGTAGAATATTCTTGAAGGGTTAGATCGTCACTGTTTTCTGTTCGATACTGTGACATTCAGCACTTGATTCGCTATGGATCTGACAGGAAAGTTTCGAGCGAATATGTGCAGTTATTCAGTCGTTTTCTTATCGGTCACCATTCTTCTTTTAGACATTCATCCTATGAAACTGCTGTAAAGTTGGTGGTGGGAACTGAAGTTGCGTAGAGAAGGGGTCAATAATTGAGCCAAAAAAGGAACGCGGCCGTCAGATTAAAGCCGCGGGACAAAGTCCATAATTTCCAAGAGTTGTTGAATTTCCCAGCTTTTTTGAAAGCCTTTGTATCATACTAACAAGTAAAAAAGGTTTAAATACCAAAATTAACCTGTATTTTTGATAAGTCTTACCATTGTACGATTTACACAGTTTCTGCTCCTCCTTGTTGATAGTGGAAAGGGTGCATTGTGCACTTGCGTAAACATTTATGACGCGTTGATGTCCATGGTTCACATTTCCTTGTCAGGGGATCGACTTATTTGCGGCGAGGCATCATTCGTAACAGAGTATTATCTTTCTGAATGTAGTGATGAAAGAGTGCTGCGCCAGCGTGAGCTGCGATTAAAAAGTAACCTATATTTGCCCAGGTTTCGTGAATATTTTTTATCAGTGCTTTAATTTCGCTGTTTGGGGTAACAAAGGGAGACACATTGAAACCAAGGAAACTCCACGATTTTCCACTGTAAGCCATCAAAGCAATCCCCAGCAGAGGAAGTGCAAGGAAGGTTATATAAAGCATGATGTGCATTAGCGAAGCCGCTTTCATTTGCCAGGCAGGTGGCGGTGGCACAATAGAAGGATCACTATAACGGTGTTTTATAATCAGGCGTGAAAACATTAACACCCAAACGAATATACCCGCATTGTAATGTGTTTCTCGCATCAGCAGATAAGTACTACTACCTTTAGGAAACCAGCCACGGAGTTCCATCGCGGCATAGGTTATTGCAACGAAAAGCAGCGTTATCCAATGTAAATAAATTTGAGTTTTTGAGAATCGGTTCATTTTTGTAGCTCCTGTAATTTTCACAGTCAAGCTATCCCATGAACCTTAAAAATTCCTTATACAGATGTGGTTTTAAGAATTTGTTATTTAAAAAATTGATAGTGCACATTGTAACCAGCCAATATAAGCAATGGCGTGAGCACAGGTATCTTTCTCTGTTGGCCGTATTGTGTATGGAATCCGTTATTGGTTAACTCAATGCGGGTTAGCTTATTAATATACAGACACGTCATAGTGATGAGCGTGTCTGTAGCTAGCTTGCGTTCAGTGGCGTTTGTGGATGGACCAGTGGCAGTTATGATGACTTACTAAAGCGGCATCGAGGCGTTATCATGAGAATACTCAATGAGACATCATTTCCTCGACCACTTCTTCGCTACTCAACTGATATGGATAATACGTTGGCCAGTTTTCCATTTCATTTAATAAAGATTGCTGTGAATCATTACCCATAAAAATGTGAAAATGAGATGATTTTCGTGGTGCAATTATATGATCGCTAAATTGTATATATTTAGGGGCTTTGCTTTCAGGATCTTTACATTCGAATAAGTAACGAACGCCTTTCTTGCCTGATTTATAGGTGAGTATTTTGTATCCATCGTAATCATATTTACAGGATGTTGTTTCATTATTTCTATGGAATTCAACAATGCCGTCCTCAATGCCAATCATCTCGATATCTGTTGCATAACCTTTGTGATAATAATCTTTAATTTCAGCAAATGTTTTAGTTTTATCTGCATCCGCTTTCTTCTGAAAGACGGGGTCAAGTTTGCCACTTTGCAGTAAAGGATAAACGGATTGCCAGACTCCATCCCAGTCACTGAGCGTTCGGTTTTGTACATTGGTATCATCAAAAACACCATTAGCAGCTTTTTGTTCGACCTCTGTTAAGGGTTTGCCGTGTGAGTGATGACCATGCGAAAAGGCAGGAGCGCTAACAATAAAGACACCTAAAGCAACAGCCAGTTTGTGAAGACGAATCGCCAAAACAGTTTCCTCCAGAGTCATTGTATATGATGTGTAATGTTATATTGTAACATATGGCAAAATGCAACAACTCTTAGGAGATGAGAGCATAGTTTTCTCAGGTGTACTTATCTATCTTATTGAAATAAAATGAATTAGGTTGATAATTTGAGGTTGATGACAAACGAAACATAACCTGATGTGATCTGCGTAGGCCGGATAGGGCGCTCGCGCCGCATCCGGCAGGGATAACGCGTACTTTGTCGGCAATATGAAGTTATACAGATAATTTGTTGTGAACCTGCTTGCGTAACCGGTTAAAAAGGGAACGCAACTTCTTATACCGTAAGGCTAAAAGCAGTACAGCCAGCCCAGCGTAGATGAGCGGCTGCGGTGAAATAATCTTCACTGACCACAGATAATGTATTGGGGCCAGGATCGCGACAAGATAGACGAAGTTATGCAACTGTTGCCAGTGTTTGCCGAGTTTTCGCTGCATCGACTGGGTTGAAGTGAACGCTAAAGCAAGCAAAATAACCCAGCTGATAATTCCTAACGTTAAATAAGGCCGGGTAATTAACTCCTTACCTAATAACGCCAGATTATTCACGCCCAGCTCCAGCAATGCGTAACTGGTTAAATGCAGTGTCGCCCAGGCAAAGCACCATAAGCCTAACAGGCGGCGAGTGCGTATCAATAACGGCTGTTTTGCGTAGCGTGCCAGAGGTGTGATTAACAAGGCCGCAAGCAAAAATTTCAGTGCAGTGCGACCGGTAAAATGCTGAATATCTTTCACCGGATCGGCACCCAGTCCACCGTGATTGATCGCCCAGACCAGCCAGAGAAACGGCAACAATCCGGCAAGATGCAGGCTAACTTTCAGCCATGTCACCTGTTTTGCTGTCAGACGCATTCAGAAATTCTCCCGCAAATCCAGGCCACGATACAGCGATGCCACCTGGTCGGCGTAACCATTAAACAGTAGTGTTGGCTGGCGCTGAACATCGAGAATGCCGCCTGAACCAATAAATCGTTCGGTAGCCTGTGACCAGCGCGGGTGATCAACATGCGGATTAACGTTGGCGTAAAAACCGTATTCGTCAGGCGCTGCCAGATTCCAGGTGGTTGGCGGACGCTCGCGGGTCAGCTTAATACTGACTATCGATTTAATCCCTTTAAAGCCATATTTCCACGGCACAATCAGTCGTACCGGCGCGCCATTTTGTGGCGGTAACGCCTTGCCATAAACACCTACGGTCATCAGTGTGAGCGGATGCATTGCTTCGTCGAGACGCAATCCTTCGACATAAGGATATTTCAGCCCGCCGCCGATAAAGCGGTCCTGCTGGCCTGGCATTTGTTCCGGTGCATAAATTGTTTCGAAAGCGACATACTTCGCATTGCTGGTGGGTTCGGCAAGCGCCAGCAATT
>OIWQ01001452.1_pt1 | contig 28121 bp, 23 predicted proteins | sample 1587571 | NCBI WGS metagenome assembly OIWQ01 (sample SAMEA3888910, study PRJEB22519) | human gut metagenome | biome: human gut; feature: human-associated habitat; material: faeces | place: Denmark | collected 2010 | reverse complement strand
GTCCGGGTAACGATTCCTTCTGCACCCCTACGAGATACCAGTCGTTTCCGTACTCAATGCGAGTGGGTATCCATTCGTCATTTATCAAGACCTCCATTGCAGTTCCGCAGTGCAGGCCGCCATAGATTTCCTTGTTCTCAAAACGGATATCCATACGTTCTGTTTGCCTCTCAAAGTATAATACGCCCTGTTGCATGGTACTTCCTCCCGTGTTATAAAAGTATCGGAAAATAAAATGAGCCAGACGGATCAGCTACATCCATCTGGCTCTGTGGCAGGCTGAAATCATGCGGGATAATAGCCGCTTCAAGTACCTCCTTCCCAGCATATTTTGTCGGATTCAGTCCTGATACTCACCGATTGCGGTTTTCTCTGACTATCCCAATTATACAGCGAACTTCCCGTTTGAACTCCATCGCGGGGGACACTATTGAATTGGCAAAGCCGGTTATAGGCACCACGCTACCCGCGCCCGCCCACGCGCCTATTTTATCGTATATGCCAACGCCCGTAAGCGTTGCCCCTATAAACACCAGCACTATCGCCGTAAATGCGGCGACGTTGGATTCGCTGTAATTTAGCGTAAGCTTTGCAAAATCGTGTATAAGCTGACCTATGCAGCATATTATTCCGCCGGACACAAAAGCGCGGATGCATTGGGAAAGCGTTTTGCTTTTGGGCATCCGCTCGTTAACGCGCCGCTGATAATCCTTCTCCTTCGCCGAGGATATACGTTCGTTCTTCATTTTTAGCCTCCTTCTGCCATAACGCCGAACTTATATAAGGAGTATTGGCATTATGGGGAAGGATTATGCCCGGCCTTTTCCTTAGGGCCCCTTTCCCCCGCCCGTTTTTCCCTGTCGTTCGGTAGGCCGGTGCCGCCTGGAGATATCAACTCATGCGGCGGGCGGGTGAAGCAGGGGCGCGTATCAGCGGCGCAGCTCATATACACCCGCCTTTACGAACCGCGCGCCTGCAAGCCGGTTTTCCCCGGGAGGCGACACGAACGCAAAGTACAGCACCGCGCACAGCGCCGCGCACGCCAGCACGCTCAGCGCGATAAGCAGCAGTTTTTTCGTTTTCATATATCAAAAAAGCCCTTCCGTTTTTTGCTTATTATCTGCGGAAGGGCCGATATATATGCTTTTGTGCTTAAAAATCGAAGCCGAAGCCTATGCCGCGCACGTCCGCGGCCTTTTCGGAAAGCTTGGCTATGGGGAAATCGTTCATGTCAACAACAAAATTCTTGCTGTCCCCGCCTTCGAACAGGGCGTTTTTTGAAAAATACCATGCGCCCATGAATCTGCCGTTTTCGTCATAAAATCCGGCGAATATCATGTTTGCCGCGCATGCGCGCCCCTCTTGGCAGGTCAGCCTGCCCGAAAGCGTTGTTACGGAAGGATAATTGTCCGCAATGTACAAATTGTCCACCGTTATGCGCGCGCCGCGCTCGTCCCGCTTTTCGGCGGTAAGCGAAGCGTTAAGCGTTATCGCCTCCCCGGCGGGTATTGTCGTTTCGCCCAGCCAGCGGGCGATATATCCCGTCTCCCCCGGCAGCAGCACGATATAATCGCTCAGCTCCGGCACAAATTCCACCGTTTCGCTTGCACCTGCGGCTGTAATAGTAAGCTTCACATTTGAAACGGCTATCGGGCAATCCCCGTCGTTTTGGTATTCCACCGCGGCGTAAAGCCTTGTCTTATCGCCATCCGCATATGAATATGCCGCCGTGGCCGTAACGCGGGCGGATGCATTAGTGCCATATGCTGCTGGCGTAGCTTCCGTATCGGGCGCAGCCGTGCCTTCCGGCGCAGCGGACGCAGCCGCATCCGCAGGTATCGGCGTTTCGTCCTTCGCCCCGCAGGCGGAAAGAATAAATATTGCCATAAGCGCGGCAACTGCCGCAATGGTCTGCAAAAAAATCTTTTTCATATCTAAAATTATAACACAGCATGAACAAAATGCAAAAGCACATTTAACGAATTTGCATTACGGTAATAATATGCTAAAATATAGGCGGAAACATAGGCCTCGGCCTTAGATTTAGATCACAACGAATAAGGAGGAAATTTATTATGAAAAAGACGGTAAAAGACGTTGACGTGCGCTCCAGGCGCGTGCTTGTGCGCGTGGACTACAATGTTCCGCTGGACGCAAACGGAAACGTGAGCGATGATAAGCGCATAACCGCCAGCCTGCCTACGATAAACTATCTGCTTGAGCAGGGCGCGCGGATAATACTCTGCTCGCATCTCGGCCGCCCCAAGGGCGAAGTGAAGAAGGAGTTTTCCCTTGCGCCGGTGGCAAAGCGGCTAAAGGAGCTGCTGCCCAATGTGAACATATATTTTGCGTCCGACTGCATAGGCGAAGAGGCGCAGCAGAAGGCCGCCGCGCTTAAGGATGGCGAGATACTGCTGCTTGAAAACCTCCGCTTCCATAAGGAGGAGGAGAAGAACGACCCCGAATTTGCCAAGAAGCTGGCCTCCCTTGCTGAAATATATGTAAACGACGCTTTCGGCACAGTGCACCGCGCCCATGCTTCAACCGCGGGCGTTGCGGCGTATTTGCCGGCGGTGGCGGGCTTCCTTATCGGCAAGGAACTTAGCATGATGGGCGGCGCGCTTGAAAACCCCGAAAGGCCGTTTGTGGCGATACTTGGCGGCGCAAAGGTTGCGGACAAGATAGGCGTTATAACCAACCTGCTCAACAAGTGCGACACGCTGCTTATAGGCGGCGGCATGGCATACACATTCTTCAAGGCCATGGGCTACGAAATAGGCGATTCCCTGCTGGATGCGGAAAGCATAGACTTAGCCAAGCAGCTTATGGAAACCGCAAAGGAAAAGGGCGTTAAGCTGCTGCTGCCCGTTGACACGGTGGTTGCAAAGGCATTTGCCGCCGATGCGGAGCACATGACCGTTTCCGCGAATGCAATTCCCGCCGGCTGGCAGGGGCTTGACATAGGCGAAAAAACGCGTGAGCTGTTCGCCGCTGAAATAAAGAACGCAAAGACCGTTATTTGGAACGGGCCAATGGGCGTGTTTGAATTCCCCGAATTTGCCAAGGGTACCGAAGCCGTGGCAAAGGCCTGCGCAGAGTGCGGCGGCACCACCATAATAGGCGGCGGCGACAGCGCAAGCGCCGTGAAGAAGCTTGGCTATGCCGACAAGATGACCCATATTTCCACCGGCGGCGGCGCAAGCCTTGAATTCCTGGAAGGTAAAGTTCTGCCCGGCGTAGCCGCGCTGAACGACAAATAAGTTTATTGAAAGGTAGGCTCAATTTTATGAGAAAGCCGATAATAGCCGGAAACTGGAAAATGAACATGACGCCTTCCGAAACGGTGAGGCTGATAAGCGAACTTAAGCCGCTGATTGCAAACGAAGCGTGCGACGTGGTGGTTTGCCCGCCCGCGTGCTGCCTTGCCGCGGCAAAGGACGCGCTGTGCGGAAGTGAAATCCATCTTGGCGCGCAGAACGTGCATTGGGAAAAGAGCGGCGCATACACCGGCGAAGTAAGCACAGCCATGCTCAAAGAGCTTGGCGTCGAATACGTTATAGTTGGCCACAGCGAGCGCAGGCAATACTTCGGAGAAACGGACGAAACCGTGAATAAGCGCGCCCGCGCGGCGCTTGCGGCGGACATAACGCCCATAATATGCGTTGGCGAAACGCTGGAGCAGCGCGAAAGCGGCAGCACAAATGAAATAGTATCCGCGCAGGTAAACAAGGCCCTTTGCGGCATGAGCGAGGCGGACGCGGAGCGCGTTGTGCTGGCATATGAGCCCATATGGGCAATAGGCACGGGCCGCACAGCCACAAGCGAACAGGCAAACGACACAATAGCCGTTATCCGCGGCGAGGTACGCCGCATGTTCGGCGCGGCGGCGGACAAAATGCGCATACAGTACGGCGGCAGCATGAAGCCGCAGAACGCCAAGGAGCTTATGGCCATGAGCGAAATAGACGGCGGCCTTATAGGCGGGGCAAGCCTGAAGGCGAACGATTTTGCCGCCATAGTGCATTACGATAAATAAAAAGGACTATACGGTTATGAAGAAAATGACTGCGCTCATAATCCTGGACGGCTTCGGCATAAGGGAGGAGAGCAAATATAACGCCGTAAAGGCGGATGGCGTGAAGAACATAACAAAGCTTTGGAACGAATATCCGCATACGCAGATAGCCGCAAGCGGCCTTGCCGTCGGCCTGCCGGAAGGGCAAATGGGCAACAGCGAGGTTGGCCATCTTAACCTTGGCGCGGGCAGGATAGTTTATCAGGAGCTTACGCGCATAACCAAGTCAATACAGGACGGCGACTTTTTTGAAAATCCCGCGTTCAATGCGGCCATGGACAGCTGCAAGCAGCGCGGCACAAAGCTGCACCTTTTCGGCCTGTGCTCCGATGGCGGCGTGCATAGCCACCTTAACCATCTTTACGCCCTTATAAAGCTTGCTAAGCAAAAGGGGCTTGAAAGGGTATATGTGCATTGCTTTATGGATGGGCGCGACGTTCCGCCCGAAAGCGGCAAGGGATACATTGAGCAGCTTCAGGCAAAGCTGAACGAGCTTGGCTGCGGCAAGATTGCAACCGTAATGGGCCGCTACTATGCAATGGACAGGGACAACCGCTTCGAGCGCGTTGAAAAGGCCTATGCCGCAATGACATACGGCGAAGGCGTATACGCGGCAGACCCCGTGAAGGCAATGCAGGCTTCCTATGACGCGGGCGTTACGGATGAATTCGTCGTGCCTGTGGTCATAACCGAAAACGGCGCGCCGGTAGCCAAGGTTGAAGCGAACGACAGCGTTATATTCTTCAACTTCCGTCCGGACAGGGCGCGCGAGATTACCCGCGCATATCTATTTGAGGATTTCACGGGCTTTGAAAGGCGGAACGGCTGCTTCCCGCTCACCTATGTTTCCATGACGCAATACGACAAAACGTTTGAGGATAAGCTGATGGTTGCATTCAAGCCGGAAACGCTTACGAATACGCTTGGCGAATACGTGTCCGCGCATGGGCTTACGCAGCTGAGGATAGCTGAAACGGAGAAGTACGCGCACGTTACGTTCTTCTTCAACGGCGGCGTGGAGGCCCCCAATCCCGGCGAGGACAGGGCGCTTATCCCCTCCCCCAAGGTGGCCACATATGACCTGAAGCCCGAAATGAGCGCGTATGAGGTCACGGAAGAGGCCGTGAAGCGCATAAACAGCGGCAAGTACGACATGATGATACTCAACTTTGCCAATCCCGACATGGTAGGCCATACCGGCGTTATGGAAGCGGCGGTAAAAGCCGTGCACACCGTTGACGAATGCGCGGCGCGCGTGATAGACGCAATACTTAAAAACGGCGGCCGCGCGATACTTACGGCGGACCACGGCAACTGCGAGCTGATGGCGGAGGAGGACGGCACGCCCTTCACCGCGCACACAACAAGCCCCGTGCCGCTTATACTAATCGACCCCGCGTACAAAGGCGCGATGCTCCGCGAAGGCGGCAAGCTTTCGGACGTTGCCCCTACAATGCTGAAGCTGATGGGCCTGCCCCAGCCAAGCGAAATGACGGGCAAAAGCCTTATATAAGCAAAACCAAAGCACAGCTATTCAATGCCCGGGTGGAAACGCCCGGGCTTTTACTATGCAAACGGTAGATTTGTTCATAATTTGTTGCTATACTTGGTTTACCATCAGTTGACAAGGAGCGTGTTATGTATTTCCCCGAGAACATGAATTTTCAATATTTCTTTTTTGCTACCTACATCGGCTATTTTTTGGAAGCATTGCCCTTTGCGCTGATAGTTGGCATAATATACGGCATAATAAGGTTCATGAAGGACCAAGAATCGCCCCTCGGCAGGAAAATATTCTCATGCGTTTTTGTTTGTTATATCACGGGGCTTATATGTTTGGTAATAGGCTTGGATTTAATGCGCATATTCTGGTATAGTCTGTTTTATCACAGGTATTCCGGCATCACCATATATTGGTTCAGCGGCAGCTTTAACATCGTTCCGAACTTTTTCAATAACCTAAACGGGGAAACGATAGGCAACTTTTTGATGTTCCTGCCTTTCGGCATACTTTATCCGTTGTCGCAAAAGGAGCCGACATGGAAGAAATCCGTTATTGCGGGGCTTATAACGGTTGCGGTTATTGAGGTGCTTCAGCCCGTTTTCGGCAGGGCACTTGACATTAACGATATAATATTAAACTCCTTGGGCATTATCGTTTCCGCATCAGTATTCTTCGGCATTAAAAAGGCCATTGGAAAATAAGCAGCTTCAAGCTTAGCAAATAAACAAAGCCCTCCGCAAACGGAGGATTTGCTGTTTTATATTCACTCCGCTATATTCTTTGCGCCACGGCTTCTATTATTTTATCCGCAATGTTCACGCCCGTTGCGGCGCTTATGCCCGCAAAGTGCGCGTTTGAATTGACCTCGCAAACGGTCATTTCACCGTTTTCGCCAAACAGTAGATCCACCCCTGCAAACGTGCAGCCGAGTATCTGCGCCGTTTTTACGGCAAGCGCCGCCTGCGCTTCATTCAGCGCGTATGCATCCGCCTTGCCACCCTGCGCAACGTTTGCGCGGAAATCTCCGGATTCGTTGTGCCTTAGCATCGCCGCGGCAACCTTATCGCCCACGATATACGCCCGTATGTCCCGCGCAAAGCTTGATGCTATATACTGCTGCGCAATTGCCGCGCCGCCTGCCGTTTTCATAAGCGCGGCTTTGGCTTCCTCCATATTGCCGGCAAGGTATACGCCCGCGCCAAATGAGCCGAAGCATTGCTTTATAACGAACGGGAAGCCAAGATAAGCAGCAATTTTTTCAAGAAATGTACAGTCCGTGTACCCAACGCGCGGGAACGTGAGCGGTATAAGCACGGTTTTGGGCTGCGGCACGCGGTTCATAAGCGCTATATGCGTAAGGGATTTATCATCGCAAAGTTCTATCGCACTTGCGCTATTGAACAGCTTCATCCCCGCCGCCTCAAGCGTTTTCGCAAGGCGAACGTCCTTATCCCAGAATATTGCAAACGGCGGCAAAGTCTCGTTGGCAACGGTTTTGCCGGATGCAATGTCGCACATCAGCTCTATGTTCGTTTTCAGCTCAAGCTGAAGCCCCGCCCTGTCCGCGCTCTGCTTCAGCGCGGAATAAAGGGAGAAGAACTTCTCCTCCCTAAGAAAGCCGTTTATTATAATATAGCCCTTGTTTTGCTGCATAGTGCGCCTATCTCTGCTTTGCCTTGGCCTGATCGACCTTTATTATGCCGTCCCTGAATGCCTCAAGCAGCTTCATAAGGTCGTCTATGCGGGACTGTATCTCCTCCCCCGTGTCTATATCGGCAACCATAACGCGGTGGGAAAGTTCGTCTACGTTGAACGTGTGGCTCGTTATGTCGCGCCCGTTTTTCACGGCGTCCTCAATGCTTGTGAACGGTTCGTGCGCGGCAAGCCGCATGCCCAGCGAATTGAAAAACATTGTGTATCCCGCTATGCCGGTTTGGCTTTGGTACGCGCGGCAGAAGCCGCCGTCTATAACAACCAGCCTGCCGTGGCCCTTCAGCGGGCTTTCGCCTTCCTTTGCCTTAACGGGGACGTGGCCGTTTACTATGCGGCTCCACGGCTTATCGCAGCCGAAGGAGTGCAGTATCTTTCGGCAGAACTCCTCTTCGTCCGTATAGCTGTAATAATGGTTTTTGGGTTCCTTCCATGTTGCCTTGTCCTCAATAAGCGCGCGCTCAAACGTGGCAATATGGTCGCGGCCGAACACGGGCGAATTTCTTCCGCACCAAAGGTACCAAAGATAGTCGCGCCCTTCCTCGCGTTCCTCGCTGCCTTCCGGCGCAAGCAAGCCCTGCCGCGCAAGGCGGTCGGCATAATCAAAATACGCCTTGCCTGAAAGCGTTACGGCCTTGCCGACTTCAAATTCCATGAAGCTGCCGTCCCTGTTGCAGGGCACGCACCCATGGAAAAGCAGATTGCCGTTGCGCTTTAAGTACAATGAACCCGCGGAGCAGAGGAAACGCGCGTGCGCCTGAAGCTTTTCGCTGTGCATGAATGCGGCGCAAAGCTGCTCCATCAGCGCGGCCTCCTCCTCGCTCAGCTTGGTGGGATCGTTGGGGTAAACGGTGGGGAAGTCCGTATCGCGCAGGGGATAATCCGTGCCATCTATATTTATTGTGCCCGCGCCCCAGTTGACGCGGCTCATCATGTCCCTATCCTCCATGCCGTATTCCCTGCGGCGGTGCACAAGCTGGCCCTCAAGCTTATACATAATTACGCTTATGGCCTTATGCATGCGGGAATAAAGCTCCGTATCGCGCGGCTTAAAAGGCTCCTCCGGCAGCTTCCTCGGGGCGAAAACATGCGCATCGCCATAGCGCTCGGTAGAGAACACGGCAAGCGGCAAAAGATTTATGCCGTATGCATTTTCCAGCATGTCAAGATTATCGTACTGCACGCAGTTTTTTACCGCCGTTGCGACGCACACGGGGCTGCCCGCCGCCGCGCCCATCCAAAGCACATCGTGATTGCCCCACTGCACATCCACATGGTGGTGCGTCATAAGATGGTCGAGTATAACGTCCGCATGGGGTCCGCGGTCGAATATATCGCCAACGATATGCAGCTCGTCAACGGTCATGCGCTTTATAAGCGTGGCCATTTCTTCTATCATGGTATCCGCGCTGCCTGTATCGACTATTGCGCGGATTATATGGTCATAATAGCGCTCCTTGTTGGGCGTGCCGCCGGTATTGAGCATTTCCTCCATTATGTAGGCATACTCCCTTGGCAGCGCCTTCCTCACCTTTGAGCGGGAATACTTGGTTGTACACTGGCGGCATACGGAAATGAGCCGCTTGAGCGTTACCCTGTACCAATCCTCCATGTCCGTTTCGGCGCGTTTGACCTCCCTCAGCTTTTCCTTGGGGTAATATATCAGCGCCGCCAGGCTGCGCCTTTCGCTCAGGGTAAGGCTGTCCCCCAGCGCGCTTTGTATCTTTTCCGCCACAGCGCCGGAGCCGTTGTTCAATATATGCAGGAACGCCTCATGCTCGCCGTGTATATCGCTCATGAAATGCTCCGTGCCCTTGGGCAGATTGAGTATTGCTGTAAGATTGATTATTTCGGCGCTTGCCGCCTGCACCGTTGGGTATTCGCGCGCCATCTGCTGAAGTAGTTTCAGTTCTCGCTCCGTCATAGCGTACCTCCGCATAATAATAAATATTTGTATTTATATTTGCCGCCGCGCCCCCTCTATGCCCTGCGCGGGGCAAAAAGCCAAATTCAATTACATATTGTCGGTATTTTTAACGCCGACGTAGGGCAGATTGCGGAAATGGCCCATGTAATCAAGGCCGTAACCTATTACGAATTCGTTTGGTATAACAAAGCCCACATAGTCCGGCGAAATGGCGCATTCGCGCCTTTCGGGCTTATCGAGCAGGCAGGCTATCCTAAGGCTTGCGGGCTGGCGGGTTTTCAATATGTTTGTCAGGTGGTTAAGGGTAAGGCCGCTGTCCATAATATCCTCAACTATAAGCACATGGCGGCCGGTTATAGAAAGATCCATGTCCTTTGAAATGCGAACTATGCCGGAAGTGCGCGTGCCGTTGCCGTAGCTGGATATGGACATGAAGTCCATTTCAAGATTGCAGGTCATCTGGCGGGAAAGATCGGAAAAGAACTGCACTGCGCCCTTAAGTATGCAAAGGAGCACAACGTCCTTGCCCGCGTAGTCTTCGGATATCTGCGCGCCCATCTCCTTAACGCGCTGGCGGATCTGTTCTTCGCTTATCAATACGCGTGCTACGTCTTTTTCCATTTCGTTTATCATTGCTGCATTACCCCTTCTTTGGCCCGGTTCGGGTCAGTTTTATTTTTGTATGAATTCTATTTTAACAGCGTTTTTGCTGTTAACGTTCAGCTTTATGCTCTCCGCCGCGCCAAGCCCCGGCGCGAACAGCACATCCCTGCCGGAAGCTATCAGCGCAAGGTTCCGCTTCTCCCGCGGCAGCTTTGCGTCTATATACGCATCCTTCAGCTTTTTGCTGCCGGGGGCGTTTATTCTATGGAACCTGTCCCCCGCTCTCCTTTGCCGGATGAGCGTATCCGCTGGCAGCTTGTCCGCATCTATGCAGGCGGAGTATCTGTCGCGCGGCCTATCCGTCACGGCGCATTTTGCAACGCGGTATGTTCCCGCCTCGGTATCCGTTTCGCCGTTCAGGCAGAGCGGCTGCTCCCATTCGCCCGTCTGCTTTATGTAATGCCCGAAGCATATCAGTTCATAGCTTGTCCATACGTCCGCGCCCGGTATTTCTATCCTTGCGCCTGTGCGGGCTGAAAGGAGCCTTATTATTGAATCTATATGTCCGCGCTCCGCGTCCGTAAGCGCGCCTATTTCGTTCAGCGCCGCGCGTATGCAGCGGCTTAAAATCGGCCGCGGAAGTTTACTCAGCGCCGCCCTGTCGAATCCACCTTGCCGCCTTGCCGCGTTCAGTTCCCTTTCGGCTATTTGGCAAAGATAGCTTTCATCTTCGCTGAGCATTTCGCCCATGGCGCAAAGGCTTTCCACAAGGCGCGGGTTGAATTCCCGCTTAAGATAAGGTATTGTTTCAAGGCGCAGCTTGTTGCGCGTACCTTCGGCAATAAAGTTGGTCGCATCGGTGCAATAGGGAAGATTCTCATTAGTAAGGTAGCTTTCTATCTCCGCCTTGCTCAGGCATAAAAGCGGCCTTATTATGTCCCCTCTCCTGGGCGCCATGCCGCAAAGCCCCCTCAGCCCGCTGCCGCGCACAAGGTGCAGCAGTATGCTTTCCGCCTGATCGTCCATATGGTGCGCCACGGCGATCTTATCCGCGCCGAAGAATGCCTTTGCTTCCTCCAGAAAGTCATAGCGCAGCATACGCCCCGCCTGCTCCAGCGTTTCGCCCCGCTGCCGCGCAAGGCGCGGAATGTCCGCATAGCCGCCGTATGCCCGTATGCCGTAAAAATCGCAAAGGTCATGCACAAATTCGGCGTCCTCATGCGCCGCCTCCCCGCGTATGCCGTGGTTAAGATGCGCCGCGCATATTGTAAAATCAAGCCGCGTGCAGAGCGATTTTAATATGTGCAGCAGGGCCACGCTGTCCCCGCCGCCGCTTAAACCGATAAGCACCTTGTCGCCCGGAGAGATGAGTTCATGCCGCAAGATATATTGTTCTACCCGTTCACGCATAGCTGCTGCCTCCTTAACGACAAATTATACTACTATAAGTATACCTTTTACAGCGGCATTTGACAAGGGAGGCTGCGGAATCTATAATGATATAAAATAGATTTTTAGGAGAGACACATATATGAAGCTTGGTGTGGTGGGTCTGCCAAACGTTGGCAAAAGCACGCTGTTCAATGCAATAACCAAGGCCGGTGCGCAGGCGGCCAATTATCCGTTCTGTACAATAGAGCCAAACGTAGGCTCCGTCGCCGTGCCGGACGAGCGGCTGGACGTGCTGGCAGAAATGTACAATCCGGAAAAATATACGCCCACGACCATAGAATTTGTGGATATAGCCGGCCTTGTGCGCGGCGCATACAAGGGCGAGGGCCTTGGCAACAAGTTCCTTTCGCACATACGCGAGGTGGACGCGATAGTTCACGTTGTGCGCTGCTTTGAGGATGAAAACATAGTGCATGTTGATGGTTCCGTCGATCCGGCGCGAGACGTTGAAACAATAGGCATAGAGCTTATATTTGCCGACCTTGAAACGGTTGAAAAGCGCATAGACCGCACCCGCAAGGCCGCCAAGGGAGACAAGCAGCTTATGGGCGAGGTTGAACTGCTGGAGCGGGCGAAGGCGCACCTTGAAGCGGGTAAGCCCATACGCACCATGCAGGCGGACGAAAAGGAGAAGGAGATGCTCAGGGGTATGTTCCTTTTGACCACGAAGCCAGTTATTTACGCCGCCAATATTTCGGAAAACGACATCGGCAAGGCGGACAACGCGCTTGTGGACGCGCTGAAGAAGGCCGTGGCCCACGAAAACGCGGAGGTCATAACCATATGCGCGCAGGTGGAGGAGGAAATCGCCGAGCTTTCGCCCGAAGAAAAGCAGGCGTTTATTGAAGAGCTTGGCATTGGCGAAAGCGGCCTTGATAAGCTGGTAAAGGCGTGCTATAAGCTGCTTGGGCTTATAAGCTACCTGACAGCGGGGCCTAAGGAAGTGCGCGCATGGACGATAGAGCGCGGCACAAAGGCGCCGCAGGCCGCAGGCAAGATCCATACGGACTTTGAGCGCGGCTTTATACGCGCGGAGGTTGTTCCGTTTGAAACGCTGAAAGAGCTTGGCAGCATGACCGCCTGCAAGGAAAAGGGCCTTATCCGCAGCGAAGGTAAGGATTACGTTATGCAGGACGGCGACGTGGTGGTATTCCGCTTCAATGTATAAGCAATAAAAACAAAAGCTCCGGTCATCCGGAGTTTTTTTATGTTCAAAATCAGCTTCCTTTTTGCTGGTAATATTATAGCACATCTAAAACATAATTACCAGACTTGAACGCAAACTGAAAAGCGCATATCATCATAATGAAAAATAGAGGTGATATGCATGGATAACTACGCATTGGTAAACGACATTGCATCGGTATGGAAATACGCGGACGAAATGTTCCCCGCGTTCGGCAGCATTTCTATTGACTGGGACGGGGCGTTCGGCGCGTTTTTGCCGCGTGCGCTGGCAGCTAAGGATGAAAAGGAGGCGCAGCTGCTGCTATGCGAATTTTTGAACCTGCTTGAGGACGGGCATACGGACTATACCCCGCCGAGGGCGTTCCGCGACGGAATAGGCTATTTGCCGTTCGAGCCGGACTATGCGGGCGGAAAATGGCACATCGGCGGCACGAACGAAGCGCTGAGCGCGCATATTGGCGCGGAGATAAGAAGCATAAACGGCAAAAGCATGGACGATATTGCGGCAGCGCTGTACCCATACGCATACCACGTTGGCAACTTTATCTATCCTTCGCGCATGAGCACGCTGCTGCCCTTGTTTCTTAGCAAAACCGGCAACGTGCTGAAAACCGCAAACGGCGAAGCGGAGTTCGACTTGGCTGAAGCGCAAAGCGCAATGCAGCCCGCTCCCGCTCCCGCGGCAAGCCGCGCCTTTGCCCGCACGGGCGAAGGCAAGCTTGAAATGCGGCTGTACAGCGGCAATATACTATACGTCAAATGGGACGACTGCCTTTACGATAAGGCTTCGGACGAAATATGCGCTGCGATAGCCAAGCATTCCCCCGCGGGCGTGGTGCTGGACATGCGCGCGAACACAGGCGGCATGACCATGTACGGCGGAAAAGTTGCGGAGCTGTTCATAGACGGCGAATTTCACGGCAGTCAAAAGCGCACACGCCTGACTAAAGGCATAGAACTTGCCTCCGCAAGCCAGCTTGTTGGCATATGTTCACCCCAAACGATAGAAAAATATATCGAACAGGGACTTTGCGACCGCGAGGAGGCAGAACAAAGCCGCGTAATATGGCAAAAGCAGAACTGCGAGCATTATGTTGACACATACGGCGCGCCGAATCATAAGGCACTGTATCACGGGCCTTTAGCCGTATTGACCTCCCGCCGCACAATATCCGCCGCGGAGGACATAGTCGCCATGTTCAAAAGCAATAACCGCGCCGTACTTATAGGCGAGCCCACCTGCGGCACTACCGGCACGCCGCTGCTGCTTAGGCTTAGCATGGGCGGCATGGCAAGGATATGCTCCGTGCGCTATGCGCTGCTTGACGGGACGGAGTTCATAGGCCGCGGCATAGCGCCGCACGTTGCCGTATCCGCGCCATACGGGCCGCATGACGCCGCGTTAGACACGGCGTTTGAACACATTTCGCGCTAAATCAAAAGCCTCCGCATGATGTAAATGCGGAGGCTGTGCCGTAATACGGGAGGCTTACAGCACCTTTGCAAGGAAATCCTTTGTTCTGGGGTTTTGGGGATGCTGGAATATCTCCTCCGGCGTGCCGCACTCCATTATGTTGCCGCCGTCCATGAACAGCACTCGGTCGGATATTTCGCGCGCAAAGCCCATTTCGTGCGATACTATAACGGTGGTCATGCCGCCCTTTACAAGATCGCGTATAACGCTGAGCACCTCGCCCACCATTTCCGGGTCAAGTGCGCTTGTGGGTTCATCGAACAGCATCACGTCCGGCTCCATGGCAAGCGAGCGCACTATTGCAAGGCGCTGCTTCTGCCCGCCGGAAAGCTTATTGGGATGCTCGTTGCGCTTTTCGTAAAGGCCAACCTTGTGCAGCAGCTCCTCCGCCTGCGCGGTGGCTTCCTCCTTGGTTTTCAGCTTTTGCAGCACGGGCGCCATGGTGATATTGTCTATGCAGCTCATATGCGGGAAAACGTTGAAGCTTTGGAACACCATACCCATCCTGCGGCGGTATTGGTTTATGTCCACGCCCTTTTGGTTGAGCACATGCCCTTCAAACTCCACCGTGCCGCTGTCCGGCATCTCCAGCAGATTAAGGCAGCGCAGGAACGTGCTTTTGCCGCTGCCGCTGGGGCCTATTATGGACACAGCTTCGCCCTTCCTTATATGCTCCGTAACTCCGTTGAGCACCAGCAGCTTGCCGAAGCTTTTATGCAGATCCGTTACCTTAATCATGGCTCAGTCTCCTTTCAAGCGCGCTTACGCCGCGGCCGAGTATAAACGTTAAAATGAAATAGATTATGCCGACTATCAGCAGGCATTGCAGCGGCAAAAACTCCTTGCCGTTAACGGTCAGGTAGCTTGTCATCAAATCGCCCACGAAGAACGTGGATGCAAGCGAGGTTTCCTTGATTATGGTTATAAATTCGTTGCCGAGCGCGGGCAGAATGTTTTTCACCGCCTGCGGCAGGACCACCTTTATCATTGCCTGCGACTGGGTGAGGCCAAGGCTCCTTGCGGCCTCCGTCTGCCCCTTATCAACGGCCTGTATGCCGCTGCGGATAACCTCCGACACATAGGCGGAGCTGTTTATGGTGAGCGCTATTGCAACGCTTGCATATGTGCTTACGTTCAGCGAGGGCAGCAGCAGCGGCACAACGAAGTAACCGACATATACCTGCAAAAGGCTCGGCGTGCCGCGGATTATTTCCACATACGCCGTTATAAGGCCGCGCAGTATGCGGCTTTTGCCCATTTTGCCGAAGGCGAGCAGGGTGCCTATTATCGCGCCGAAGAATACGGCGATTGCCGAAAGCGCAAGCGTGGTGCTAAGCCCCTTAATGAGGAACACGTCCCAATAGCGCGTTACTATCTTAATAAATTTCTCAAAAAAATCGACCAGATCCAATGCCGTATCTCCTTTTGTTTATTGGCCCCCTTCGGGCGTAAAAGCGCGGCGGGGGCGTTCCCCGCCGTGCTGCGTATTCGTTTCGTTCAGGCTTACTGAGCCTTGCCGTCATCGGTGTAGGAAATTTCCTGCGCGGTGTCTATACCGGCAAGCTTCTTGGCATCCTCGTACCAGCCGGAGTAGAGATCGTTCGCCATGCAGTCCGCAAGTATTTCGTTTACCTTCTTGAGCAGTTCCTCATCCTTCTTGTTGAGCAGTATAACGTTGTTCTCATACTTGGGATCAACATCGAAGAAGAAGCCGGACTTGCCTATGTCCTGATTGTTGGCCATTATGGCTTCCGCATTGCCGTCCGCAACGGCCACGCCGTCCACCTTGCCGGTCTGCAGGGCAACTACCGCAACGTTTATATCCTTGAAAAGCTCAACGGTGGTGTCCTCTGGCAGGGCCTCGTTGCAGAGCAGCTCCTGAAGGCTTGCAGCCTGCGCGCCTATCTTCATTCCGGCGAAATCCTCGGCCTTGGTGTACTGTCCGGCCTTGTCCGCGGCAACTATTATGGTCTGCTTGGTTTCGTTATCGCCGGCAATATAGTAATCGGAGATCAGGTAGTTTTCCGCGCGCTCCGCGGTCCAGCTGAAACCGGAAATGCCAAGGTCAACGTTGCCCATCTGCACGGCAACCTGGCACGCATCAAAGCTCATCGGCTCTATTTCAAGCTTCATGCCAAGCTGCTCGGCAATGTGCTTTGCAAGCGTTACGTCGAAACCGACGAACTGCTCCTGGCCTTCCTTGGCGGTGTCCACAAATTCCATCGGCGCATAGTCCGGGGAAAGGGCAACCTTCAGCACGGGCGTTTCGTCGCTGCCGTTGGCGGCGCTGTTATCAGCGGCGTTGTTGGCGCAGGCAATGCAGCTAAGCATCATTATCAGCGCGAGCGCGATAACCATAATCTTCTTCATAATATATATCCTCCTAAAAATTTGAAGTCGTTTGTTATGGCGATAATATACTGCATAAAAATACTTTTGTCAACCATATTTTTGCATATTTTTGCACTTTTTTATTATTTTTTGTGCATATTCGCTGTATATTATGAATTTTTATACATTCCGGTGCATATATGCAAAACGGCGCAAAAAAGCCGCCCGCCCATGTATCGGGCAAGCGGCATTCGCTTAGGTATTCGGTTTTTGCTCAGTTCGCGCTCGGGTCGTTTATAACGCCCATAAACAGCGGCGCGCTGCCTTTTATGATATATATGAAGGGGCGGTCGAGTATCAGCTCCGCATTGTCCTGCGGCATTCCCGCGCCGCAATAATCTATCTGCGTAAACGCGCTCGCCTCCAGGCCTTTTTCGTCTATGGCAATGTAGGTTTCCTGCTTAACGGCGGATATGAACGCCGCGCGGTCGCTTATGCCCGAAAAATCGGCATCCGAATCAAACGCCATCTCCATGCCCAGCGACTTGAGCGCCTCCGCAAGATTGAACTTGGACGTAAATTCAAACTTGGGTATGCTGAACGTTACCATGCCGTATCCGTTGGTTTCGCCGGTGAGTATTTCCTCAAGCGTTTCGGGGGAGGAGAGTATATCGTCCGTGCTTACGCCCTCATCCGGCAATATGAACCACATTGAGCCGAAGTTCTTCATGCTTACCATGGATGCGGTGTAGTTTTCCCCGCGCATAAAGCCCTGATTCTTTATGGCGTTCATAAAGCTGCACGTCACCTTTTCGCCGTTTGCCTTGGTGAATGTGCCGTCCGCGGTGCTGTTCTTATCAAACCTGTCCGTCCATTCGTCCTTCAGGTACAGCGTATTTATAATGCTCAGCATCGTTTCCGGGTCAAGCTCCATTTCGGGCGCAAGCGTGCCGTTGGTCTTTTCCTTTATCCATTTGGTCATGGCGTCGGCGGTTTTTTGGCCGGTAAAGTCCGCGCCGAACACCTCCGCATAGAATTGCTTTGCGCAAACATCAAGAAAATCCTGATTGTAATTCACCTTTGCACCGTCGTAATTATCGCTCAGCCAAAGCGAATCCGCCAGCATAAGCTCCGCCTTGCCGTTGCGTTCGCGCGATGCTATCATGCGGTACATATTGCCGCACTGCTCTGCAAGCGTCTTTGCATCGCTCATACCAAGCAGGTTCAGCATTTCTTCGGCGGTTTTGCCTTTTGCGCCCTGCGCCGCCATAGCAAGCGCATAATAAAGGCTGAACGGCGAATAGTTGGCGTTTTTGTCCGTCCCGTTCAGCACCTTGCCCGCGCTTTTTGCGGCAAACGCGGCCATGGCGCCGTATGTGCTTTCGTCAACGCCCATCGCTTCGCGCTGCTCACTCCATTTTTCAAAGCTCAACACCTTCACGTTTTCAACCTTATTAAGCTGGGTCGGCGCGGCGCTGCTTTTTGCGGGCCCGTCGCCCGCAGGGCAGCTTATTACGTTGCCGTCCGCGCAGCCTAAGCACAGCAGCATACCCGCTGCAAGTATAAACGCGGCAAATCTTTTCATGATCCTTCCTCCTTTTTTCCTTCTGTTATATAAACGTTTCATGCCGCATAAAGGTTGCCGCATAACGCAAAAAGGGGCGGCAACCCGTCCCTTTTGCATATAAGCCTTTGTTTATTTGTTCAGCTCGTTGTACTGCTTGATGGCCTTTGCCAGCAGATCCATTGCGCGCTCTATATCCTCGCACTTGAGAACGTAAGCCAAGCGCACTTCGTTCACGCCGTGGCCGGGGGTGGCATAGAAGCCGTTGCCGGGGGCATACATAACGGTTTCGTTATTGTCGCTAAACTCGGTAAGCAGCCAGGTCTGGAACTTATCGGTATCGTCAACGGGCAGCTTGGCCATTACGTAGAACGCGCCCTTGGGCTCCTTGCAGACCACGCCGGGTATCTCCAGCAGCTTGCGGTAAATGGTGTCGCGGCGGCGGCGGTATTCATCGCGCACGTCGTTGAAGTATTCGCTGCCAACGGTGTACAGCGCGGCGGAGGCAACCTGGTCAAGCGTGGCAACGCTCAGGCGGGCCTGGCAGAACTTCATGGCGTTCTGCTGCAGTTCCTTGTTGCGGGTTATCATGCAGCCTATACGGGCTCCGCAGGCGCTGAAGCGCTTGGATACGGAGTCGATTATTATGGCGTTTTCGTTGATATCCTCGAACTGGCCGATGGTCTCCAGCGGCTCGCCGCCATAGACAAACTCGCGGTACACTTCGTCGCCGATGAGGAACAGGTTATGCTCCTTGGCAATGTCCGCCATGAGCCTGAGCTCCTCGGGAGTGAGCACGGTGCCGGTGGGGTTGCCGGGGTTGGTGAACAGTATCGCGCGGGTATGCTCATTTATAAGCGGCTCTATGCGCTCGCGAATAGCGAACTTATAGCCTTCCTCCGCATGGGTGGTCAGCGGACGGATGGTGGCGCCGGTGGCGCGGACGAAGGTATTGTAATTGGGATAGAACGGTTCGGGGATTATTATTTCGTCGCCGTCATCAAGTATGCAGTTGAGCGCGATGGTCAGCGCTTCGCTGCCGCCGGTGGTCACGAAAATATCGTTGGTGGCATAATGTATGCCCAGATTATCGTAATAACCCTGAACGGCCTTTATCATGTCAGGTATTCCGGGGGAGGGAGCGTATTCGAGCACCGGAAGCTTGAAATCACGCACGGCGTCAAAATACGCCGGGGGCGTAGCTATATCGGGCTGGCCGATATTGAGATGATAGATCTTTACGCCCCTCTTGGCGCATTCTACCTGATAAGGATAGAACTTGCGGATGGGGGAAAGGTTGCATTTTTCGATCTTGCTCGAAAACTTCATTTGATGTGTTCCTCCTGAATTATTGTGCTTGTACTGCTTGTATTATCCCAAAGGTGTTCCCTTTGAAAAATATTATTCGCGCTTAGGTGGTCGGCGGCTGCGCCCCGCCGGTGCCTACTGTTTTTTGTCCGGTCACGGCGTTGTATGTTTCGCTGTAAAGCTTTTCGGTCGCGTCCGGCACAAGCTCTCCGTTCACATATTTGTCGCGATACGCCGTGGCCTTATAGCCTTTGCGGGCTTTTATGGTCACTTCGCTGTATGTTGCGGGCTTTGTTGTATCGTAATTTATTATGGTTTCGCCCGGCTCAATCACTTCGTCTATAACGCCGCGGGTCTTATACGTTACGCCATCCTCAAGCGGATCGCCGTAAACATACACGGTAACGGTATAATTCACCTGATCGCAATAGGCGAATACATATACTGGATAGCCCGTATTATTGACAAAATTAAGGCTTTTGCCGGATTCAACAGTGCCTGTAACGGTTGAGTCAAGGCCGGTGTCAACGTAGCTTGACGGCCAGGAATGGTGCTTGCGCTCGGTTATGGATATGCCCTCTATATTTTTTGAAAGTATATCCTCAAGCGTGGAGCCGCGCTGCATGCTGGCCCCTGCGCAAAGGAGCGCATTATACATGGTTGTGGACACCTGGCATATGCCGCCGCCGGGCTGATCCTCATATTGGTTGCCGTTGACTATGCCCGGCGCAAGCGGCCAGCCGCCCGCCTCTGTGCGGGGGCCTATGTATGCGTTGAAATTGAACTCCGTCCCGTTTTCAACCTTCATGCCGTTGAGCAGCGTGCACGCCTTCTGTATGTTGCCAACGCGCTTTTCGTCCCGCGCGGCGCGGCTGCCGCCAAACGAGGTTTGGAACGAGGACACCGGCTTTGTATGCGCCTTCACGTCGTCTATTGTCATTTGCGGCTTTGTGTATTCAAGCTCCGGCTCAAGCGTGGCCTTCAGCTGACCTGCGCTCAGCAGCGAAGCTATGTTTTGATACAGCGCATCTTCATCGAGCATATAGCCGTCCACGCCTTCGTTGAATGTGAACTCCGGCTCCGCTGAGGATGATACGGCAACCGCATACGGCTCAGCGGGTTCGGAATCGAGCACGGCGCCGATTTCCGCAAGGCGAACCTTAAGCGCGGCTTCGTTGGGCACGAACGCAACGGGTATATCCCGCCCGTTTTGGGCAATATCTTCCTTGTCTTTGGCGTTTTCTATAACCGTGCCGCCGCGGCCCAACGTAAGCGCCTCGGTAATTGCCGCGTCGAGCGTGCTGGACGGCCTAATGTCCGCCGCGGTCAGCAGCCACATGTTCGTTGAATGCGAAACCGTAATGTGTATGCTGCGAAGATCCTCTTCAACGCTTGGCAGCACCGCATCGCGAGCCTGCTTATAGTTCATGCCCGCCACGTCCACGCCGTTCACGGTTATGCCCTGCAATATAGTGCCGTCGTCAATAACCTGTTCAATTTCGTCTTTGCCGGGCTTGCCTAGGAAAATATACAGCACGGCCGCAACCAAGCTCAGCGCGGCCAATGCTATCAATATTATTTTAGATATGGCTTTGGGGCGGGAAAAGCTGTTCTTTCGCCTGTTTCTCGCCTTTTTGGTGCCGGATTTTTGCGCTTTAGCTTCCATAATGCCATTTCCTCACACAAAATATATTATACAACAACCCTGTCCTGCCTTCAATATCAGTTTAACACGCTTTTATAGATAACTGTGTTGCCTTAATAATAATTTTGTGTAAACTTTGTTTGGCACAAGGCTCGGCTTACATTTTTTCGGGTTCTACGATCTCGCCCTCGTCAACTATCGTAATGCTCTTTATGCGCTGCGGGTCAAGCGGCCTGTCGCTGAAATTTGTGGGCGTGGCGGCTATCGCGTCGACAGTCTCCATCCCTTCCACAACGTGGCCGAATGCGGCATACTGCCCGTCCAAGTGCGGCGCATCCTGATGCATAATGAAGAACTGGCTGCCTGCGCTGTTCGGATTCATGGCGCGGGCCATGGATATTACGCCGCGCTTATGCTTTATGGGATTTTTCACGCCGTTTGCGGCAAATTCGCCCTTTATGCTGTATCCCGGGCCGCCCATGCCGGTGCCGTCCGGGCAGCCGCCCTGGATCATGAAGCCGGGTATAACGCGGTGGAATATAAGGCCGTTATAGAAGCCCTTGTTTGCAAGGCTTAAAAAGTTATTCACGGTGTTCGGAGCGGCCGTGCGGTCAAGCTCTATTTTAATTATTGCTCCATTTTCCATCTCGATGATTACCATTTTTGTCTTTCTCCTTTAAGTTATATTTTTAGTTGAACAGAAACGTCATTGCAAGCGCGCCGTATATATTGAACGCAATGCCGAACACCGCCGCGCCCTTTTCCCATGTCTTGAGCCGCTTTACACCGCCGCTCAGGCACATATACATAAGCGCCATCGGCAGCATGTCGCATGTGTAGCGCGCGCCGAACTGCCACCCGCCAAGCGTTTTATGCAAGCAAAGGCATATGAGCATAACCGCCATAGCCGCGCAGAGCGCAATGCGCACCATATTTACGCTGCGCCGCAGCACGTTCCTTGCCGCCGCGGCAAAGAACAATATGAACAGCGGATTGGCAACATAGAACATGAACCCGTCAAAGAACGGATAGTCAAGCGTAAGCCCTTCCTTTATCCGCACGGGGTAAAACAGCAGCTTGAGAAGATTATCCTTAAGATAATATATATCGAACTGCCCATGCTCGCTGCCCACAAATTCCGGCAGATAATTATGCCCGAACTCAAGCGGATTGTCAAAGCGGATATAGTTATACCACATCATTGCCGCCGCAATCAGCGCAACCGGTATCCATGCCTTCCATTGGCAGAACAACGCCGCAAGCTTGCCCATGCCGCGCTGCCTGTTTTTAGCATAGAACCACACCATAAGCGGCGCGAACGCCACCGCCGCGAACGGGCGGCAGCCCACCGAAAGCGCAACCAGCGCATACGCAAGCGCCTGCCTGTCCTTATATGCGGCTATTGCCGCTAAAAGGAGCAGCAGCATCATAATGCTCTGCGCTAAAAACCACACGCCGCCCATAGTGCTCATCCACATAAGGTTGCTGCCGAACGTTATGAAAAGCCCCAGTATGGCGCTGTCCTTCGCGTCATAGCCCGCATAGCCGCAAAGCTTAAACGCCGCCGCGGCTATAAGCAGCGTTATTATCATTATTATAAGGTTATTCGGCGTATCCGTGCCGAATATAAGCACGAACGGCAGCATTACAACGCTTGGAAACGGCGGAAAGGAAACATAGTATTTGCCGTTGTATATGGCAAGCTCAAGATAGCTTATGTCCTTCCCCAAATCCGTGCGCCCTTCAAGCCACGCCTGCGCCTGAAGTGTATAGCTGTCCCACGGGCAATGTGCAAGCAGCGTGCCGCCAAGCAGATCATGTATCAAAACATAGCAAAGCAGCATGAACAAAAGCATTGCCGCCATTGCTCCGCGCCGCTGCTTAGCCGTGCTTACGCCTGCGGTTTCCATACGAATGTGTTGGGCTTTTCCTGCCCGCGCAGCACCCTCAGCGCGCCCGCGCAAAGGGCTTCCAATTCAAATTCGCCCGCCATTACCTCAACGGGGGCAATCCAGCTTGCATGCTTCGTTATTTCTCCGCTGAGCCGCTTTGAATGGGCCGCGCCGCCGGTAAGTATAATTCTGTCCACCTTGCCGCATACCGCCGCCGCAAGAGCAGCAATGCCCTTTGAAAGCGAATACGCCATGGCGTTAAACACAAGCTCCGCGTGCTTATCGCCGCTCTCTATCATTTTTTCAGCCGCACGCACATCGCTTGTGCCAAGGTGTGCCTTAAGCCCCGCGTTGCCGCGAACCATCTTTGCAAGCTGCGCTTCGGTATATTTGCCGCTGCAGCACAGCGCCACCAGCGGCGCTACCTGTATCGCTCCGCAGCGCTCCGGGCCGAAGCCGGCATCGTCGTCGCTGTACATATCTATGCTGCGGCCCTTGTCAAACAGCCAAACGCTTACCCCGCCGCCAAGGTGCTGCACGATGAACGTGCATTCTTCAAACGGCTTATGCAGTATCTCCTCGGCGCATTTTCTTGCCATGGCGCGGGTGTTCAATGCATGGCCGCGGCTTTCGCGCGGGAGTTCGGGTATGCCGCTTATGTGCGCAATATCCGTCATTTCATCCACGCTCACGCAGTCGTATACCATTGCCGGTATGCCAAGCGGCCTTGCTATGGCCTCCGCCACGGCGCAGCCAACGTTTGAAATATGCTCGCCAACTATATGGTCGCTGTTTACATAGGAGAGCATATCCGCATTCACTTCATATGCCCCAACCTTGCACGGCGGGAACATTCCTCCGCGGGAAACTATGCAGTTGAGCGATTCAACCGGTATATTCCTTTCTTTAAGCGTATTCAGCACGCATTCCTTGCGGAAATCAAGCTGATCTATTGCGCGAAGGAATTTCGCGGTGTCCTTCTGGTCGTGCTCTATGCTCGTGCGGAAAAGCTCCTTTTCCCCATCAAACACGGCAAGCTTTGTTGACGTTGAGCCGGGGTTTATTACCAGTATGCGTTCCATACGTTCTTTCCTCCTGATTTAGGTTTATTCAATTTTACCACATGCGTTTGATATACTCCACACCCAAACGGATAATATATACTTTATCGGCGCACAATAAGCGCATGAATGAACAAACAGCAACAACAGCATTTACCAAAAAGCCCCGCTTTATAGTGAGCATATCCGGCGGCAAGCGGCGGGACATGAACGCCACGCTTGATTCGCTCCGCGCCCAAACATACGGCGAATGGACGGAAGATGCGGCGGAGCAAAGCTTCCCGCACGACTATGTGCTGCGCATACACGCGGGCGATACGCTGCATCCCGATGCGCTTTTCCGCATGGCGCACGCAGTGGAACGCGCGGAGTACGAGCCGGACATGATATACGCTGACGAGCTTATTCAGGAAGGCAAAAAGCCCTATGAAGAACACAAAAAATGCGAATTTAGCCGCGTTACCGCGCTGTCCTATGATATGTTCGGCGCGCTGCTTGCCATACGGCGGGAAATATACGCCGCCTGCTGCCCGCCGCAAGGCGAATACGATGCGGGCGCGGAGTACGCATTCCGCCTGAGATGTATGGCAAAGGCCCGCCGAATAGTGCATATTCCGCTGCCGCTGATAATAAACCACTCCTCCGCCGCAACGCCCGCAGCTGCGGGCATTTCCGCCATACGCAGCTACCTTGAGGCCGAACGGCGGGAGGAAAGCGTATCCACGGGGCTGTGGCAGGGCAGCTTTATAGTGCGCGCACGCAGGGAACCGCGGCTTACTTCCATTATAATACCCAGCCTTAACGAGCTTGAACCGCTCCGTCGGCTGCTTGAAAGCATAGACCGCTGCTGCATGGCATACCGCTATGAAATAATAATTGCGGACGGCGGCAGCGGGGACGGGCGGCTGCTGAATTATTATGACCTGCTTGAAAAGAACAAGGCCGCGCGCATAGCAAAAAGCGGCACGGCGGGCTTCAGCGCGCTTTGCCGTGCCGGTGCGGACATGGCAATGGGCGATGCGCTGCTTTTCATAAGCCGCGACGCGGAGCTTATTGAGCCGAACACGCTTTACGCCCTATCCTCCCAAGGGGAACGCGAGGGCGCTGCCGCGGCAGGCTGCATGCTGATAAGCCCGCAGGGGGCGCTGATAGCCGCAGGCGGGGCAATAAGCAAGGACGAGAAAATAATCTACCCCGCGGATAATGAGCGCATTACGCACACGGTGCGCACAGTGAGCGTGCTGAGCGGGGCATGCATGTACATGCGCGCGGACATGTATTTTTCAAGCGGAGGCTTTGACGAAAGCTTTGACGCGCCGCAATACGAGCCGCTGCTGCCCGTGGGTGCGGACGCGGAGCTGTGCCTTAGGCTTGCGCGGCGGGGATTGGGCGCGATATATGCCCCCGATGCGCGCGTGGTGCTGCACCGTCCGCTTGCCGCGATATCGTCCGCACCGGAGAACGTGCGCCTAAGGTGCCGCGACGCGCTGAGGCACCTGAGCATAAACGGCGACCCGTACACGCCCAACGCATAAAGGCGCCACCGCTTGCGTGGACAGCTTTTGGGTACTGTACTATTTAGTTTCCACTTGCATATTCGTTCTGATTTGCATATAATATAAGCATAAACCACGCCTACCGGAGACGGTTGGCCACATAGTAATTACTTAGATATAGTAACCGCTACAGTTGGCACTCGGAGCGGTTACTTCCTTTTTTGGAGTTTCATTACGAATTCCAAGGTTGCCAAGAACAACCTGAGAAGTCCAACGATAAATGAGCCGCATGCAAAGAACAAAGCCCATGTCACCATTGTGGTCACCTCCTTCCCCTGACATATATCGTAAGGTCAGGATAAGTGGCCAACCGTCCCCTTTTCACGTCGGGGTAGGCGCTTATGTTTATTATAATGTAGAACAGTGTCGAATTGCAATAAAAACGCACTAAAAAAGCCCCCTCGTCGAGGGAGCTTTTAATCTCTTTATTTAGTTCTGCTTGTCTTCAGGCAGCAGGCCCTTTCTGGTCAGGTCTATCTTGCCGTCGGGCTTAATGTCTATTACGCGGACGAGTATTTCGTCTCCTAAGCTCACCACGTCCTCAACCTTCTCAACGCGCCTGTTGGCCAGCTTGCTTATATGCACAAGGCCCTTCTTGCCGGGCTTGAGTTCCACCTGAGCGCCTATGGGCAGTATGTTCACTACCTTGCCCAGGAACACTTCACCAACCTCTATGTCCTTGACGATATTGTCTATCATCTTCTTTGCGGCGGCGCTGGCTTCCTGATCGGGAGACAGTATGAACACGCGGCCGTCGTCGTTTATGTCTATCTTCACGCCGGTATCGGCAATGATCTTATTGATGGTCTTGCCGCCGGAGCCGATGACTTCGCGGATCTTATCGGGATTGATGCTGAACTGCAGCACCCTGGGCGCATAGGGAGAAAGCTCCGCGCGGGGCTGCGCAAGGGTTTCGAGCATCTTATCCAGTATGAACAGCCTGCCGCGGCGTGCCTGCGCAAGCGCGCGGGTCAGAATCTCTTCATCAATGCCCTTTATCTTTATATCCATCTGAATGGCGGTTATGCCGTCCTTGGTTCCCGCAACCTTGAAGTCCATGTCGCCAAGGAAGTCCTCAAGGCCCTGTATATCGGTCATAACGGCTATGTTGCCGTTGGCGGGATCCTTAATAAGGCCCATGGCAACGCCCGCAACGGGCTTCTTGATGGGTACGCCCGCATCCATGAGGGACAGGGTGCTTGCGCAGATGGAAGCCTGTGAGGTTGAGCCGTTGGAGCTTATGACCTCGCTGACGAGCCTGAGCGCATAGGGGAATTCTTCTTCGGAAGGAATCATGGGCAGCAGGGCGCGCTCCGCAAGGGCGCCATGGCCTATTTCACGCCTGCCGGGGCTGCGCACGGGGCGGGTTTCGCCAACGCTGTACGGCGGCATATTATACTGGTGCATATAGCGCTTGCCGGTTTCGTCGCTTATGCCGTCCAATGTCTGCGCATCTTCAAGCGAGCCAAGCGTAGTTATGGTCATAACCTGGGTCTGGCCGCGGGTGAACACGGCGCTGCCGTGCGCGCGGGGCAGCAGGCCGACTTCACACCATATCGGTCGTATCTGCTCCATGCTGCGTCCGTCGGGGCGTATGCCGCGGTTGATTATCTTATCGCGCACTATTTCCTTGGTTATGTTATAAAGTATCGCGTCAACGTCCTTGGCGCAGTCGGGGTCTATTTCAAGGAAATGCTCGGTAACTTCCTGCTTCACCTGGGCGCTGCGCGCTTCGCGCTCGTAGCGGTCAAATGTGTCAAGGCTCCACTCCACCTTATCGAAGGCATATGCGCGCACAAGCTCGGTGAACTCCGCGCTGGGCTGATAGATGTTCACTTCCATCTTGGGCTTGCCCACTTCCGCCTGCATGTTTTCTATGAAGGCGACAATTTCCTTTATGTAGCCGTGGGCGAACAGAATGGCCTGCAGCATTTCGTCCTCGCTCAGCTCGTCCGCGCCCGCTTCAACCATCATAACCGCGTCCTTCGTGCCGGCAACGGTCAAATGCAGCTTGCTCTTTTCGCGCTGCTCGCTGTTCGGGTTGATTATATACTGCCCGTCGATATAGCCAACGCTCACCGCGCCGGTGGGGCCCATGAAGGGCGCGTCGCTTATGGCGAGGGCGGCGCTTGAGCCTATCATGGCAAGTATTTCGGGCTGCACGTCCTGCTCAACGCTGAGCACGGTGGCAATTACCTGAATGTCGTTATAGAATCCCTTGGGGAACAGGGGCCTGAGCGGCCTGTCTATAAGGCGGCTGGCCAGTATGGCCTTTTCGGAGGGACGGCCTTCCCTTTTGATGAATCCGCCGGGTATTTTGCCCACGGAATACATTTTTTCTTCAAATTCAACGCTCAGCGGAAGAAAATCCACGCCATCGCGCGGGGCCTTGGCTACCGTTGCGCATACCAGCACCGCCGTGTCGCCGCAGCGCATAAGCACGCTGCCGCCGGCCTGCTCGGCATACTTACCGGTTTCGGCGGTAATTGTTCGGCCCGCCAGCTCCATTGAAAATATCCTTTGCATTTGCTTCTTCTCCTTCTTATAGTCCATTTTTATTCATACTGTCTTATTATAACTCATCCCGCGCAAAAAAGCATCATTAAATTGCGTAAAAGGAGAAAAAGGTGAGGTGGCGTTTGAAGCCTGCCGCAACCCCTCAGTCTCACTTCGTTCGACAGCTCCCCCGCAAGCGGTGGAGCCTTTAACTCCCTCAGTCAAACCTTCGGTTTGCCAGCTCCCTCACAGAGGGAGCCTTTTGGGCAATCTCTAAACTCTTATGTTAAGCCTCCCTCTTTGAGGGAGGTGGATGCGAGTGCAACGAGCAGACG
>OIWQ01001415.1_pt1 | contig 28596 bp, 18 predicted proteins | sample 1587571 | NCBI WGS metagenome assembly OIWQ01 (sample SAMEA3888910, study PRJEB22519) | human gut metagenome | biome: human gut; feature: human-associated habitat; material: faeces | place: Denmark | collected 2010 | reverse complement strand
TTATCAATTTCAGGCTGCAAAGTTACGCTTTTTTCCTGAAACCACCAAATATTTCCTCTTCTTTTTAAGAAATATTTGAGAAATGAGCATAATACGTAGGTTCTCAAGTTATGACAGGCGATGTGTTCTGTTAGGCGTTTCTCCTGCCAACTATGTTTTCGATGGATAAGAAAAAGAAATCCCCATCGCCTCTGTTTGTGTAGAGGACGATGGGGATCGGTATTTTTTTCTAATACATAATATCTACTAGGGGAATTACTTCAGTGTGATGATGATCTTCTCGATGTAGAGAGCACCTGCCTTATTGTTGAAGAGAGTAAAATACTTGACGTTCTGTGCGCTCAAGTCGAATGTCTCTGTATAAGTCTTGTAATCACCTGAAACCTCATTGGTAGATTTACCTTCGATAGCTGTATCCTTACCATTTGCAGCCTTTGCTGCATAGAGGGTGTAGCTTGGGGCATAGGTAGAAGTTGCTTTTGTTGAGAACAGGATTGTTACGGTCTTGATGTCCTTTGCAAAGGCTGTAGAATTAAACAGGAAGCCTTGTTTGCTAGCATCAGATGCATTACCTTGCATTTGGATACCCTTACCATTTGTTCCGTCAGAAATGCAAATTTTAGCACCTTTAAAGGTGGTGTCGCCAATCTTCCAAGTGTACCAGGTTGATTCGTTTGTAACATTCTGACTATTATAATACTTTTCTACAAGTTCTACATCACCGCTCTTGCCACTCAAGATAGATGCGTCTGTCATTTCGATGTTGCCGCTGGCTGGTGTATCAGGTGTTGGGTCTGGCTTAACCTCACCGCCGCCTTCACCTTCAATCTTAACGATAGAGCTGGTCTTGTCAACCTCCATGATATCATTTCCGTTCTTGTCGGTGAACTTCATGATCTTACCCAGGATAGTAACCTTCTGACCCACCTTCAAATCTTCCTTAGAAGCGAAGTCTGCGCCGTTCAGTCCCTTACCAGAGTAAACCTGCATGTCCTTGCTCTTGCCATCGTCTGAGATGTAATAGGTGATGCTCTTGTATTGGTCATTATAGAAAGCAACATCTGAGATGATACCTGTCAGGTAAACCTGTGCGGTAGGCGCTGTGCCAGCCTTGATGGCTGCGATAGCTTCTGCCACGTTGTATGGGTCACTGAGAGAACCCTTACCAGTTGTTGGAGTATCAGGAGATGTAGTTCCTGTGTTCTCGATAGAGATGATGGTGCTGTTCTTGTCGATTTCATTGACAATAGTGCCATCATTCTTCGTGAATGCCTTGACGATTCCTTTTACTACTACGGTCTGACCAACTTTCAAGTCATCCTTGGAAGAGAAGTTTGCACCATCCTTGCCTTTGCCAGAGTATACTTCGATAACATCTGAAGAGCCCTCGTCTGCGATGTTATATGACAAACTGCTATAGGTTGCGTTGAAGAAAGTTACGGCTGTAATCTTACCCTTTACGCATACAGCTGTAGAAGGTGCTGTACCTGTCTTGATGAGGGCGATGGCTTCTGTTACAGTATATGGATTGCTTTCAGAACCCTTTTGGTTAGGATCTGTGTTTCCTGGAGTCTCAGGCTTAGTAGGCAGTGTATAAGGCTCTGGTACGTCCTCACAGCTGCTGAATGTGAAGGCTGCCATTGCCGCCATCAAAACTGAAAATATATACTTTTTCATATTATTGTCTTTTTAAATATTGTTACTATATTGATAATCAGTAATTACTTGATAGAGATGAGATTGCCACCCTTAATCTCTTTGGTGCCGTTATAATCAAGCAGGGTGCCTGATACAACCACCTTCTTGCCTGGTACAAGGATACCCTTGGTTTCCTCTGTCCACTTTGCACCATCGATGTTGAAGCAACGGAATACATCGAGAGTCTTGCCTTCTGTATCCTTACCGTCGTCAGAGATAACGAATGTAGCGTTACCATACGTGCCAGTATCTACATCTTTCACCTTTACGATGATACCGGTAGCATAAACCTTAGCATCGCCTGCTGTACCGGCATTGATCTTCTCCAGTGCCTGAGCCACGGTATAAGGCTTCTCCAATGTACCGCCTGTTTCTGATGCCTTCAGATCATCCGTGTTGCGAAGTACAATCTGCCAGGTGTTGCCGAATCGGGTGAAGATACCGGTGATATCGAATACACCCTGTGGAACCACCTCGTTGGCAAACTTAGAATAACCCGAGTTGCGCACTACCAGGTTGTTTTTGTTGATTCTCTTGCCCGTTTCGGCATCAATCAGTTCCAGACTCGTATTGGTATCATCTGGCGCCCATACGTTTGTACCGTTGGCTGAAGCAAACTTCACCTTCTTCAGGGTCATCAGCTTGCCCACGTTAGCCTCCATATAGGCTGCATCAGTAAGCTTTGTCAGGTCAAACTCCTCTGGCACTACCGTGCTTGCATCCGCCTCGCCAGGGTTCAGAATCTTGAAGTGCTCGTTCCAGATGGCACGCTCTATCTTTCCTATACCCAGACTTCCATCTGAGAGCTTGGTATTCACACCGCCAATCTGAGGCAACTTCTTGTAACTTCCGATATAGAGACCCTTCAGGTTTACGAGAATCTCCTGACCAACAGGAAGATAACCTGAGAGGCCACTTCCGTTGATGGCAATGATGATTGCGCCGGATGCATCCTGTACGCTCACCTGGTTGTAGATATTGCCACTGACATCATTGCCCGTCACTACCGCCTTGATCATCATGTCCTTCTCAATCAGCTTGTAGCCATTGTCGCTGTTGATAATCGTAGCAAACTGGGTCTTCAAATCTGCTATGCTGATCACATTCTTCTCCCTCAGGCTGTTGTTGCCCCATGGAGATGCAGGCACCTTCTCGGTCAGGTCTGGGTCAGCATAACCGTCGCCCATACACGACCCCAGAGTCAGTGCCAGGAATGCCAATGCTATGAATTTTATCTTTTTCATTGTTCTTTCTTTTTATTGTTATAGAGAAACGGGATTGCTCCCTGTTCTTTATGTTAAAGAGAAACTGCTCTTTAGAATCTGTAAGATACCTGGAACATGCCGTTGGTACCCCAGGTGTAATACTTCTTAGGATTCTTGGAGAACTGGTAGAGGCGTGGATTCTTCACGTTGCCGTTAGCATCCACTGTATAGCTTGAACGTGAGTTCTGCTCATATCCGCCTGTTACGATGGTCTGGTTGTTCAGCAGGTTGGTAATCATGAGGTTGAAGTTGAGGGAACCCTCCTTCAGTCTCACGCTCTTGCCTATGCTCAGGTCAACCATCCATCCTCCGTGACCCTTCTCCTGGGCTACAGCATCCTCAGTCCAGCTCATACCGTCGAGTGTAGTAGGAGCAAAGATTTCAGGGAATGCCTTGTGGGCAGCCTGGCGGTTGGTCAGCACCTTCTCATATCTGTAGCTTGGAGAATAAGAGAGGTAGATGCGGTCGTAATAGTTGGCATTGAGGTTGACGAACCATCCGTTTACGTGGGCATCGAGACCGATGCTTCCCACTGTGAGCGGTGTGCCACTCTCGCGCATATTCATCACGTAAGCCTTGTCCTGGTAAACCTCAGCACTCTTTGAGAGCATGTATACGGCGTTTACATTGTTGATGTTCTTCGCCTCGCTCATAGCGCCCAGGGTCTTCAGGTCGAGCCATGATGTGAGCTTGATCTTAGCGCCCACCTCTACACCATAGTATTCCTTCTTCAGTCCGGTCATGCTCACGTAGGTGAATGAGTTCTCATCATCGTTGTAGAAGTTCTGCCATTCCGTAACGTTCTCCAGTCGGCTGTAGTATCCGCTCACGTTGGCACTCAGCCATGCGTTGCGATACTGGTAACTGAATTCAGAGCTGAAGATGCGCTCGTTCTTGAGGTTAGTCACGAAGTCGTTGCTGATTTCAGGCGAGATGAAGGCTGTGTTTGCCATCGGTGCACGCAGCTCGTATCCGGCTCCTATGCTGAAGGCATGACCTCTGCCCATATCCACGTTCAGACTTCCCTTTACGCCACCGTCCAGGAAGTTGGCTGTGCCGCTCTTGCCCTGGCTGTTGTTCGGTGCCATACCGTTGCGCATGTAGCCTCGGCGGTTCATTCCGGTATATCCGATACGTCCGCTCAGCATCGCCTTCATGTTGTAGAATTCGGCTGTATAGGTGCTCCATGCGTTTGCCTTGTTCACGTCGATGCGATAGTCGTAACCGAACTTGTCGCCCTCGTAAACCAGCTTGCCTGTGTTGTTAGGACCGGCTGTGTTCAGATCGTACTGCACACGTGGGTCGGTCTTAGGATAATCTCCCAGGGCATATGTGTTGATGTTGTGGAAGATGGCACCGCCCAGCATGTCTTCCAGTGTCTGATAGTGCTGGTTGGTACTCTTTCCGAGCATGATACCCGTAGCCAGGTTCGATTTCTTGGTCAGCTTGGTGTTCAGAACGGATGACAGGCTCAGGGTCAGGTTGTCGTTGTGCTTAGCCTGAACATAGTATAGCAGATCCTGTCCGTTCTTGGCTGCCTGCTGGTTGGCATAGTACAGGCGGTTCCAGTTAATCTGTCGGTTCTGTTTGCTTGCCTGCCAGTAGTTTACGGCGTTGTTCCAGTTTTCCCAGGTATACATGTTGTTGCCGTTCTTGTAGTCGCCCCATACATAGTAGTTGGCTGATGGCATGTTCTTCCAGTAGTCTGGCTGTGGATTCTCTGCGTTGTTGTAGTTGAGCTTGGTGCTCTTGTACATAGAGTATTTTCCGAACACCGATGTGGTGAGCTTCATCTGGTCGTTGATTTCCCAGTCCCATGTAGCGATAGCCGAAGGGGCAAAGTCGTTCACTACGCGTGAGTTTCTCTTGTGTCCGTTCTGGTATCCCCAATATGGGTTATACTGGTAGTCGTTTGCCAGCCAGTAAGCCTCGTCGGTAGATGCTCCCTGGGTACTTCTTTCTGTCGGGTTACCCCATGTGGAGAAGCTCAGCGAGTGGCCGTTCATCCACTTCTTCTGTACACCGAAGAAATAGGAGAGGGCGTTGTAGAAGGTTCCCTCTACGTATCCCCGGTTAGCCCAACGGTAGGTGAGACCGGCTGTTATTGCCCATCCCTTCTCGTTGAAGCCGCTGGAGTAGGAGTAGAGTCCGCGCAGGGTATAGTTGCGGTTGGCAACACCTACGCTGGCATACTGTCCTTCCTGCATGCTTCCGGCACGGAAATCATAGTTGTTGGAGCCTGCCATGCCGGTCATCGAATAGCCGTTGGCTTCGAAAGGCAGGGCAAAGTCTACGTTTCTGGAGAATCGGTTCAAACCGCCGATGTTGGAGAAACGGAACTGTCCGGTCTCCATATCGTTCATGGAAGCACCGTTGATATAGACATCGTTGTACTTCTGGTTGAAGGCACGATAGCGGAAACGTGCTGGCGAGAACAGGTAACCTGCCTGGCTCGCGTATACGTTGCTGGTAGAATTGAGGATGGTGACATTGGATGACATGTCATCGTCCTCGCCCAACTGTGCCTCGGAGAAGGTGAAAGCATTCTCGTCAAGTCCCTGTGCTATGTTCTGGTCAGTCTTTTCGTTCTGAGCCATAGCCAATGAACATGAGAAGAGTGCTAACATTGCTAAGTTTACTTTCTTCTGCATAGTTTATATGTATTAAGTATTAATAAACCGGCAACAGTAGTCTCTTTGAGCAGTGATGATATATGTCCCGCTAGGTCTTGTTTGGGCGATAAGGGGACTTACCGTGTCCCTGGTCTTGTGTCTTCTGTTCCGATTCAATGTGTTTAATGCTGCAAAGTAACAAAAAATTTTTTGAAAAATGAATTTATTTATGTTAAAAATGTATGAAAACTGAAAAAATATTCGTTTTTATGGAGATATTTCCGGTTTTTTAGGTATCTTTGCTGCCTGTTACCTCACCGCGTTAAGGTGAACATATATAATTAGGTATACATTAATATTTAATATTAGTATGAGAAAACATTTGCTCTTGCTGGCTGCCCTCCTCATGATTGGGTTGGGCGCTACGGCACAGAAAAAGAAGTCGCAGACTTCCGGTAACAAGCAGTATCAGGTGTATGCTGTGGGTTTCTATAACCAGGAGAACCTCTTCGATACCTGCCATGATGCCGGTAAGAATGATTATGAGTATCTCCCTGCTAAGGGATGGAATGGTATGAAATATACCAATAAACTCAAGAATATGTCGCGTGCACTTGCCGACATGGGTACCGATGTGCTGCCTAACGTGGGTTGTGCCTTCATTGGTCTGGCTGAGGTTGAGAATGCCAACGTGCTGAAAGATCTCACTGCGCAGCCGCCTCTCAAGGCAAGAAACATGCAGTTCTGCCATATCGAGGGTCCCGATAAGCGAGGCATCGATTGTGCGCTGCTCTATAATCCGGCACTCTTCACGGTGAAGAATACCCGATTGGTGCCTTACGTACAGGAACTTGCCAAGGATTCTGCCTACAAAACCCGTGGTTTCCTCACCGTACGTGGTGAGTTGGCGGGCGAGGATGTGGCGGTTATCGTATGCCACTGGCCAAGCCGTTTCTCCGGTTCGTTCTATCGCGAGAGCGGAGCGCGCCAGGCTAAGGTGGTAAAAGACAGTTTGCTCCGTCTGAACCCTGAGATGAAGGTGTTCGTGATGGGTGATATGAACGATGATCCTACCAACGCCAGCATGCATAAGGTGCTGAAGGCGAAGGCTGAAATCAGCGAGGTGGGTGCCGATGATATGTATAACCCATGGTATAATATCCTGGCCAAGGAGGGCAAGGGAACCCTGTTCTACAGCGGTTCATGGAATCTCTTCGACCAGATTGTCATCACGCCTAATCTCCTGAACAGGGATAGTAAGAACAAGGACTACAGTTCTCTGAAGTTCTGGAAGAACCACATCTTCCACCGCGATTACCTCATCCAGCAGGAAGGTCAGTACAAGGGTGCTCCTTTGCGTACCAAGGCAGGCGGCAGATGGCTTAACGGCTACAGCGATCACCTGCCGGTAGTGATGTACCTGGTGAAGGAAAAAAGTAGAAAATGGTAGAGAATCATCCTTTTGAGCCGTGGCTGCCCGAGAATGCGCGGCTGCTGATGCTCGGCACGTTTCCGCCTGCAGCGAAGCGGTGGTGCATGCCCTGGTATTATCCCAACTTCCAGAATGATATGTGGAGGATATTCGGGATTATCTACTTCCAGGATAAGTTCCATTTCGTGGATGTAGAGAAGAAGACCTACCGCCTCTATGCTATTAAGGAATTTCTCAGGGAGAAGGGCGTCGCCATCTATGATACCGCACAGCAGGTGATACGCACCAAGAATACGGCATCCGACAAGGACCTGCAGATCGTGCAGCCCGCCGATCTCGACGGCATGCTCCGCCAGCTGCCCCATTGCAGGGCGGTGCTTACAGCCGGCCAACTTGCCACGAAGGTATTTTCAGAACACTTCGGCATCAAGGAAAAGCCTGAGATGGGAGGCTATGCAGAATTCCAGTTCGAGGGCCGCAGACTCCGTCTGTACCGCATGCCATCCAGTTCCCGTGCCTATCCTATGGCAGTGGAGAAGAAGGCTGAATTCTACCGCAAGATGTTTGATGAAATCTTATAGAAAGAATATGAAAGATAAAGTGACCGTTATTGGCATTGCGGGAGGCACAGGCTCCGGCAAGACTACTGTGGTGAAGAAACTCGTAGAAGTGCTGCCGCCTCATTATGTGGCTGTGGTGCCCCTCGATTCATATTATAACGATACCTCGCAGATGACCGAGGAAGAACGTCATCGGATCAACTTCGACCACCCGTCGGCATTCGATTGGAAGCTTTTGCACCAGCAGCTCGCTGATCTGCGTGCTGGCAAGGCGATAGAGCAACCCACCTATAGTTATATCAAATGCAACCGTGAACCGGAAACGATTCACGTTGACCCCAAGCCGGTTGTGATTATCGAAGGCATCATGACGCTGGTGGACAAGAAGTTGAGAGACCTGATGGACCTGAAGGTGTTCGTGGATACCGATGCTGATGAGCGCCTGATACGCAACATTCAGCGTGATACCATCGACAGGGGTCGCACCGTATCGATGGTGGTAGACCGATACCTCAAGGTCCTGAAGCCGATGCACGAGCAGTTTATCGAACCGACCAAGCGCTATGCTGACATCATCATTCCTCAGGGTGGCGAAAACCTCAAGGGCATCGGTATCCTCTGCAAGTATGTAGAGGGACTGATAGAGAAATAAAAATATTTTTGCTCAAGCATTGCATTTCTTTAATGCAACAAAGTTTAATTAGGAAACAGGGCGGCCTTCTTCTTGAAAAGAGGTCCGCCCGCTTTGTTTTTATCCCGGTCGGGCTATTCAAGTAGTTCAGTTAGCTAATTCAAGTAGTTCTGTCAGCGAATTCAGCCGTCTCAGTTAGCTGATTCAGCCGTCTCAATAAGCCTACGGATACGTCTGCGTTAGCCGACGCAGTAATATCCGTACCCCGACGCAGTAATATCTGTATCCCGACGCAGTAATATCTGTAACCCGACGCAGTAATATCCGTACCCCGATGCAGTAATATCCGTGAGCCAGCGCAGCACAACGTGTGGTCCGTTTTCGCCAGGTCCCATAACCATATTCCGCAAAGATCTTCTTGCTTTTTGCAAGAAGATAAGCTGAAAAACGTGATAGATGAAGGCTATTAGTGATGGATAGCGTGATGGATATTGTAAACATTTTGTCCATCCATCACGCTTTCCTAAATAGATAATTCTCTTATTATCAGGTGATTAATATTTTGAAAAGAGAAAAAATGAGGGATGTGAGGGATAAAACTTAAAAGATTATTCCTCTTCCTCCTTCTCAAAAGCCTCTACGAAAGGCTGGTGGAAACCCTGGAAGATGCGGAGATACTCGGCTCGCACCTCATCACTCTCCTCAAAAAGATTCAACTCACCACGCTTGTGAGCCTTCAGCATACTGCTGTAACGGCGAATCTTACGCTTGTAGTTCCTTGCCATCAACGCATCTGCCTGAACAGGATTCTGACTGACATACGAAAAGGCACAAAGTTGCTTCATGAACATGTCGAACACTGGATTGTCATGACTCCAGTTGTCCTCACTCAGCCAGAACCACTGGAAATGATACTTCTGTTCCAATGCCATCAGATGCTGCCCCAGCTCGTCAATCTCCATGCCCTTCTGCATCTGCTCCTCAGCAAATGCTACCAGAGATGCCGCATCTACATTCAACTCAACCTCGTGAGACAGCGTGGTGCCCTCAATCTGAATGCGCCAACGGTGATTCCTATTCTTGATGAGCGCAGAATTCGTGTTCATGAGCAACTCAGAAAGCTTGCCCTCGGTAGGAATCTGATCTACTACCGAAAGACGGTCGCGCTGGTTGCGAACCACCAGCTGATGGTCCTCATGGCGCAATACACACATGTAAACCAGCCTGTTGCTGTCGAGCTGAAGGGTGAAACGGTCGTTGTTGTCATCGCCCACAAATTCGTAGGTGTAGTCATCCACCTTATCCTGCGGAATGCTCAGCTCGCCATGCACCTTGTTGCCCTCGGCATCGTAGAGCGAGAAACCGATGTAAGGAATCTGAAGACGGAGGACAACCGGATTGCCGCCGTCCTCAGGAATCAGGGTAACAGCCAGTCCGTCATCGCCGAAATCATCCTTGCGGCATACGAATCCGTCATCCGTCTTCTCAGCCTTCTCCACCTTCACCTCGCCGTGGCGCCACCAGAAATCGAAGGTGATGGTCTGGTCGTCCTCAGCGGCTACACGGATGAAATCCTCGATGTCCTGACCCAGGTAAATCACCTTGGCAGGCTCAATCTCCTCATCGTCATCGCCCAGCGCTCGCACCCACATCTCGCCCGGAACAGGATCATCTTCCCATTCGGCATCAGCAGGGGCTGCAGTAGATTTGAAAACGAGGAAAACCATTCTTTCTTCTTCCCTCGTGCCATCTTCGCGGCACGTGAAGCACTTCGCCTCCTTAGGGATGAAGAATGGGGTTAACAGGTACGGGTTTTTGCATAATGCGGTATACTCTACCTCGGTCCATGCCGGGAGAGCGTGTGTATTTGTCTTGTCTGTCATATTCTCTTGTTGCATATAATTCTTGAGTTGGTCCTATTTCTTTTCATCATCCGGCGTGTGTGGCAGGACGAGGGGGATGTTGATCCCAAAAAACGGTTGCAAAGGTAATGCAAAATCGAGACACTACAAAATATATCACCTATTTTTTTAATTATTTTACGATTCAATATTTGGTGCTTCCAAAAAATAGTTGTAGTTTTGCATCTGAAATAATGAATAGAAAGATGAAAGTCAAGACAATACTCACATTGGCGCTAGCCGCCACAACCCTCGCAGCATGTCACAGGGGAAAGAAACCACCACGTATGGACAATTCGAAACTCGCCATCAGCCTCTCGAAACCGGCTAAGGGCGACAGGGCTATCTACGGACTTGCCTGCCTGGGCTGCTCGGATACCGCGCTGGTGCTGCTGCCCAACGGAGGCGGCGACCCCGTGAGATACAACATTCTGGATGCCACTCGCAACCATCAGGTGTTTGGAGATATAGAGGTGGGCGACTGGGTTTGCGTGATGCCATGCGAGGAGAAGGATGAGAAGAACCGTGCCGACATGGTGATAGACCTGGACCAGCTGAAGGCCACCTGGACCTATCCGGTGATGCCGAAGCTGCGCGATGTATCGCATCTGAGCAAGCGCCAGCAGGCGAGAATCCTTGCCAACATGCCTGACAGCATCGTAGAAACCTATATGGTGCCGCGCCAGTATGGCTTCACCCTGAAGCGCATGAGCGAGGCGATGGCCGTGGGCAGGGTGATGATAAACAAAGATGTGGACGACGACAGCCCGGTAGAATATCCTGATGTGCCTCAGTATACGGAATGGCATGCCTATAACGGCAAACTGATTCTGGTGCAGGGCCACCGCGAGCTGGATGGCGTGGTGCTCAATGAGAAGACGAAGCGCGATACCTTCACCTTTGTATATATGAAGGGCGACAGTCTGGCTCTCTCTGATCGTGAGGGCTGCATCCAGGGTTTCCACCGCTCGCTCAATGCGATGAAGGCCAACGCCAAGGCCCATGCTGCAGCCGAGAAGCTGAACAGCAAGATGAAGAAGGAAATATTGAAGTAAATAACATAATAAATATAAAAAAAGAGGCGAATAGGACGATTTCTCGATTTTTTTGTCTAATTTTGCACCTTGGAATTAAATTCATACATCGAATATAAAGAAAAAGAACAATAATAATGAAGAAGAAAATTCAGTTCAGTCTCGTTTATCGAGACATGTGGCAGAGCTCTGGTAAGTTCCAGCCACGCAAGGATCAGTTGGCTAAAATTGCCCCAGTTATCATCGAAATGGGATGCTTTAGCCGTGTAGAGACTAACGGCGGTGCCTTTGAACAGGTTAACCTCCTGGCAGGTGAAAACCCTAACGATGCCGTACGCGCATTCTGCAAACCTTTCAACGAGGTGGGTATCAAGACTCACATGCTCGACCGCGGATTGAACGCTCTTCGTATGTATCCTGTGCCTGACGACGTGCGCGCCCTTATGTATAAGGTAAAGGCTAAGCAGGGTACCAACATCACACGTATCTTCGACGGACTGAACGACGTTCGCAATATCATTCCAAGTATCAAGTGGGCTAAAGAGGGCGGTATGACTCCGCAGTGTGCTCTTTGTATCACCAACTCTCCGGTACACACATTGGAGTATTATATGAATATTGCCGACCAGCTCGTTGCTGCCGGTGCAGAGGAAATCTGCTTGAAGGATATGGCTGGTATCGGCCAGCCTGCTTTCCTCGGCAAGTTGACTAAGATGATTAAGGACAAGTATCCTGAAATCATCATCCAGTATCATGGTCACTCAGGTCCTGGTCTGTCTATGGCTTCTATCCTTGAGGTTTGCAACAATGGTGCCGACATCATCGACACCGCTATTGAGCCATTGTCATGGGGTAAGGTTCATCCAGACGTTATCTCTGTTATCAGCATGTTGAAGAACGAGGGCTTTGATGTACCCGAAATCAATATGTCGGCATATATGAAGGCACGCGCCTTGACTCAGGAGTTTATCGACGATTGGTTGGGCTACTTCATCAACCCGGGCAACAAGATTATGTCTTCGCTCCTTCTCGGATGCGGCCTTCCTGGCGGTATGATGGGTTCTATGATGGCCGACCTCGGCGGCATGCGCACTACTATTAATAATGTACGCAAGAAGAAGGGCGAGGACGAGCTGTCTATGGACGACCTCCTCATCAAGCTCTTCGACGAGGTAGAGTATGTATGGCCACGTGTTGGTTATCCTCCATTGGTTACTCCATTCTCACAGTATGTAAAGAACATCGCCCTTATGAACCTCCTCACTATCGAGCAGGGCAAGGGTCGTTTCGTAATGATGGACGAGTCGATGTGGGGTATGATTCTTGGCAAGTCGGGCAAGATTCCTGGTACAATCGACCAGGAACTCGTTGACTTGGCAAAGAAGCAGGGTCGCGAGTTTACCGACGTTGATGCCCACACTCTGCTAAGCAACGCTCTCGACGACTTCCGCAAGGAGATGGACGAGAATGGTTGGGAGTATGGCCAGGACGACGAAGAGCTCTTCGAGCTTGCCATGCACCCAGAGCAGTATCGCAACTTTAAGAGCGGTCAGGCTAAGAAGAACTTCCTTGCCGACCTTCAGAAACTTAAGGATGCCAAGCTCGGTGCCAACCTTTCACCCGAGCAGCTCAGCGCTTACAAGCACGCCAAGGCTGATGCTATCGTTGCTCCTGTAAAGGGCGACATCTATTGGGAGTTCTCAGGTGAGGGCGAGTGCGCTCCTACTGTTGAGCCATTCATCGGCAAAGAATACAAGGAGGGCGACATCCTTTGCTACATCCAGGCTCCTTGGGGCGAGTTTGTAGAAGTTCCGGCAGCTCTCGGCGGCAAGCTTGTAGAAATCAACGCTAAGCGTGGCTCTAAGGTATCAAAGGGCGACGTTATCGCTTACATTGAGCGCGAGCATGAGTAAGGGGTAACAATCTCCTTAACTTCTGAATACAGACAATAATGTACGAACAGATAATTGACAAATACTATGGAGGATGCGATGCACTGCGCCACATCCTCTTGACACACAGCCAGTCCGTAGCGCAACGTGCGCTACGGATTGCTGCAAATCACCCCCAACTACACATTGACACCAACTTTGTGCGTGAGGCTGCCATGCTGCACGACATAGGCATAATACGTGTCAACGCTCCCGGCATACACTGCCACGGCACCGAGCCTTATATACGTCACGGCATCTGCGGTGCAGAGATTCTGCGCAACGAAGGTCTGCCCGAAAGTTATGCACGAATATGCGAACGTCACACCGGTGCAGGACTGACCCTCGACGACATCGTCTCACAAAACCTACCCCTACCCCATCACGACTTGCAGCCCGAAACTATCGAAGAGAAACTTATCTGCTATGCCGACAAGTTCTTCTCGAAGACACATCTCGACCGCGAAAAGACTATAGAACAAGCAGAGAAGAGCCTTGCCAAATTTGGCGGCGACACATTGGCGCGATTCCGTGAGATGAAACGGCTGTTTGAGCCGGAATTGTAACAAATAATATATCAATAGATTTGAGAACTAAAACTGTCATAGCACTTCTTATGTGTGTTGCCATTTTTGTGGTGGCAGCAACAGATGCACCCTTTGCTCAACGTAAGAAGTCGCAAAAGGCCAATGTTAACGACACCGTAGCGACATCCGACTCGCTTGCTGCCGATTCTATCGGTAACATTCTGCGCGACTCGCTTGGAGCCGAAATCATCGACACCACAAAGATGGACTCGATGCAACTTGCCATATACAGACACAATAGGGCTATTGACGACTCCATACGACTTGACTCGCTTAACCGACAGCGTGCCAATGGCATCAACTCACCGGTGCAATATACAGCGAATGACTCGCTTGTGTACGACGCCACATCCAAGACTGCCAAATTGTACGGACAGTCTACCGTTAAATACGAGAATATGGACCTTGCAGCCGAGAAGATACATATGAGCATCGACTCGTCGCTCGTTCATGCCACCGGCGCCAAGGACCCTGCCGACACAACAGGCAATACGCTTACCGGCAACCCCATCTTCACCATGGGCTCGGACAAGTACGAAAGCGACACTATGGCATTCAACTTCAAGACCAAAAAGGGCCTTATCTCCAAGGTGTACACTCAGCAGGAGGATGGTTTCTTGCAAAGCCAGCTATCTAAGCGCAATGCCAATGGAGACATATATCTGCAACACGGACGCTATACAACGTGCGATGCCAAGCATCCCGACTTCTACATAGCATTGTCACGTGCCAAAGTGCGTCCTGGCAAGGACGTGGTATTTGGTCCTGCCTATCTTGTTGTGGCTGATGTACCGCTACCTCTTGCCATTCCTTATGGATTCTTCCCTTTCACCAAGAGCTATTCTTCGGGCTTCATTATGCCTACATACGGCGACGAGAGTGCTCGCGGATTTTATCTTCGAGACGGTGGCTACTACTTTGCCATCAACGATAAGTGGGATCTTAAGTTGCTCGGCGAGATATACACTAAGGGTTCGTGGGGAGTGTCGGCAGCAAGCAATTACAATAAGCGCTATCGCTATTCGGGCAGCTTTTACTTCAGTTACCAAGACACAAAGAACGGTGACAAGGGTATGCCCGACTACACCAAGCAGACTTCATTCAAGGTGCAATGGAGCCATCGTCAGGACTCTAAGGCCAATCCTTACAGCTCGCTATCGGCAAGCGTCAACTTTGCAACATCGAGCTATGAGCGCAACAACCTTAACTCGCTGTACAATCCACAGACACTGACTCAGTCGACAAGAACGTCATCTGTATCGTGGAGCACAACATTCTCAAGCATTGGCCTGTCGCTGTCGAGCACAGCCAACCTCTCGCAGAATATGCGCGACTCGTCAATAGCAATGACCTTGCCAGACCTTAACATCTCGCTATCTCGCTTCTACCCATTCAAGCGCAAACATGTAGTGGGCGATGAGCGTTGGTACGAGAAGATATCTATGTCGTATACCGGACAGATTTCGAACAGTATCAATACCAAAGAGGACAAATTGATGCACTCGAATCTGATAAAGGATTGGCGCAACGGATGGAACCACAACATCCCTATTTCGGGCAACTTCACCCTGTTCAACTACATCAACGTGTCGCCATCGTTCAATTTCCGCGACCGTATGTACACACACAAGGTGATGCAGTCGTGGGACGCAGCCAACCAGCGTGTGCAGAACGATACGATCTACGGATTTAATAATGTGTACGACTACAACTTCTCTATAGGTCTGTCGACTAAGCTCTATGGTTTCTTTGTACCAAATCGCAAGATATTCGGCGACAAGTTCCAAACCATACGCCACGTCATCACCCCAACCATAAGCTACAGCTACGCCCCCGACTTCTCGGCACGTCACTATGGCTACTACAAGACTTACCAGAAAACCAATCCCGATGGCTCTGTGGAGTTGGTAGAATACTCACCATACAACGGACAGCTGTATGGTGTACCAGGCAAAGGCAGAACAGGCAACATATCGTTCGATCTTTCCAACAACGTAGAGATGAAGATAAAGAGCGACAAAGACTCTACCGGTATCAAGAAGATAAGCCTTATAGACGAGCTTGGTTTGGCTATGAGCTACAACATGGCAGCCAAGGAGAAACCACTCTCCGACCTTACCATGCGCATCCGTCTTAAATGGTGGAAGAACTATACGTTCAATATGACAGCCGTCTTTGCCTCGTATGCTTACGAGCTCGACAAGAACGGACATCCTTACGTGGGCAACCACACATTGTGGGGAATGGGCAAGTTTGGTAGATTCCAAGGCACATCGCAAAACTTCTCGTTCACACTCACGCCAGACAAGATAAAGAAATGGTTTGGTGGTGGCAGCGACGAAGACGACAAGAAGAAGAAAAACAAGGACGACGAGGAAGGCATTGATACCGACATCGAATCGAATGTTGACGACACAATGGTCAACGCGCAGCGAGGTGCCAAGAAGAAGAGCGGAGGCGGCAAGGCCGAAACCGACAAGGACGGATACATGCGCTTCTCTATGCCATGGTCGCTTACCTTTGGTTATGGTATAACAATGAGAGAGAACACGGCAGGCAAGTTCAACACCAAGTCGATGCGTTATCCGTACAAGTTCTCGCAGAACCTCAACGTCAGCGGCAATATACGTCTAAGCGACGGCTGGAACATCTCATTCTCGTCTGGTTACGACTTCGACCAGCACGACCTGTCTATGACAACGGCCTCGCTGCAACGCGACCTCCATTGCTTCAATATGTCGTGCTCGGTAGTGCTTGCACCATACACAAGCTACAACTTCTCGTTCCGCTGCAATGCGTCAACATTGACAGATGCCTTGAAATACGACAAGCGTTCGGGCTACAGCAACGCTGTACAGTGGTACTAAGAATAAATCATCATTCGTTCTGATTTCTTAAGATTATTTTGTATCTTTGCAATCGCTTAGACAAGATGAACGAAAAGGGGCCTCGTAGCTTAGCTGAATAGAGCGTCAGATTCCGGTTCTGAAGGTCCAGGGTTTGAATCCCTGCGGGGTCACAACAAAAGGTGCGGTATATTTAATACTGCACCTTTTGTTGTTTATACACATAAAAGAGGTGATATACACAAAAAGTAAATATCGTTAAAGTGAGTAAAAACTGTGTGGATTTACATATAGAATACGTATATTTGTAGCGATTATGAAAGATACAAATAGACATATTGCTATAGTTGCCCTCATGCTTGCAATACCTACACTGGTTGCGGCTCAAGAGGTGAATCACCATCTGGACAACAATGATGGTGTGCCACAGCCACACTTTGACGACTCGGCACTCCAACGTATTATGCCAACACGCTACGGCGGACGCTCGCGCAAATGGCGCGAGGAGGCTTTAGCCGAAGAAGCAAGAAGTCATGAGGTACACCAAGACTCGCTCAACCTCCCCATCCTTAACCAATATGGACAACCCGAAACTATCGGTCGTTACCCATTGGCATTTGCCGGATGGAATAGTTGGGCTCTGCATCGTGGACTTAATGTACAGATTGGAGCATCTGTCTTTACCCAATTTGGTAAAGGAGCACACAGCGGAGCTGGTTTTCAACAGAATATAGCAATGATGTACGCTACGCCAATAAACGACAAGTTGTCGGTGGCTGTTGGCGGCTATCTCAACAATATCAACTATGCTGGCGGTAATTGGCGCGATGCCGGATTGTCGGCTGTGGTTGGCTACCGCTTCAACGAGCATTGGGAGGCATACGTATACGGCCAGAAATCGCTGACCAATAACATTGGCAACCGACTACGTTACTGTATGTACGACGGCTATTATGGTGGCTATTATGGACCGGGAATGGGAGGTTTCGGCGGATTCAGCCGCAATTTCTTCGGTATGCCCGCCTACTCCGTATACGATCTCTCAAATATGGGAGACCGCATAGGAGCTACAGTGCGATACAACGTCAACAACAATTTGAGTATTGAAGTGTCTGTAGAAAACAGGTGGTTGCCAAGCAGATAAAAGCCTATTTAAAGCGGATAAAGTATATATCAGCTTAGTTTATATACTTCAATCGTAGACTGTTTGTCACAACGCTTACGCTCGACATCGCCATTAGCGCACTTGCCCACATTGGTGTTATCTGGATGTCGACACCAAACAGGCGCAGTGCGCCAGCTGCCAAAGGTATGCATACTATATTATACACAAATGCCCAAAACAGATTTTGACGTATCATACCTACTGTGTTGTGCGACAGACGACAAGCATCGGATATGCGGCGCAGATCGTCGCCCATGAGCGTAACCTGAGCCACGTCCATAGCCACATCGGTGCCACGTGCCATGGCTATGCTGACATCAGCAAGGGCAAGAGCCTGCGAGTCGTTGATGCCATCGCCCACCATTGCCACCTTTCTGCCTTGCAATTGTAATTGACGTACAATATCTTCCTTATCCTGTGGCAAACAACGACTCTTCCAATGGTCGATACCAGCCTTTTTAGCCCAGTAGGCAGCAGCTTCTTCTGTGTCGCCGCTCATCATCCACACCTCAATGCCACGTTGTTTCAACATTGCGATAGCCTCTGAAGCATGCAGCTTAAGTTGCTCACGGTCTTCAAGAGCAATCTCCTCATTCGATTTAAAATCTACATCCTTATTTGGTATTGTTAGCGTACCAGTCTTGTCTATAACCAAAGCATCCACCTTGCACATTTGTTCTACAGCCGTAGCATCCTTTACAAGTATGCCACATTGCGCCGCCTTGCCTATACCAACCATCAGGGCTGTAGGAGTGGCAAGCCCCATTGCGCAAGGACAAGCTATCACCAACACCGATATAGCCGACAAGAGAGCCTGCGGCAATACTGTCTCGCCGCCAATCAAGAGCCATAAAGCGAACGTCATTACCGACACAGCCAACACACATGGCACAAAAACTAATGCCACCTTGTCTACCAATCGCTGCACCGGGGCTTTGGAGCCTTGCGCCTCCTGCACCATACGTATGATGTTGGCAAGCATTGTCTGCTGCCCCACTTGTTCGGCACGAAAGCGCAATGTACCCTCGCTTACTATTGTTCCGGCAAGCACACGGACTGCAGAGGTCTTGCTTACGGGTACCGGTTCGCCAGATATCATTGACTCGTCCACATAGCCTGTGCCTTCGCATACGGTGCCATCGACAGGTATCTTCTCTCCTTTGCGCACCTCAACCACATCGCCAACGGCAACTGCAGCAAGCGGTACATCTGTCACCTCTCCATTGCTTACGATATGAGCCATACGCGGTACAAGTCCAATAAGCGTCCGTATTGCCGAAGCCGTCGACTTCTTTGCACGCTCTTCGAGTGCTCTGCCTGTAAGCACAAAAGTTATTATCATGACAGAAGCGTCGTAATAGGTGTGCCACTCTATACCACGTGAACCCCAAAACGAGTCGCCCCAGAAGGTATTGAACACACTGAAACCGAACGACATAAGCGTAGACATAGCCACAAGGGTGTCCATATTTGCCGAACGATGCACAAACAGACGCCAAGCATTAAGATAAAACTGGCGTCCACAATAAACCATATTTATTACGGAGATGATAAGCAACACTTGATTGGCAGCATCTCGATTGCCTATAGTGAGCCATCCCATCGACACCGACATCGTAAGGAGGGCAAACAGCCACGACAATGCCGTGCGGCGAAGCAATAGTCTATACGAGTTTTTCTCAAGCGTATCCACCCGTGTCTCCTCATCTATTATCAGTTCAAAGCCGGCAGCATCCACCTCACGCTTCATATCGGCAGGAGTAACAACCTTTTCGTCATACTCCACCATTGCCGTGCGTCCGGGCAACGACACCGACACACTCTTTATTCCGTCCATAGCCTTGAGCTTGCGCTCAACGTTGGCACTGCATCCTGCACATGCCATACCCAATACGGGTAGTATCTTCTTTTCCATAGGTGCAAAGTTAGCGCTTTTTATTCTATATTATGTTATATATTTAAGGAGAAAGGTTATAAGATTTAGAAAAATGGACTTATGTATTTTGACTTGTCTTAGCTTTGCACTACCTTTGCATACAGAAATGGAACATAACAATATAAACGAGAATATAGGCTATACAGCCGACTGCGCCATATCATTCTTCGACCAATTGGAGGATGTTTGTGCAGCCGACTTCCTCATACGCGAGAAATTCACCATACTGCGAGATATCTTCAAGCGCGTGGTGAACCAGGCTATTGCCCACAACAGCATCAACTTCATCGGAATGTTTGCCAAGCTCGACTATCTTGTCAAGCAGCACAACATTCCGACAGAGAACGCTATCCTTATACACGACACACGCAAGGTGCTCGAGCGTATACACAATACCAGTAACGAAGAACTTGAGAAGTCGCTGCCGCACGATGTCAAGGCGGTTGCTTTGCTTGTGGCTGGCATCAATGGCGGCATATCCATACCGCAATCGCTTGCCAAGCACTTTCCGAAGAAAGACCGCAAAAGCCGTTGGAGCAAGTTCGACATAAACCTGTTGCGCTGCATTGTCGCTTCATGGGACGACGAGTATATCTATGCCACAGAAGAGATGAACGCTTCGGAACTGAAGATTTGCTACGGACCGCAGAACCGATACCTAACACATAACGGCAATGGCGACTGGACCTACCTCAAACAGATTCTATCCAAAGGCTCCCAACTCAACCTCGTGCGCATACGTATGGAGGACGATGTGTGTATGCCTGAACTTATAATATACGAGCCCGACTATCTTATCGACATTACAACAATAGCTTCGTGCTTCGAGACATACGCCGAATCGCCTTACGTCAATATGGTGAACCGCATGAAACCGCAAGCCAATACCGTGCATATCCATCTCGGTAATCTTGCCGGACGTTTCCTGGACGACACCGTCCACAATCGTGACGTGTCGTTCGGTGAGGGCGTAATGGAGTTTTTCAAGACCAACACCATTAGCCTTACATCGTGCGATGACATGAACGACCAGCCTACAGTGCAGAAGTTCTACCAGGACGCACGCTCGCAGAAACGCAACATACAGAAGCTCATTGGTACCGACTTGCCTAAGGAAGTAGACGAATACGACCCTAAGGCGGTGGTACTCGAGCCTACTTTCTTCAGCGATGTGTTAGGCATTCAAGGCCGCTTGGACTTTCTTCACGATAAGGACGGACACACAACCATTATCGAGCAGAAATCGGGCAAGGGCGAATTCGTACCCTTTTCATCACCCGAATACAACCCAAACCGACCTGTTCCGCAAGAGAAGCATCTTGTTCAGTTGTCGCTTTACCGTGCGTTGTTCAACTACGAGTTCAAGAAACACTCCGACGAGCTGCGCCACTTTATGCTGCTCTACTCCAAATACACCGAGGGATTGGTGTCGATAGCCAATCTTCCGGAACTCACACTGCGTGCCATACGCATGCGCAACCTCCTTACATGGTGCGACCTTACACAGGGCAACAAAGGTATAAAGGTACTAGAGAGCCTTACCCCGGAGATGCTCAACCGCAAGGGGGTATCTGGCAGACTATGGGAGGAGTGGACCCGCCCCGAGCTGGAGCGCTTGCTTACCCCCATACACGAAGCCACCGACCTCGAACGGGCATACTACTTCAGGTTCCTGCAGTTTGTAGAGCGTGAGCATCTACTCTCAAAGGTGGGCAACAAAACCAAGGACGACAGTGGATTTGCCGCCATCTGGCTCGACACTATTGAGGACAAACGGGCTGCAGGCAACATTTACGAGGAACTTACAATAGAGCAATTCGGGCAGAACAACGACGGAATGGTGGAGAGTCTTAAGTTGAAGTTTGCTGCCGAACAATCTGCCGACACATCCAACTTCCGCAAGGGCGACATCATTATCCTTTATCCTTACAAGCAGGATGCCGTGCCTAACGCCTGCGCACAGATGGTCAATCGTGCATCCATAAAGGAGATAACGACAATAGGTGTGGAGGTTGTGCTGCGCAACTCGCAAACCGACAAGCAGGTGTTCGACGTACCCAAAGACACATTCTGGGCAATAGAGCACGATATGTTCGAGTCGTCTGCGCGTGCCCTGTATAGTGGATTGCACAGCTTTCTCTCGGCATCCAAAGAGCGTCGAGACCTTATTCTTAGCCAGCGCAAGCCTACAATAGACGAGCATATCCACATACACGGCGACTATGGCCACTTCAACACTCTCGTTGAGCGAGCCAAACAATCACGCGACCTCTTCCTTGTCATAGGACCTCCCGGCACCGGCAAGACGTCGTTCGGACTGCTTAACATCCTAAAGGAGGAGCTTACCGACCCCCACTCCAACGTAATACTCCTGTCGTACACCAACAGGGCTGTGGACGAGATATGCTCAAAGCTGGTGGAGAGCGACATCGACTTTCTGCGCATTGGCTCCGAACTCAACTGCGACGAGGCTTACCACAACCACCTTCTCGGCAACCGTGTGGCACAGTGTGGCACAGCACGAGAAGTAAAGGAAGTGATTAGCAATATGCGTGTGTTCTGCGCAACAACTGCAGCTCTAAACGCCAACATACACCTCTTTAAGATTAAGCACTTCGACTTGGCGATAATCGACGAGTCGTCGCAAATTCTCGAGCCTCATCTCATAGCCCTGCTCAGTGCCACATCAGGCGGTCGCAACGCCATCGAACGCTTCGTACTTATTGGCGACCACAAGCAGCTGCCTGCCGTTGTACAGCAAACAGTGGACGAATCGCATGTAGACAATCCCCTGCTGCGCGACATCGGCCTTACCGACTGCCGCCTGTCGCTCTTCGAGCGCCTGTTGCTTGGCTTCAAAACTGATACCGGCTACGACCCACGCTACGTCTATATGCTAACCCGACAGGGCAGAATGCACCAGACTATAGCCGAGTTTGCCAACTATGCCTTCTACGGCAACCGCCTCGCCGTAGTGCCATTGCAGCACCAAACACTGCCTTGCAGCACATCGCGTGCAGCTAATGGCATTATACAATTGCTCACTATGCGACGCCTTGCTTTCGTTGCGGCGCAAAAGCCAAGGACATCAGCATCGGTAAAGACCAACTATATAGAGGCAGAAATGATTGCGGCAACGGTTGTAGAGATATACCATCTTACTAAAGAATCGTTCGACGAGAGTCAGACGGTAGGCGTCATCGTGCCTTACCGCAACCAAATTGCCACCGTGCGCAATGCCATCGAACGCTCGGACATCGCCCCACTCCACAACATCACCATTGACACTGTGGAAAGATACCAGGGCAGTCAGCGCGACTACATCATTTACGGCTTCACCGTTCAGCAGCCCAACCAGCTCAACTTCCTTACCAACAACGTGTTTGAGGAAGACGGAATGGTGATAGACCGCAAGCTGAATGTGGCAATGACCCGTGCCCGCCTGCATCTACTTATGGTGGGCAATCCTAACATCCTGCGTGAGAACTACACCTTCTACAAACTGTTGGAGTATGCCAAGAGCAAGTCGTCGTACATCGACATCCCTATGGAGCGGTATTGCAAGGGCACATTCAACATCCCCGCCATTAGTACTCCTGCCATCGAAAACGACATAATGTACGGCAACAACCGCGATGCCAACCTTGTGTTCATCAACTACGGAAGGTCCGACTTCTCACACGGAATGATGGTGTACAGCAAGTTGGAGGAGCAATCGGTAGCGCTTACAGCTGCCCACCAAGTAGACATTTACTGCCATTATATCATGCCGCAATATCGGGAGGAAGCCAAAAAGGCATACCTATCTCGCATGGACGAAATAACAGATCTTGCCCTTAAGCATAATGGACGCATAACAATGGTTGACATGGGATGCGGACCGGCAACCTGTGGTGTGGCTTTGGCGGAGAGCCTAAAAGAGACGACAAGCAGTCCAATAGTGCCAACCCTCAGCTATATCGGCATTGATATATCAGAAGCTATGCGTATTAAGGGAGAAGAGGAAATGAGTACCAAGGTTGATAAAGCTACTCCACAAACAAGCAAAGCCAACAATATCCGATGGCAGTTTGTGCCTTCCATGGATGAAGCTGCTGTACTATTGGCTACCATCAACAGCTCTCTCATCATCTTCAACTTCTCGCATTTCTTTGCCTGTATTGATGGAGAGACAGCCGAAATATTGGCAAACAAGATAAAGAATATAATGTCAACATTCCCCAAAAACGAGTATCTGTTCGTCGTGCAACAATCGGCAGACGACGACAGGCTACGCTCTTATGGAGTGTTCAAGAAAGTTGTCGGGTATAATTGTTAGGCATATATCCTTAAAACAAGGATAAAAAAGAAATCCCCCAAGAGGGCGAGTGCATACAGGGGTGTGCCACTCGTTCTCTTCGGGGACTTGCTTTAGAAAGTGGTTGCTGTCTTTGTTGACAAAAACTACAACCTAATTAATTGTACCAAATGGATGATTCTACACGGGTGTAACGTTCTTCCTCCTCATTGTAGATGTTGTCGAGCTCAAACGACTCAAGGTCATAAGCTCTTTTTACTGCTCTCATCATAATACCCTCCTATTCTGACCGGTGTCTCGCGCCAATCATTTTAAGATTACCATTTGGGGATGTGAGACTCCATCCTTTTGTAATAAATACACTGCGAATATAGCGATTTCTATTGAAATATGCAACAATTACCTTTATTTTTCTTTCGTTTTTAAACAAATTTTACCATTATTGCAACAATATACAACATTTAAACCAATTCTTTAAAAGTAAGTCGCATAATAGGTATTGCCAGCAAAAACGTCACCACATCACACACCGCCTGACACATCGCAACTCCCATCAAACCAAAGAGATGCGGCAGCAACAGGATAAAGGGGATAAAAACAAGTCCCTTACGGGCAGAGGCAAGCAGGTTGGCACGCAACGGTCGGCGTGTGGTTTGCAGCATCATATTGGATGTCATGATATAGGCATTGAGCGGATAAGCCACCAAATGCCAACGCAGAGCGGTACTGCCAACCGCTATCACTATAGCATCATCACGAAACAGCGCCACCGTTTGCTCGGCAAAGCAATACACTACAGCTGCAAATAGGGTTAGAAACACAAAGCCTGTCTTTACCGTAAACCAGAAACCCTCACGCAATCGCACATATAGCTTGGCTCCATAACAATAGCCACAGAATGGCTGGAAGCCCTGTCCAAGTCCCACTATCACCGACATAACAAACATAGTGACCCTACTGACTATCGACATTGCAGCCACTGCCGCATCGCCATATCTTGCCGCAGCAAGATTGAGCAGTACAACAGAGATGCTTGCCAAGCCTTGGCGCGACAGCGACGGCGAGCCACCATATATTATCTCGCGCGCATAATGCCAACGCAACGAGAACTTCCTTAGATGTATACCCACACCTGTTGCGCGCTGGCGATTGCACATTATATATAATATAACGAAGCTTACCACCTGTCCTATAATGGTAGCGAGAGCCGCGCCACGCAGCCCTAATGAGCAGCCGAATATCAGCAACGGGTCGAGCAGCACGTTAAGCACAGCTCCACTTACTATGCCCCACATGGCATAGTGGGTGTTGCCCTGCATACGCAGCTGACTGTTAAGAGTGAAGGAGGCTATCTGAAAAGGTGTACCGAGCAAGATGATAGCCATATATTGCTCCGTATAAGGCAGCACCGTATGTGTACTGCCAAGCCATACCGACAACGTCCGGAGCGACATCAAGCCTATCGCAGCAATAGCCACACCTGTAACGATGGCATACACAAAGCCTGTGGCTGCCATTGTTGCAGCATTGTCGTTGCGGCGTGCTCCCAATTCGCGCGACATATAGCTGCCGCTGCCATGACCGAAGAAGGAGCCGATGGCCTGTATTAGGCACATTAAAGAAAAGACGATACCTACCGCCGCCGTGCTCTGTGTGTTGAGCCTACCGACGAAGTAGGTATCGACAATAGTGTAAAGACACGTCACAAGCATAGAGACAATCGTCGGCACTGCCATCGTAAGGATGACACGCGACACCGGTGCCTGTGTAAGGAACTGATAATTGTCTCTATGTTGCGGTCTCATAATGTGTTTAAAATGCCCTTTCTCTATTAGAGGGGGCTAATCGTTATTAATCCTTAAGCGAGTAAACTATCGTTGTAACCACTCTTACCTTCTTGATGAACGGAGTGTTCTGGTCGCGGTCCTCGATAGAGAACTGACCCTGGTCGGCAGACACTATCTTGTTGAGCTTACTCTTAGAGTTCTCTGCAAACTGCTCTGCTGTCTTCTCGGCATTGGCTATAGCCTCCTCCATCATCTTAGGCTTCATGTCGCGGAACGACACAAACTCATACTTAACAGGATTGTCCCAGCCGCCATCAACAATGGCGACACCCTCCTTTAGCAACTCGCCTTGACGTGCAATGATCGAACGCACAAGCTTAACGTTGTTAGACGTAACGGTGATAACCGACGTTATGTTGTAACGATAGGTACGGCGGTTGTCGTTGTACTGGTCAGCATTCTGGTCGATAACCTTCGGTGCGTTGACACTTATCTCGTCTGCCTTAACACCATTGGCTATAAGAAACTTCTTTATCTTTGCCTGTGTATTGCCAAGGCGTGTGTAGAGTTCGGGCAGTTCGTTGCCTATCTCCTTCGACACGATAGGCCACGTCACCTTATCCGCATCCACCTCTTTCTCCGCCAATCCCTTAACAGCAACCTTACGGTCTTTGTTGGCAAAATTGTCTATACCGCCCTTGATACAGAAACCAAGGACAACGATGCTCAATGCTATAAGTGCAGAGCACAAAATGGATTTGTTGTTCATAAGCAAAAAATATATACGTTTATAATTTGGAGCTATTGGCTTCTACTCTATAAGAGTTTGTACGATGCGCTCTGCCGAACGACCGTCCCAACGTTCGGGTATGCCACAGTGCTTCCACTCGTGGTTCACCATACGCGTCATCTCCTCGCCCAACCTTACGGGGTCCTCGCCTACAAGCACATTAGAGCCAGTCTTTACGGTCTCTATATGCTCAGTGTAGCTGTTGAGGGTGATGCAAGGCACGGTGTTGAAGGTTGCCTCCTCTGCCACATTGCCCGAGTCGGTAACTACACCGAGAGCGTGTGCCGTGAGCCAACCAAACTCCAAGTAGCCAAGCGGACTAATGATGTGCAGCCCCTTGAAGAGCAAGGGATTATCTTCGACAATCTTCTTAACGGCATCGGCAGCCAACTTGCGCAGCGGTGCCACAACTGGCATATCGCCAGCATGCGACATAATGCTTACCAAGAGGGCACGCAGCTCGTCGGTATTGCCAATGAGAGCCTTACGGTTGAGTGTAAAGACGATGTAGTTGTTTTCGGTCAACTGCAACTCGTCCATAACGGCAGGACGTACAAAGCGCTGATGATTAAAGCGCAGTGTGTCCATCAGTATGTTGCCCACCTGATAGATCTTAGATGATTCTGCCCCCTCACGAGTAGCGGCGCTGCTGCCACCTATACCTGCTGTAAATAGAAGGTCAGACAGTCCATCTATCACGAGTCGGTTTATCTCCTTAGGCATGTTGATATCGAACGAGCGTGTGCCAGCCACAAGATGAGCCAAGCGTATACCCTGCTTCTTCGTAACGATAGCGGCAGCCATTGTAGACGCAAGGTCGTCCACCACAATTACGGTATCTGTCTTGTGTTCTTGCAGATAACGCTCGAATGTCGACATCACCAGTCCTGTCAGCTCGTTAAGGTTCTCACAGTCTACGCCAAGATAGACATCTGGGCGCGGCATCTGCAAGTCGTCAAACAATGATGCCTCAAGTGTAGGATCGTCTTCACGTCCTGCATACACAAGGCTGTGATCTACTCCAGCTGCATCCATTGCACGAAGAATGGGAGCCACCTTTATAAAGTTGGGACGTGCACCAACAAAAATACAAATGTTCATAATAGTATAAAAATTATTTTTTGCCATTTCAGATTTTTCACTTATCTTAGTGTTGCAAAACAAACAAGAGAATCTGACAATAGACATCGCAAAAATACAAATTAAATCTGAGAATCTCACTCCTTTGGAAGGATTATTTTCGGGTAATGGAGCAATTTGACTCCACATTGTCATCTGTAATCGACTCAACCCTCGGTCTAAGGTGTAGATTTAACTTTATTTTGGAATAAAAAAGGCTCTAAAGTTTGTGTAACTCACAGAAAATGAGTATCTTTATAATCGTCAAAGAATAAAGACATTGTTTAATTTTCTAAACTTTCGGAGGAACGATTATGACTAAGACAAGAGAAATCTACCGTTGCACGGTTTGTGGCAACGTGGTAGAGGTAGTGAATCCTGGAGCCATGCTCAGCTGCTGCGGTCAGCCCATGAAACTGATGAAGGAGAACACCACGGATGCGGCAAAAGAGAAGCATGTGCCCGTTATAGAACCAATCGAGGGCGGCTATCGTGTAAAAGTTGGAAGCGTAGAGCATCCGATGCTCCCAGAGCATTATATCCAATGGATAGAGTTGCTCACTCCTACCGATGTACTTCGCCATGAACTACAGCCAGGCGAGAAGCCAGAGGTAATCTTCCTAACAGATGCCAAAGAGGTATCAGCTCGCGAGTATTGCAACCTGCATGGGTTGTGGAAAGGAGATGCCAACACATCACCTCACGATGAACACCATTGATCTTGACTATGTAATTCCCGGGGCTTACTCGGGACTTTCCTGGATCAGGGGGTGCAGCAGTCTCTGCTGCACCGACCAAGCTTCGGTTGGTGCACTTGAGACAAATGAGCCCTCTGTTGCACCAACCAAGCTTCGGTTGGTGCACTTGAGACAAGTGCACCCCTGGCAGGATGCCATACCACCTACGGAGACAAAAAAAGGTCTCCAAAGTCGTTAGACTCTGAAGACCTAAAGTAAAGAAGGCAGCCACCTACTCTCCCGCATTGCATTGCAGTACCATCGGCGC